>Ga0123355_10011336_pt1 | contig 13731 bp, 9 predicted proteins | sample TergutEmb28metaG_3_FD_89872 | JGI IMG/M metagenome (GOLD analysis project Ga0123355, IMG submission 89872) | Embiratermes neotenicus P1 segment gut microbial communities from Petit-Saut dam, French Guiana - Emb289 P1 | ecosystem: Host-associated > Arthropoda: Insects > Digestive system > Gut ... | reverse complement strand
TGTACTTTTTTAGTACGTCTAGAATTACGGGCGTGTTACCATTTTCAAACCCAGCGTCAAATGTTAAATATATTACTTTTTTGTCAGGTGATCCTACATAAACTGCATCATAATCTTTAAGATATTCAGAAGTTGCATTGCCTTTTGGCAATCCGCCGTTTTGATCGAAACTTAAGCCCCAATTGTTATTATTAGCTAATACAACATTAGGCATTAATGTCAACATCACCAAAACTAAACATATAATAAAGCGATTTTTCATAATTATTCCTCAACTTAATTAGTAGTTTTGAAGCCCTAATACTATTTGCCGTTTTCGACGCTCTCATGTATGGAAATCCTTAGACTGCAGGTCGCTCATATCACAAAAGACAAGGTTAATGCATTTTTTGTACTTTAATATCATTTATTGACAACTTAAATAGTTCATGCTAGGATCTATTCCTATGGATAGATACTCACAAATTTCAATGATATTGCCGATATTACTTACGACAGTACAATTTCTATTGAATGTCTAAATACGATTGGGGATGATCATGAGCAAGAAAAAATCTAATTTACTAATTGTTATATCCATGGCAATAGTTGCTTGCATTATTTATGGATTTCATTTAAACGGGCGATCTATCGCAGCCGCAGCAGAAAGACCTGAGCGTTTCGTCGCACATGCCGGAGGGATGATCAACGGATATACTGTCACGAATAGCCTTGAAGCTTTAAATGAAAGTGTTCGCCGCGGGTATAACTTGATTGAAGTTGATATAGTTAGAACTACAGATGGAAAATTCGTCTTATCGCATGTTTGGGAATACATGTCTAACCGCGTCCCGCTTGCCCTTGACGAGCCTGTTGAAAGCAGTGTTTTCGAGAATTACAGAATCTTCAATAAATTCACTCCTGTTACACTTCAACAGTTATTTGTTTTCTTGGATGAAAACCCCCACATAACTATCATTACCGACACAAAATATAGGGATTATTCGTCTCTTAGGTATATAGCGGAGCAACATCCGGCGATTAGAGATAGGTTTATACCACAAATATATGTATTTGAAGATTTCGACTATGTAAGAAGCTTGGGGTTTGACAGGATAATAGCCACAGTATATGACATGCCTGTCGATTTAAAATTCGCCCCAGCTGAGATCGCACGAATGGCTAGGGAACTTGGGGTTTACGCTGTAGCGATTCCAGATGAGTTGATGCACGATCCAGAATACATAGAACAGTTAAACCTCATGAACATAAACTTTTATGTTCACACCATTAACAGCGTAGAACGAGCCCGTGAATTGTTTGATTTGGGCGTTGTAGGAATCTACTCCAATACGCTAGGTCCAGGGCCTGAATTCTACGACATTATTGACCATTTTGAATTAGACATGCAAGTTTATGCAAATAGAATTGATAGGATAAGGCAGGCCATCACTGATTTACCAGAAGAGAATAAAATATTCCTTAGAGAAAGCCTAATATATCGCTTAGGTGATGAACTGGCTATAAATAGGGGAAATGTTAGGTTGATCTACGAGGATATTAAACTATCATGCTTCGTAAGTGAAGCAACTCAAAATGTCTGGGTACCTTTCCAAATAACAGCTTATTTTATCGGTGCGGAAAATCTCGTATATTTTGATGATGGTTATCAGAGGGGCTACACGTTTAGTTTTGAAGGCAGCGACTTTAGATTAGTAGCCGATTTATATACATATGAAAAAACTTACTACGGCTATTGGGAAACGCTTCCTCTTGCTGAAAGGATGGTTACATTCGCAGATGCTTTTTTTGTTAGTGAAACGTTTTTAACTGAGGTTTTTGGCAAAAATATAATAAGAATAGGTGAATTTATAGTAGTAACACATAGTGAGTATGTGGCAGAAGATAGTACTGCTGAAATGTTGGAGATTCTACTAGGCGTTTGGTGAAATGTAAAGGGGATGGCTCAATACAGCCATCCCCTTGCACGTTAACTCGTTGTTGTACGCAAATGATACTCCTGAAGCGAGTACACATTTGCATTCGGATTCTTTTTCTTTTCAGCAATTCCATTCGCACCCGCCAACGCCGCTGTTAACGTCGTCATATATGGAATATTATGTTTAATAGCCAGTTTACGTATATAAGAATCATCGTCGTGGCTGCGCTTATCACCACTGGGGGTATTGACTATAATATCCAACTGATGATTTTTTAACGAGTCCACTATATCCGGTCGTCCTTCGTTAACTTTGTTAATTAACGAGGCGTTTATACCCCTCGACTGTAAATACGTGTGTGTTTCACGGGTCGCAACTATACTAAACCCAAGCTGCTCAAACTGCTCCGCAACCTCAAAAGATCCATCGAGATCTTTTTCAGCAACCGATATCAATACTGACCCAGCTAGCGGTAACACCGACTTACTGCCTTCCATTGCCTTATAAAAAGCAAGTCCAAAAGAATCTGCCAACCCTAGAACCTCTCCGGTAGCTCTCATTTCAGGCCCTAATACAGGATCAACTTCTGGGAACATCTTAAATGGAAACACAGCTTCTTTTACTCCATAAAACTTTCTGTCTGGTATCTCTGCAGACAGCTTGACGATTTTCCCTGTATGTTGCGCCATAATCAGCTGAGTAGCAAGGTTGGCCATGTTGAGGTTACATACTTTTGAAACGATTGGCACAGTTCTAGAAGCGCGTGGATTGGCTTCCAACACATACACTACGCCCTGATGTATCGCATACTGAACATTCATAAGCCCAACAACGCCTAATTCCCCGGCAATTTTACATGTATACTCGCGAATTGTTTCCGTTTGCTCTTTTGTGATATTGATCGTAGGAATTACGCATGCCGAATCCCCGGAATGAATTCCAGCATATTCAATATGCTCCATAATGGCTGGAACAAATGCATTTCCGCCATCAGCAAGGGCATCGGCCTCACATTCCAGAGCATTGTCCAGAAATCGGTCAATTAATATCGGGGCATCCTGGCTAATAAATTGCGCATTCACATGAATATAGTTCCTTAACTGCTCTTTGTCGAAAACAACTTCCATTGCCCGCCCCCCTAAAACATAGGACGGCCTGACCATAACCGGATACCCAATCCTATCTGCTGCGCTGGAAGCTTCCTCAAAGTTGCGTGCCATTGCAGACTCTGGCATTGGGATGTTCATTTTCTCCATTTTCTTCCTGAACAGATCCCTGTCCTCGGCCAAGGCGATGACTTCTGGTGGTGTGCCCAAAACGTTCAGCCCAGCCTGCTTCAGTTCCAATGCAATATTTAGTGGTGTTTGTCCTCCGAACTGCACAATGATGCCTAAAGGTTCTTCATGTCGGCAAATTGATAGAACATCCTCCACGGTTAATGGCTCGAAATAAAGTTTATCGGATGTATCGTAGTCGGTTGACACCGTCTCGGGGTTGCAGTTTATCATAATGGTTTCGAAGCCTGCTTCACGAAGGGCAAGAGCGGTATGCACACAGCAGTAATCAAATTCGATGCCCTGACCAATCCTGTTTGGCCCGCCACCAAGTACAACAACCTTTTTACGATCATCAGAAGCCTCTTTCGATTGAACCCCGCGTTTATCCCTAGATGCTCCTACCTCTCCACGCAACACCCCAATGCCATTATAAGTAGAATAGTAATACTCCGCTTCAGCACCGCTAACAGGCACTATATCCCATTCTTTTTCTATTCCAGCTACTTTTCTGTGCAGCCTTATATACTCTTCCGGAACCTCCAGCAATTGAGAAAGGTATTTGTCCCCGAATCCGTCTTTCTTTGCCTTTATTAGCAATTCGTCGGGTAAAATCCTTTTTTTATACGTTAGTATCTCGTTCTCCAGGTCTACCAGTTCCTTCATCTGGGTCAAGAAATACTTCTTAATTTTCGTAACGTCGAAGATTTCTTCCACAGTGGCACCTTTACGCAAAGCTTCGTATAGTGCAAAATATCTTTCACTGCTTGGTGTGGCTATGTGACGCAGTAGTTCCTCTTTGCTTAAACTGTTAAAGTTTTTAGCAAAACCAAGGCCGCTTCTGCCGATTTCCAATGAACGGACTGCCTTTTGCAGGGCTTCTTTAAAAGTCCGCCCGATGCTCATAACCTCGCCAACCGCTCTCATTTGTGTGCCAAGTTTATCTTCTATGCCTTCAAATTTCTCAAAAGCCCATCGTGCAAACTTCAGAACAATGTAATCCCCATATTGCACATACTTATCCATTGTGCCCTCTTTCCAGTAAGGGATTTCGTCCAACGTAATGCCTGTTGCCAAAAGTGCGGAAACATAGGCTATTGGAAATCCGGTTGCCTTGGATGCAAGAGCTGAAGAACGTGATGTTCTTGGGTTTATCTCAATTACGGCTATTCTGTCGGTCGCCGGGTCATATGCCAATTGAACATTTGTCCCGCCAATGACCCCAATTTCCGATACTATCCTAAATGCAGTGTCCCTTAGCCTTTCTTGCAAATCCTCACTAATTGTAAGCATGGGAGCAGCGCAGAAGGAATCACCCGTATGAGTGCCCATTGGGTCGATATTCTCTATCATACAAACGGCTATCATTTGATTTTTGGAATCCCGGACGACTTCAACTTCAAGCTCTTCCCATCCCAGCATGCTTTCCTCTATTAAGACTTGTCCGATTAGAGAGGCTTCTATTCCTCTGCCTGCGATTGTCTGCAATTCCTCTTTGTTGTATACCAGGCCACCGCCGGCTCCCCCCATAGTATAGGCGGGACGGACTACAACCGGATACCCCAATTCGGCTGCGGCTGCTTCTGCCTGCTCAACCGATAATGCCTCAAAGCTTCTTGCCATCGCTACCCCTAGTTTGTCCATGGCCATTTTAAACTCGATTCGGTCTTCACCGCGCTTAATAGATTCGAGCTGTACGCCAATCAATTCAACATTGTATTTTTCCAATACACCTGCCTTTTGAAGCTCGAAGCTCATATTAAGTCCAGTTTGGCCGCCCAAATTAGGAAGTATCGCGTCGGGCCTCTCTTTTGCAATAATTTCGGTAAGCCTTGGGACATTTAAGGGTTCAATGTAGGTTGTGTCGGCAACCGAAGGATCGGTCATAATGGTAGCAGGGTTTGAGTTAACTAAGATCGTTTTGTATCCCAAAGTTCTAAGCGCTTTGCACGCTTGTGTGCCCGAGTAGTCAAATTCGCAGGCCTGTCCAATAATTATAGGACCTGAACCGATGATCATAATCGAGCTGATATCCGTTCTCTTTAACACAAAAACACTCCCGATAATCCTATATAGGATTTTTTTCTTCATAAGGTATTTGGGCAAAAATAACTGGTCAAGCCAGCGAGAATTTTTGGTGCGATCTAGAGACTAGAGACTAGAAACTAGATTTACTCCCAGACTTAGGAATGAGACTCGAAGCTTAGGAATTTTCTAGTCTCTAGTCCTCTAGTTTCTAGATTAAAGCCCGTTGGATTGGCTAGTTTATTTTTTCCAAATGCCTAATACGTCTCTTGCATAATAAATGCAAAATATGATTCTTGTCAATCAAAAATTTGGCACACACAAGCTCAATACCGTCAAAAACCGCATAAACTCAATAAATTTCGTGCTTGTAGAAAACAAAGGCGTTGTGCGGTATAATAAGAGATATCATAAAAATCAGGAGATGAGTATATTAAATGATTTTAACAGAGAGCCACCTGCATACCTCTTTAGGCAGTTACTGCGGCATGGTTGACCCTTACGAAATACCATCGTTATATAAGAGCTCTGGCTATGAGGCTATTATCGTTACTGATCATTATTATGGTTCCAATGTTTACAGTATCGATGAATGGCTGGAGGGATATAAAATTGTCTACGAAGAGGGCAAGGCTATTGGTATTAAGGTCTTTCTTGGAATGGAGCTTACGCTTAACGATTTATATGCGGATTTTTTAGTTTACGGCTTCGATGTAGCATTTTTGAAAAAAAACAGAAGAATAAACGAGTTACCATTATGGGAAGTTTATGAGCTTCTGGATTCATACGGGTTTATTATATATCAAGCGCATCCTTTCAGAGAAGGGATGAAAGTATATGATGACAAATCTGTACACGGCCTTGAAGTCCACAACGGGAACCCACGTCATGAAAGCAACAATAAATTGGCACAGGATTACGCGCAAAGGAATTCGCTGTTGAAGATTTCTGGCAGTGACTTTCATCGCTATGAAGACTTAGGACGCGGTGGCATATATATAGATAAAGGCATTGAAACCGAAAAGGAACTGGCTCAATTTTTGAGAACACGCAGTGCAAATAAGGAAGGCTTTTTGTATTACGGTTCAAAACATACTAACAAAAGCTGATATTTGTAAAGTGTGCCTTTTGCATTTGGCAAATTTTAGTGCCACCTTAGACTGTACAACGTCTATAGACCTTGTATTTGTGGAAATTGGTAACGTTGTGCGTCAAAATACCTCTAGCAAACTTTATTTAGACATGATATGCTATATTCAGTAACCTATTTCACGTTTTAAAATATAAAAAGATATTGTAAAGGGGATAGAATATGAAAGATGATTATGATCGCTTAGATAGCTCTTACCCTCCGCATGACACTAGAGAGGGACATAGAGGAATACCACCCGAGGCAAGAACCGAATACGGGTTTCCACCTAAAACAATAACCGAATATGGCGGATTGCCACCTGAAACAAGAACTGGATATAGTGGAGTACCTGAATCAAGTGCCGGATATAGTAGAGTACCAGCAGAAACAAGAGCAGGATATAGCAGTACTCTACCTGAATCAAGAGCAGAATATAGCTATGCTCCTCTGCCTGCAGACAATAAAACTCAAGGTCGGAATAAAACCAGCGTGGGTGCTATTATCGTAGCATTTATGTGTGGCATGTTGCTTATGCTCGGCGCGGGACTTATTGGCCTTACAATCGGACGAATGGATCAAGATATAGATCAAAATATTTCGTCTGAAGCAACTGAAGTCTTATCAGATTATACGGTAGAAACACGGCTGTTGTCAGAAAATGAATTCGCTGCAATGACTGAAATTATCGATAGAGAGCTTTCACCAATGGAAGTATATGCTCTGGCAAACCCTGCTGTTGTTGCTATCAATACTGAAGTAACAGGAACCAATTTTTTCGGAATGGAAGTATCAAGACCGGCTGCAGGATCAGGTTTTTTGATTTCTGAAGATGGCCTTGTAGTAACAAACGAACATGTTATACGTGGCGCAAATAGTATTTCAGTTATTTTATATGATGGCACTCTACATGAGGCAACCCTATTAGGTGAAGATGATTTGACAGACTTGGCGGTTCTTAGAATAGATGCAACCGACCTAACATATCTAACATTTTGCGATTCTAGTTTATTGCAGGTTGGCAAACGTGTGGCTGCCATTGGGAATCCGTTGGGTGTACTTGAAAATTCTATGACAGTCGGTTACATAAGTGCCCTCGACCGAGAAATTAATGTCGAAGGAATCCCTCTGAGGATGTTGCAAACAGATGCTGCAATAAATGGTGGTAATTCTGGTGGTCCATTAATAAATATGCATGGCAGGGTTATAGGGGTAGTAACCGCTAAGTCTGTTGGCACAGGCATAGAGGGTTTGGGATTCGCCATCCCTGCGAACCAAGCAGTGCGAATAACTGATGATTTGATTCAACACGGAATGGTTACTGACAGGGCATCAATGGGCATTACCTCAATAACTAGATACTTTCTTGGCCTTCTGCCATCTATCGAGGTAGATTCTGTGGTACCCGGCAGTGGGGCAGATAGGGCAGGTATTTTGCCAGGCGACATAATTATTGCTGCCAATGACAGGCAGCTAAGAGACTCTAGTGAGCTTAGGATTATGATTTCAGAACATTCTCCGGGCGATATATTGAGATTTGATATTCAACGAGGTAGCGAAAGGCTCCTATTGGATGTGGTACTAGATCAAGTTACTGTACCAACAAGAAATTAAGCAGAACTCTACATATTTTGATTATGGCAAGACAATTGAGAATTAGCGCATTTGTAGGGGACGATGCCCACATCAATGTCATTAAGATAAGGTATGCCGTCATCCATGGCTTGACCCGGGAGCCCCTAAATTTAGCCAATCTCAGGGGATTGCGGGTCAAGCCCGCAATGACGTTGTGTGTGTGATTTCTTTAACTTAGTGACATTGATGCCCACATCGTCCCCTAGTTTGCCACGCAATTCTGGGAGTGCTTTTTCTAAGTGAGCAAGATTCAAAAAAACGCCCAGAGTATAATCTGGACGTTTTTTGTATGTACCAAAACTTATAGCTTGTTAAAAGTCCTTATTTTGTCAATTGCTTCTTTGACATGCTCTTGCATTTCTTCAAGCAGGCCTAGCCCCCCCTCTGAAAGGGTCAATAGTTTCAATCTCTGTACCTGCAAGAGCATCAACAATCGCATGTCCACCAAATGGTACATACTCTGGGCTATAACCGCCTTCATGCGTACAAACCATTTTACCACCGCAAATGTCTTGGGCGATTTCGCGTACATAAGATGCCATTTTTCCAAAACCTTCAGCGGTAACATACATACGAGCAAGTGGGTCAAACATATTAGCATCCAATCCAGAAGCCACAATAATAAGTTCAGGACGGAAGCGTTCCGCAGCAGGTCGGACTACTTGTTCAAGAGCGTACATATACCCTGCATCGCCTGTAATTGGTAATGGAATATTGATTGTGGATTCTGGAGTAGAACCTTGATGCTCCATAAAACCGCGCCCAGCAGGGAATAAATTTTCTTGGTGCAGCGAAATAAACAAAACACTATCATCATCTTTGAAAGCATCTTCGATGCCGTTACCATGATGTACATCCCAGTCAAGAACCATAATTTTTTTCAAACCGAGTTCTTTTTGAGCATAACGTGCGGCTATTACTGCGTTATTAAAAATGCAATAGCCCATCCCCTGCCCTGCTTCAGCATGATGCCCCGGGGGTCTGGCAAGGACATATGCATTATCAATTTCGCCTTTAACAACAGCTTTAACTGCTGCAAGTACACCACCAACAGCTAGCTTGGCTATTTCGTAAGAATCTTTGCCTGCTACAGCAAATATACCTGTATCTTCCATGTTACCACTATCAGAAATGCGTTTTACATTTGCTATATGTTCTTTGGTATGAAAATACTCAAGCTGTTCTTCTGTTGCATAATCAGGCTTTATTTTTACAAGAACATCATAAAGACCTGTCACTTCCATCAAATTCTTAAAACGACGTTTAGACTCTGGACTTTCAGCCATTCCATAGTTTTGAATGTAGCCGCCTGCTGGCATAAAAAGAGCTCCGCCGCTTGTGTTATGCCACATATATTGCTCATCAAAAACAAATGCTGTTTTTCTTTTTGGGGTAATGTTAGCAATTCGCATACCTGTCTCACCTCTTCTTAAAATAATATTTTGATTGCTTAGTAGTGTCTGATTTTATCATACGAGATTGTTCCTGTAAATAGGTGGAAAACAGACAAATATTTATTAACTGGGATTGTTGGTTAAACAGCAGTTTTTGAAATGACCTTAGCATAATCCCCCGCCTATCTTTATAATAAGCGAGGGAATAGAGCGAAATATTTATTTCACTGCTCAATCAGCAAAGCCATCCCACAATTTCGCCAACTCACGCCACTCCTCTTCGGAAGTTGCCTGCCCAGTGTAGCGGACGCCTTCGTGTTTGTAAGCAGGTGCCGTGTACACCCCGCGCTCAGTTAGATTCCTGATATTCTGACGGTACAACTTATCTGCTTCTTCGTGGCGGACAGGTACTTGCTCTAACCAGAGGTTCTTTGGATGGATAGGCTGGTCGTACATTTTCTTGAATAGCTCGGTGCGTAAGTCCTTTAACCAGTTGCTGTTAAGGTTCATGGCTCGGAAATTTCGTAAGGCCTCGATATCCAAGATGGAAGCCACGAAAGTATTAGCATTATTATTTTGATGCGACATGATTTCACCACGATAGTCAACTATATGCGAATTGCCTCCTGAAATGTTTGCCGGAAACGCTGCCTTTGGGTGAGGATAAACAGGCCCAATATTAGGACATACCATGTAGACAGTATTAAACTCGGCGTGCCCTTGGTTTTGAATCATCCAGCTTCCACCGCGACCAGCACCAGATCCAGTCATCATCATTGCCTCGCTGGGACGATAGATGACCTCTGCACCCTGCATTGTTAGAGCGCGTACAGCTTCTGGATACTCACCGTCTGAACAGCAAATTGTTCCGATGTTTCCGATGTCGTCTGTACGTAACACCGGATAAAAGGCATCGAGACCATCGCCATATAGCTCGACCCACCTGTCGTATACATCATGAGGTGTGCAGGAGCGTTCGCGACACCATATGTGATTTTTAGCCGCTTGATGGACGACTTCTCCTTTTGGGTCGATAACGTACATCATGTTAAAGAACCGATCTTTAATGACATGCGGCAATCGGGCTTTGCATTGGAATATGATGTAAGTCTGATAACGTTTAGCAATATCAGCAAGCCGCTCACTTTCTGGTCCGGGTACTTCTATGAAGAACTCGTTGGCACACATGACATGATCCAGGTCGAATGCCTCATCGCCGAAGCCGGTTAAGGCTCCTTCGGGAAGTGCGACCAATTTAACTGGCATGTTTATGTCGGATATGCCGATAGCAGCGTCGATCATCATTTCAATGTTGTCCAGGTTGCGTTTGATATCGCTTCTCTTACTTATGTTGTAAGCGATAGGTGAAATGCCGACGCATTGGTATGGTGCAATAGGCTTGCTCATTTGTTGGCTCCTTTTCTTTATTTAAGGATTTTAGATATAGGACTTTGTGTTAAGTACATTATCATCCTTCCGATATGATATAATTTAACAGAGTGATGAAGATAAGGCAATCCAAGGGGGTCTGTTATAAAACCGACGAAATCAAAGATGTCATGAAAAAATCAAAAGAGGGGGAAACTTATGAATATTGCAGAAAACATTTTGAAGCATAACTTACAAAATGTTTATTTTTTATCAGGAACAGCATTAGCAGGCAAAACAACTATGTCAAAGATTTTAGCTAAAAAGCACGGCTTTATCCATTTTAACGATAATTGGCATGAAGATAATTTCAAAGTGTTCAGGTCAATTTGCACCGAGAAGTATCAACCATGTTCAACCAAAAAGAAAGAAACAACTGACTGGGAAGTCTTTTTCGATAGATCAGTTGAAGAATTTTTGGCTGCTAGTGCAGATCGCGGCGAATATGATGAATACGTCGAGTTTGCCCTTATTGAATTGGTTAAGCTGTCTCAAAAGAGGAAAGTTGTTACAGATGTTAGCGTACCTATTGGATTGCTATCAGAAATATCAGATTACAGCAGAATTGCTTGTATGTTAACCTCACCCGAATTGGTCACTTGTGAAAACTATGGAAAACGAGACGATCACAGAGAATTTTTAGAATGTATCTTATCTCTAAATGAACCAGAGAAAAAGATTGCAGTACAAGATGAGTTGCTTAGAATTGAAGTTGAAAAAACTTTTGCAGAAGTCCACAAGTACAATCTTTTTAGCATCGTCCGAACCCAAGAAAGCACGATTGAAAATACTATAGTATTGTTGGAAAAGCATTTTAATTTATGAACAGATTATGTGGCGTTTCAGAAGCAGCAGATAAATCTCATTAGTCCGTCATTGCGGGCTTGACCCCATAGGTGCCAACTTAACAGAAAATTGCACAAATAAAGGCTTAGTCAATCAGGCTCGAGACCCCTGTTAATCACAGAAGGCAGGGGATCCCGGGTCAAGCCCGGGATGACGCACGTGTCTGCTAAATCGCCACATTTTTGAAACACGCCGATTATGTTATAGTTTCATAATCATGTAATTTCATCTGAGCCAACAAATCCCTACACACTGCAATTCGACTTGTTTTTATGCAAAGGTAACCGATGTGAGTTTAGTATTATAGAAAACTTCATTTTCTACTCTTTAACAGCTCCACTAGTCAGCCCCGAAACGATCTGCCTTTGGAACAAAAGGACAATAAGCAGCGTCGGGGCGACTACAACGACAGTAGCCGCCGTAATTTCACCCCAGAGGATGGCGAACTGTGTGCGCAGAGAATTGATGGCTACTGGCACAGTTTGAAAAGTGTTGTCAGCATTTAGGGTAGATGTGAGCAGAAACTCGTTCCAGGCCGCAATGAATGTGATGATCCCTGTAGTAAACACACCAGGTGCCGCAACCGGGAAAACTACCTTCCATAAGGTCTTCCAGGGGGAACATCCATCTATACATGCCGCCTCCTCAATCGATATCGGGATACGCCGAAAGTGTGTCACCATAATCCACACTGCAGTAGGCAAGGTTATGGTCGAAAACGGCAATGCTACCCAATAGCTATTAAGCAGGCCCAAGCGAAAATATAAATTGAATACAGGCCCGACAATAATCATCTGCGGGAACATCGAGATGCCAAGGAGCAACCCCATTAGCAGCCCTTTCCCCCGAAAGCTAAACCTCGAGATTATATAAGCGGACATCGATGCAATTATCACAACATAAGCAGTTGTTATAGTTGACACTACAATGCTATTCCAGATAGCTCGGGGAATATGTTTTTCAAAGAGGATTATCCTGTAATTCTCCAATGTCGGGTTTTCTGCTATTATTCGAAAAGCATTTGCTCCAAATATTTCAGCGCTGGGTTTAAAAGAAGTAATGAAGATCCAGAAAAAAGGGAAGATATTGATAACTAAAAAGCCAATTATTACAGCCCATGATAACACCTTAATCGGTTTTGTAGTCCCAACCACGAGTATCCCCCCTATTCATTACTGATCACTTCCGCGCCCATTACTTTCACAAATAGGAAAGCTATAATTGCGACACAGAAAAACATTGCAACTACAATGGTCGATCCATATCCATAATTGCTCTGGCCAATCATTAGTCGATGGGCGTATATAGACAGGGTTTCAGTCGCGCCACCTGGCCCGCCTCCAGTTAGTACTGCAATCAGATCATAAACACGGAAAGCATCCAGCGTTCGAAACAATAATGCTACAAGGATAGACGACTTGAGCATTGGTAAAGTAATTTTTCGGAATGTATGTATAGCGTCCGCCCCGTCAATCGAAGAGCTTTCGTATAACGAACGGTCAATCACTTGAAGCCCTGCAAGCAACAATATTGCAATGTAAGGGGTAGTCTTCCACACATCGGCGAGGATGGCAGATGCAAGAGCTCCTTGTGCTGTGAGCAGCATACTCGTAGGGGATTCGATAAAACCAACTGCCGCAAAGATATGCGATACTACACCATTACTGCCGTCATATAGATAGCTCCACATCAAGGCTGCAACTGCTGTTGGGATTGCCCATGGGATCAATGCAGTGGTACGCAAAGGGCCGATGCCACGTATCGCTTTATTCATCATTAATGCCAGAGCCATTCCAAGTACCAGCTCAATCGCAACTGAAACCACAGTGAAGATTAATGTCCCTCTGTTCTATCTCGCCGCTGGTTGCCTCTACTTGAAGCCACATTTAGGGTACTACTAGTATTAATCCCCGGCGTTGGTATTGTTCGCTCAGCGACAAAAACCACAAAATCAAGCACAAGTCCCGAATCCCAGTGAGTTAGGTAAGCCATGTCGATGTCGCCGAGACTGGGCATGAATGAGTTAGCTGTAAACGTCTGGAACCCTGTGAATTCTTCTTGCGGCGGACAAGGAAAGAATG
>Ga0123355_10011335_pt1 | contig 13731 bp, 13 predicted proteins | sample TergutEmb28metaG_3_FD_89872 | JGI IMG/M metagenome (GOLD analysis project Ga0123355, IMG submission 89872) | Embiratermes neotenicus P1 segment gut microbial communities from Petit-Saut dam, French Guiana - Emb289 P1 | ecosystem: Host-associated > Arthropoda: Insects > Digestive system > Gut ... | reverse complement strand
TTCCGTTTGAATTGACTGTTGACCCATTTTACCGGGCAGACAATCAAAAGGAACTTTCGCGAAGGATAGAGCTTTACGAGTCTGGTAAAACAAAGGAGCAGCAGGTTGCTGTAACTATCGAAGAATTAGAAACGTTGACAAATGTCTAGGGCTATTAGGTTTGAACCAGATGCATGGGAAGATTTTACTGATTGGTTAGTGCAAGATATAAAAACAGCCAGGCGTATCTGCACATTACTAAAAGATGCCAAGCGTAACCCCTTTGAAGGGATTGGAAAGCCTGAACCACTAAAGCATAACTATAGCGGTTATTGGAGTAGGCGCATTGATAAAGTTAATCGCCTTGTTTACAAGGTCACGGAGGATGTTATTATTGTAATGTCATGCAAAAATCATAACTGACCAGATACCTTTAATGGAGAATTTATGAAAAACATTATCATTGCAGGGCCTGGAAGAACCGGTAAATCCACACTGGCAAAAAAAATAAACAAAGAGTTAAATTATTTTGTCATTGGTCTTGATAAGCTAGTCGCAACGCTTGGTGAAGCGTATCCACAATTGGATATAAGGCTTAACTGGGATTATGAAAAGACCAGAACCAATTTAGCACCGTTTATTGGTCATTTTCTTGGTATGTTTTCATCAACTGATGGCAGTGGGTTACTTTCGTACAGTCATGGTGCAGTAAGTAGAAATAGGTTTGTGTTGGAAGGGAGCTACTTCAACTTTGATGAGATAATACCTATTTTAAAACTTTATGGAGTTGAAGAACTTAAGAATAATTTTTTACTTATTGGTTTAGTTCAAAATAAAAAAACCGTTAGTGAGCATGTGGATGATTTCAAAAGATACGACACAGTAGCTGATTGGACGTATGGTTTTAGTGACGATGACCTCAGAGAGCTTTCTGAAGATTTCGTAGAAGATAATCGTTATTTTTATGATTATTTATTGCAATATGGCTTCACAGTCTATGATACATCCAAAGATCGAGAGTCTGTATTAGACCAAATTATAGAGGGCATAAAATCATTGCTTATGCTGTAATTGTTGTTATTATATCAAACTCAACGTCCAATCAGGGGTGTTTTTGCTATTGATTTTGATGCGCAAGCGCATTGTATCAAAATCAACGCAAAAACCGGATTGTTACGTTAAGCAAAAACATAAATAAAGCGCATATCATCTTCAAGTTTCGTAGATGATATGCGCTTTTTAATGATTCGCAAATTTGAAAAAGATCACATGCTGCATAACATTGCATTGATATAGTCATTGTTTTCCAAAACTGGCTTGATGAAGCGAAGATTTTTTACGAAATCAATGAGGTGCGAATGCAGTATTTAAGCATGTTGTTGTACTGCTTTTGCTACAGCCGTAGCAACACCTTTATCCAAAGCAGAGGGTATTACATAATCTGGAGACAACTCGTCATCTTTTACATAATTAGCAATTGCGTGTGTTGCCGCCAAAATCATAGCGTCATTGATATCTGTAGCTCTGGCATCTAATGCACCCCGAAAAATCCCTGGAAATGCTAAGACATTGTTAATTTGGTTAGGAAAATCACTACGTCCTGTACCAACAATATAGGCACCAGCTGATTTTGCGATATCAGGCATAATTTCTGGTATTGGGTTGGCCATTGCAAACACTATAGCTTTTTCATTCATAGAACTAATCATTTCGGCATTTACGCAACCTGGAGCAGAAACTCCCAAAAATATATCGGCTCCCCTGAGAGCATCTGCAAGATCGCCCTTTTCTTTATGAGGGTTTGTTATCTTGGATATATTGGTATGCACAGGTGATAACCCATCTTTTCCTTCGTATATAATACCCGCTTTATCGCAAGGTACTATGTTTGTAAATCCTGCTTTTATAAGTAGCATGATTATTGCCGTACCAGCAGCGCCACACCCGTTGATTACAACTTTTACATTTTTTTTGGATTTGCCTGTCAGTCGTAGCGCATTTAATATTCCTGCAAGAGCTACAATTGCAGTACCATGCTGATCATCGTGGAATACGGGGATCTTTAACCTTTCTTTAAGTTTTTTTTCTATTTCGAAACATCTTGGGGCAGAAATATCTTCTAAATGAATACCTCCAAAGCTGTTTTCTAACAAAGCAACTGTATTTACAATTGTATCTGGATCGATTGAGTTTATACACAATGGGATTGCATCCACATTTCCATACTTTTTAAACAAAGCTGATTTGCCTTCCATTACAGGCATTGCGGCTAGTGGGCCAATATCGCCAAGGCCAAGCACTGCCGTGCCGTCTGTAATTATTGCTACTGTGTTAAAACGGCGGGTCAAGCTGTAGCTTTTTTCTGGATCTTTTTGAATTTCGATACAAGGGAGAGCCACTCCAGGAGAGTAAGCCATGGATAAATCATCTATAGTATCTAGTGGAGCCCGTAACGCGATCTCGATTTTACCTTGCCATTCATAATGTTTTCTAAGTGCTTTTTCCATCAGAACAACTCCTTTTTTTGTGATTATAACATTAATGGGTATGTAAGCTAATAAAAGTTAAACGAAAGTTGGCATATAGTTTTTTGTTATTATGCAGCCAATGTGAATATATATTCATTATTATCAAAATAAAATATAAAAAAATACGGTATGGTGTCATACCGCTTTTTTTGCTAAATGTATGTGTTTATTCGAATTAACGTACCCGCCAGAAAGTGCAACTTGGATTTTGAAAAATGAATAATTATGCAATGTGTTGCACTATAAATTAAAAAGCATGCGAGTTGACTTGAAAGTTTCGTAGATAAGCAAAATCGTTTTACACTTCATGCATAAGCGGTGCTGATGCGGCTTGCCAATACGGCAAACACGAAAAAGTCGACATCGAATGGCGTAAAATCAACCGCCATGATGGCGTTCAGGCCTATGAATACAGTTTTAAAATAAAAACCCCCATTTTACACGATATAAAGTCGTGTCCAATGGGGGTTTCATGTTTAAATATCAAATTTTTTTCATCTATCAGAATCATAATCAGCAGGATTTATTTTACCAGACGAAACAAACTCAATAAATTTTCCTGTACCAATTGCTACGCAGCTTACTGCTTCTTCGGCAATAAGCGTATTGATACCTGTTCTGTCCTTTAGTAGTTTATCCAAACCATGCAGTAAGCTCCCACCGCCAGTCATGACTATGCCACGATCTGCAATGTCTGCCGCTAGCTCAGGAGGGGTTCTTTCTAATACAGAATGGACAGCATCAACTACTGCTGTTGCTGCTTCGTGCAATGCTTCCTGCATTTCTTCTGTGTTTACAGTAATTGTTTTTGGTAGACCAGTAACTAGATTACGTCCTCTGACATCCATTGTTTGTGTCATAGTTCTTGGGAATGCCGTACCAATAGTTATTTTCAAATCCTCTGCAGAACGTTCACCTATCAAAACATTATGCTTTTTGCGCATATATCTAATGATTGCATCGTCAAAATTATCACCAGCAACTTTGATTGATGTGCTTACAACTGTATTACCTAGTGATATGACGGCAACATCAGTAGTACCGCCTCCAATATCTACAACCATAGACCCGCAAGCTCTTGCTATATCGATACCTGCACCGATTGCCGCAGCAATAGGTTCTTCTATGATAAGAGCTTGACGAGCACCTGCTTGACGTGCCGCATCTTTTACTGCCTTACGTTCAACCTCGGTAACACTAGAAGGTACGCATATGGCGATACGGGGTTTGCGCATAAGTGGACGACCAACTGCTTTATCTATAAAGTATTTAAGCATTCTTTGTGTAACTCGATAATCAGATATAACCCCTTCACGCATGGGGCGAATAGCAACAATGTTGCCAGGGGTACGACCTAGCATCCTGCGAGCCTCTTCGCCAACGGCGATAATATCATCTGTGTTGCGGTCTATTGCCACAACAGAAGGTTCTTGCAATACTGTTCCTCTACCGCGAATGTATACCAACACTGAAGCGGTGCCTAAATCTATACCAATATCTGTTCCAAACATAGTGACTCCTTGAACTCATTATTTTATATGACTATCCACTTTACTCAGGGAAACCACAAAACACAAGAAGCGAGAAGTGCGTGTTTTGTGGCTTACCTGAGTTAAGCGGGTAGTCATATTATTTTATAAGAATTATACCTTAATCTTTCCCATTGGCAAACAATTCTAGTTGAATGATTGGTCGTGTAGGTAAACACAACACATAAAAGTTCACATGCTCTATCTTATTTTTTGTCTAAACTCCTTGGCAGCGTCTCGTTCTTGAGTTTTTTTTGCGATTGTCTCTCTTTTGTCATAAGTTTTTTTTCCTTTTGCTAAAGCGATGTCTAATTTTACTAAGCTACGGGAAAAGTAAACCTTAAGTGGTACAATTGTGTACCCATCTTGTGAAACGGCGGCTTTTAGCCTCCTTATTTCTTTTTTGTGTAAAAGAAGACGGCGACGGCGGACAGGATCTTGGTTGAATATATTGCCATGGTCGTATGGGCTGATATGCATCCCTTCGATAAACGCTTCACCTTCGTGTATGCGGATAAAACTTTCTTTTAGATTGCATCGGCTTGCGCGCATAGATTTAACCTCTGTCCCTACAAGGGATATCCCTGCTTGAAAGGTTTCATCAATAAAATAATCGTGGTACGCCTTTTTGTTTTGAGCGATTAGTTTTTCGTTATTATCATTTTTCATGAAGCACACTTCCTTTTGGGATTTAAAGTGGTCGAGATGTAGTTTACAGAGCAATATTATTGGGGTATCTTGATTATATCGTTAACTCAAAATTAAGGGAAACATTTTTGCCATATATGTATAGGAAGGTGTACACATGAGTGTTTATGAAACAAACAATGATAATTTATGCAAACAAGAAGAAAATAATGACGAAGACGTTAGTAAAGACATCATAAACGACCAAACACAAGTCTTAGATCAAGCGATAACCACAATCCCAACAAAAAAATATCGCCGCCAACGAAGAAGATATCGTTTTTTTCAGATAAGTTTTTTTGTTTTGCTGATTGGTTTTGGGTTTACAGTTTATTTTAACTATGATTATTGGGTGTTTAAAACACTAATTGCTAACAACTACATTTTGACAGATGCATTGGAAGAAATGTATGCCAACCATATCAGGGAAGAAAACCGCCAGAGTTTTCGCCGCGATTTTGATCGGGTAGTAATTTCGGTTTTTACAAATTACTTGACTGATATCAACAATGACCGTTATACCTATCTTTATTCTCCTCAAGAACATGTAGCGGTGCGCGAACGAGAAGTTGCACGTGCCAGGACAGCGGCTATCACACCACTTGCGGATGACACGGTTCAACTATTTGTCCCAAACCTATCACGCATAGCTCGGGATTTTGTTATTGATAATAAAGAAGAACTTGCCGGGTATTCTAATCTAATTTTAGATCTGAGAGGCAATTCTGGTGGATGGTTGTCAGATTTTCATAGAATCGCAGACTTGTTTGTACCACGAGGAGCAGTTTTGTCTATAGAAGAAACGCGGATGAACATGTTTTCTCGTACGATAACCTCCAGGAATGGCCCCTTTTTTGATTTTGATAACATCATAATTTTACAAAATGGTCGTACAGCCAGTGCCGCGGAAGGGTTGATATTAGCACTTCGGTATCATGTACCCAATGTAATCACAATAGGTTCTACAACATTCGGCAAAGGTATTGGTCAAGTAACGATTCCTTTAACTGGGGGATATGCCGTTAGGGCAACTGCACTATTGGTGCATGGGCCGGATGGCACAAATATTCATATGACAGGCATACCAGCAGATATACCGTATGATCCAGACATGGATATGGTAGAACAAGCCCTTGCACAACTTGACGATATAAGATAAGAACTTGTATTCAATAAGCACAACGCCGCCTGAAAACGCCGATATTCCGCCACTCGTCGTTACATCTTTTAAGTTCTGTAAAATTTACATTTTGTTTACAAGTTTTTGCAAAAATAGCGTTATAATTATTATATATAGGAGGAAAACCTATGAATAACTTCAATAATCGTTTGTCATACTCATACCATTCTAAAACAGGCGAACCTAGTCAGGATATAGTGTGGTTGACAGATATCGAAAAAATCAAGGCAGAAATAGAAAAAGACCTGGAATCGCCTCCCGGGTCTTATTGGGAAGCAGAAAATCCTGCCGATCAATTGATGTGGCCTTCACATGAAATGGTTAGTCAGCAAACGCAAGGCATAACAAAAAATGATGCTTTGTCGGCTGATTCTGATGAACATCATGATATTGTTGCACCGGGATTTTATAAAGAAACGATAAAGGCATTTCCTGAAAAAAAACAGTCATTGTCTAAATTGATAGCGATTGTCTTACTTGTATGTATATTTGGGATGGGTAGTCTTGGCTTTGGTTTGGGTGCTGCCTACATGTGGGCAACAGGCCGGATTGGCAGTACACCAGAAGTCGAAACCGTTGTAGATATAGATACACCCCCTTCGATTACAAGCAACCGTTATGTATTCGAAATTGGCGATGCGCAAACAGGGACTGTAGCAGATATGGTTGAACTTCTTGAACCAGCAGTTGTTAGTATTACAACACGTTTCGAAACTGGCAACCGTGCACCAATTGCCGGATCTGGTACCATATTTGCTGATAACGAAAACCGTATTTTTATAGCAACTGGGCATTATGTTGTACCAGCGGACGGTATTTTTCATGTGCGTGTGTCAGGAAGCAGACCTCTACCGGCTAGACTTGTAAATAGCAATAGAGATGCAGGTCTTGCTGTTATATCAGTTGACAAAACTCAATTGACCGAAGCAGGAATAGAATCTTTTACCATTGCTACGTTTGGTAATTCCTCTGATATGCTGGTAGGTGATGTGGTTTTTGCCATTGGCAATGCCCGCAATGAAGGCATTTCTGTAACACGTGGCATAATCAGTGCAGGAAAGTTTGACCTTGCATTTCCAGATCACACCCTAACTGTTTTACAAACCGATGCTGCAATCAATTATGGTAGCAGCGGCGGACCTTTGATAAATCTCAGGGGTGAGGTAATTGGCATAAACATAGATAGAGCGATAGCACATTTTGGCTCTGCTCCCATTGAAGGAATTGGTTATAGCATTGCGTCCAATGTTGTAACCCCGATCCTGGATGCCTTGATTGACCCAAATAGGCCAGCTTTAGGGATAGTGGGTAGGACGGTAAACGAAGAGTATGCTACGTTTTTTGGTGGGATACCTGCAATGGGTGTTTTGATCACAAGGGTGGCTCCAGGTGGAGCTGCAGAAGTAGGCGGGATACTGCCATATGATATAATTACTGCTTTTGATGGCGAGCCTATATTTATAATGGAAGAATTGCAATCTGCCGTACTCCAACGCCAAATAGGTGATATTGTAGAAGTAAGGATATTGCGTGATGGAGAAGAAGTAATAACATTAGAAATAGAGTTGCGAGCATCAATACAATAAAAATTCCTGAAATATTCGATATTTCCCCTCCTTATTTTATTTTGCTACAGGCATTGTCCTGTACACTCCAACTTCGGTTGGAGTTTTTTTTGTAAAGAAATCCTTGTTTGATTGACAATTGACGTTGTGTATTGCTATAGTGAAGGTCGAAGAATGCATATATACGGGGGTTTTTGAACTTGCAAAAAAATGCATTAGAGTATCTTCAATCTTCTGCGTCTCGCTTTCCAAAAAAAATTGCTTTTGCAGATAGTAACGAGTCTATAACTTTTGAACTGCTTGATTATTATGGACAAGCTCTTGGGACGTATATTGCTAGTAAAACAGTTGTGATAAATAAGCCTATAGCCGTTCTTACAGAACGTACAGCCGCATCATTGGCGGCATTTATGGGCGTGCTTTATAGTGGCAATTACTATGTGCCAATTGACAGCCAAATGCCAAAAGAACGACTAAAAGACATATTAACAAGGCTTAATCCTTTATTTGTAATCCATTCTGAAAAAACACGTTTTTTGGCAGAACAGTTTGATATCCCTACAATATCCGCGGAAGATGGATTTTCGTGTGTGCCAGATTATGAAGCTGCTGTGGAGCGTACAAGTAAGGTGCTGGATATTGATCCCGCATATGTGATTTTTACATCTGGTTCTACTGGTGTACCCAAAGGTATTGTAATATCACACCGCAGTCTGATCGATTTTACCGATTGGATGGCTGACACATTTTCATTTTCTGATAAAGATATACTCGCCAATCAAGCCCCATATTTTTTTGACTTATCAGTAAAAGATATTTATCTGACACTAAAATGTGCTGCAACTACTCACATCATCCCCAAAAAGCTGTTTATGACACCTTTAAAATTGGTACAATTTATTGATGATATTAAGGCTACGTCACTGGTATGGGCAACAGCGGCATTTCATTTAGTCGCAAACTCTGGTGCTTTGGACTTATGTGCACCCAAAAACTTAAACAAAGTAATCCTTGGCGGCGAGGCGTTGTATGCAAAGCAGTTGAATATATGGCGTCGTACACTGCCAGATATCAATTATGTAAACCTGTATGGCCCTACAGAGGTTACTGTAGACTGTACGTACTACAAAATCGATCGTCCATATGCCGATGACGAAGTTATACCCATTGGTATCCCGTGCGAAAACAAAGAAGTTATGTTATTGGATGATAACTTACAACCAGTACCACAAGGTCAACCTGGGGAAATATGTGTAAGAGGTACAGGGCTTGCTCATGGTTATTTTGGTGACTGGGCAAAAACACATGAGGTATTTATCCAAAATCCATCAAACCTCAACTATCCAGACATTGTGTATCGCACTGGAGATATCGGTCTTGTTAATAAAGAAGAGCTACTTGTATTTGCATCAAGAAAAGACGGGCAAATAAAACATATGGGATATCGCATAGAGCTTGGCGAAATTGAAGCACATCTTTCCTCTTTGCCAAAAATACGCGAACTAGCTTGTTTTTATGATGACAAACAAGATAAAATAATATGCGTGTATGCTGGTGACACAGATTCTGTAGAGATACTCACAGCAATCCGTGATGTACTCCCAAAATATATGTATCCAAATATTTTTGTCAAAAAAGATAGCTTGCCTCATAATGCAAATGATAAAATTGATAGAGTCAAATTGAAAGAGGAATATTTTTATGAATCTAGTGGAAATAAAAAAGGAACTACATGAAATATTGCAACAATCCTGCCCAGGTGTTGATTTTGAAAATGAAACTTCACTTGTAGATGATGAAATAATCGATTCTATGGATGTTGTTACTATTGTATCGGAAATTGCAGGTACATTTGATATCGAGTTGAGTGTCGAAGATATTATTCCAGAAAACTTCAATTCTTTTGAGGGCATGATAAAATTAGTTAGCCAGAGGTTAAATTAGGATGCCGTTTACCTCTATAAACTTTGTTTTTTTTATTGTTGGAGCATTATTGCTTTATTATATTGTACCCCAAAGATTCCGTTGGATTGCTTTGTTGTTGGCTAGCTATGTTTTTTATATGGTTGGTGGCTTTAGGACAGTATTTTATATTGTTTTTATAACGATTTTAACTTTTTTCTCGGGTTTGTTATTGGGCAAACTCAACGTACGTCTTACAGAATATAAAAATAGCAGCTCCGATGCCATCAGACTAAAAAGGCTTAAGAAATACATAGTATGTGTGACTATACTTATATGTTTTGGGATGCTGTTTGTCCTCCGGTATTGGAACTTTGTACTTGAACTAACTGGCTCGGTAAGGGTAATAGAGCAGTTTGGGTTAAACCTTATTATTCCTCTTGGGGTATCTTTTTTCATTTTTCAGTCTGTTGGGTATGTTATTGATATATACAGAGGTAAACATTCTCCTGAAAGCAATTTAGCAAAATATGCTTTGTTTGTTTCATTTTTCCCACAAATTATTCAAGGTCCGATTAGTCGGTTTCATGAATTGTCGCATCAACTTACAAAAGGTAACTTACTTGATTTTGCAAATCTAAGAAGCGGTATACAGCTTGTATTATGGGGTTATTTTAAGAAACTTGTTATCGCTGATCGTACAGCAATTGCTGTTAATTATATATTCCAAGATATTACTATGCACAGTGGCGCGGTTATTGCGTTTGCTGTGTTTTTTTATTGCATTCAGTTGTATGGTGATTTTTCTGGAGGGATTGATATTACCAGAGGGGTTGCTAAAATGTTTGGTATTGACTTGGCTATAAACTTTAGGCGGCCTATTTTTGCTGTTTCTTTGGCAGATTTTTGGCGGCGTTGGCATATTACACTTGGTGCTTGGCTTAAGGATTACTTATTTTATTCGCTTGCATTATCAAGACCAATTGTCCGCATAGGCAAGTTTACACGTAAAAAAATTGGGGGTACCCTTGGCAAGGTAATACCTACGGCGATATGTACATTTACTGTGTATTTTATGATCGGGGTATGGCATGGTGCTAATTTTAGGTGGGTTGCCTTTGGTTTTTGGAATGCTACGATTATTACGTCGTCATTATTGATGGCTAGTAATTTCGCATGGATAAAGGCAAAGCTAGGTATAAACGATAAGAGTAGGGGATGGTGGGTCGTTTCTATTGCCCGGACAGCGTTTATTGTTTTTCTTGGACGATATATCACTAGGTCGCCTAGGTTAATGTATACACTATCTATGTGGCGCAGCACATTTACTGATTTTCAAGTTTCTACTCTTATAGATGGGACATTGCTTGGGTTTGGCTTATCATCACTTGACATGATTATTATTTTGGTTGGGATGATCGTATTGTTGGTGGTTGAGTTTTGGCAGGAAAAAGGTATACAAATACGTGACACCTTGATTAAAAAAAGTTTTGTTGTGCAGTGGATAGCTCTGTTTTTGCTTTTTGTTATGATTTTCTTTTTTGGCATTTGGGGTGACGCAGAGTATTTTATTTATATGCAGTTTTAGAAGCTGTACGGCATCGTTCAAAGTTGAATACAGCTTCTTATAATCTAAGTAATGGGATAGATCCGAAAAATATTTGTATTATTGGGTGGTTTTATGTCTGCAAAAAAATGGCTGATCGCTTTTTTTTCTTCAATTGCTTTGGCAGTAGCATCACTTATGTTGTTTAACGCATTGGTTGATCCCTTTGGTGTGTTTGGTGATCCGATTTTTGATTGGCAGTCATATAGCCTTACTCACAATACGCGGGTTGCAAAGTTTACTTTTATTGATAGAAATCATGAACAGTTTGATTCGTATGTACTCGGAGCTTCTGGATCTAGTGCATTTTGTGTCAGACGATTGGACAATTATTTGGATGCCAACTTCTTTAATTTTCATTTCCTTGGTGCAGACATGCATAACGTAGAAGATACTGCCAGGTATCTAATCGAAAATTTTACTGTCGAAAATATTGTAATCGGTATATCTGTTACCAATGGCGTATATTTTGACCAGGATCGTCAGCGCAACAATCCCAAAATGCATAGTATGCATGTAAATGCCGCTGGAGGGAGCAGGTTAACTTTTTTTGGTCGGTATTTATGGATGAATCCCATGTATTCTATTGACAAAATTGTTGCATCACGAGATAGGGGCTTTATGCCAGGTGCTACAAACTGGTTTGATATGGAGACAGGTGCTTTTGACAAAAGAGGGCGCGCAGCAGCGCGGATAAGTTGTATGGATGAATATCATGTGACTTATCCAGAATTTGCAAATTTCCCGTATTATAATGATGTACGTATGTTTCAAATTGATAATACCTTGGACAGCCTTACAAGAATCCGCGATATGTGTGATGCTGCTGGGATCAATTTGATTATTATTTTTAATCCGCTATTTTACAGGCACTTTGATTATTTTAATCGAGATGATTTTAACGAGTTTTTTGTAAGACTTGCAGATGTAGTTCCGTTTTGGGATTTTTCTATGAACCCTTTGAGTTTTGACCCCAGATTTTTTTATGATCCGACACACTTTAGGCAGGCTTTAGGCGATATGGTTTTGGCGCGGGTATTTGATGATGACAGTATTTATATCCCTGAAGATTTTGGATTTTTTGTAACACCAGAAAACGCATTGGAACGGGTGCTTCATTTGCCTTATATAAATCCATTAGATCCTGAAACAAATACAGCAAATGTACCCATTCTTATGTATCATCACATAGACGAATATGCTGCCAATGATATGATTGTTACCCCTGAAACATTTGCGATCCATATGCAGGCTTTGTACGAAAATGGATTTACGGCAGTATGTTTACAACAGTTAGTTGATTATGTAGAAAGAGGTATACCGCTGCCTGAGCGGCCTGTGATTATCACATTTGATGATGGATATTTAAGCGTTTATGAATATGCATTTCCTGTACTAGAACAGTTTGGCCTAAACGCAGTCGCATTTGTAATAGGTGAAGCTGTAGGAACTGATACGTACAAGGAGACAGGGCACCCTACGATTCCTAAGTTCTGTTTCGATCAAGCAAGAAGAATGAGTGGTGTGGTGTCCATCCAAAGTCATAGCTTTGATATGCATCAAGCATCTCAATTAGAAGAAGGACGCGCACGGGAAAATATCCTCAGATGGTCACAAGAACAAGAAGAGGACTATGTAGCCATATTGCGAAATGATCACCGCCAGATATATGAAGCGGTTTATATGGCACTAGGTGAAAAAATAATTGCGATTGCATACCCGCATGGTATATATGATCTGCTTAGTCGGGTCGTATTGTTGGAAATGGGGGTACGTATAACAATGGGTGTACAACCAGGCAATAACACGATTATTATGGGTATGCCCCAATCACTACTAGGTCTTAACAGATTTACGATAACAAACAATACAAGCATAGAGGATTTGTTGAAACTGCTTGAATAGCCGAAAGGAGAAAGTATTATGACAAAGGTAATATCTTTTAGAAGCCCACTAAGGATTCTTGGGATAGTTTTTTTATGTGTGGGTATTTTTATTGCAATTGTAGGCATTATAGTATCTTTAGGGGTGCGTACTATTGACAATCCAGATGCTAGACTGGCTAGTATTATCACGCTGTCTGTTATGGGAGGACTTGGTGGTATATTTTTCATAATTGGCTTTGTAATAACCAATATCAACCGTAAAGCCGCACGAAAATTGGCTGATTTAAAAGAGTACGGTGATAAATACGAAGCCGAAGATGTGGTGCTGGTGTCGTCAAACTCTGTAATGATAAACCACAACCCTGCGGTATATGCAGAATGTATTTATATAAACCAATCCGGTCAAAGATGCAGAGTCAAGAGCCGATTGTTTATGTGGAATAGATGGGGCGAAGAAAAAGACGCACTAGGTGCCACCGTATATGTAGATAGACAAGATCCGAGTTATTATGCTGTTGAGATGTATTATAAACAAAGTGCTAAAGGGCAAATAGATTTGGATTTTGTGTGATTGTATAGTCACTGTATCCGAAATAAGTTAAGTTTCGGATATACGACATATAGTGTTTCATCTTGAAGAATCGACCGCTACCTCCCCCCGCCGGAGGCGGGGGGAGGTAGCCTTATCAGCCTTTTTTGAAGGGTAATGACTATAAACGCAAAAATCCAGTGTTTGTGCGAAAAGAGGCTGTCTCGTTAAGCAATTTTATGAATAATTATGCACTCCACTCGTCATTGCGAGGAGCGAAGCGACGAAGCAATCCAGGAAACTTGCGCATTTCGGCATTCATGGATTGCTTCGCTTCGCT
>Ga0123355_10011334_pt1 | contig 13732 bp, 10 predicted proteins | sample TergutEmb28metaG_3_FD_89872 | JGI IMG/M metagenome (GOLD analysis project Ga0123355, IMG submission 89872) | Embiratermes neotenicus P1 segment gut microbial communities from Petit-Saut dam, French Guiana - Emb289 P1 | ecosystem: Host-associated > Arthropoda: Insects > Digestive system > Gut ... | reverse complement strand
TGGCAACTGCAGTGATGGTAGATCGATCTGTTGGTGCTGTTGTTGACCAAATAGCAGCGTTTGCTAAATTTGCATGTGCCGCATTTCCTTGTGGATTAAGTCCAGACACTGTCGAGTAGTAGATTACAACACCAATGCCCAATGACCTGGGGTGAGAGTAATCTATGTCAGTAAGTATTCCTCTCCAATGCTGATTGGGTCCGTGTCCCTGTTCCAAAACATCATATATGACAACTCTCGATGTATCTCCGCCAGCAGTGGGAGTTGCATAGCGAAGTCTGTATTGATAGCTTCCGCCAGGACGCACTGAAGTATCTGTTAAATATTCTGTATCTGTACTTGCTCTAACAAGCTTGCTAAAGCCCATTTGATCAGCTGTTATCGGATGTACTGTAAAATTAAATCCTGCCGATCGCGTATTTCGCTCATTTTGATCAAGCATATCTGTGTCTGGGAAATTCTGCATAAGCAGACGTTCTGCGACAGTAAAGGCTGTCGCTGTATTATCGCTGTTTGAATGTGGTTGACCACCTGACTGAACTGATGATCCTTGAAGTGCGCCATTTCGCGACTGATAGCTTGCAAGATTGCGAGTATCAACACCAAAAAGCGAAACTGCGTCCCAAGGATAGAAGGCATCAAAGTCTACCCTGAAGCCTGTCCCAAAAATGGCGGGATTTGCCGCAGGGAAATTACCAGTTAGCGTACCTTGAGTATTGGAAAAATTCATACTGCTAATCGCATTAACATAGATACTGACAAGCGTTCTGCCGCTTCCCTGCCAGTTTTCAGTAATTTCTAATCTGTGATCTGCAACCCTGCCCCTTGCATCCCGCGCATTAATGCTTCCAGGATCAATAATCATTCCCTGAGGCAATAGGTCATAAAAGACACTTTCTGTGTGTTCTGTTAAAAGTGCTGCCAGAAAGCTTTCTGGCATGTGATCCTGGCCGCTATCCCTACTTATGGTCACCTGTCCCCACATGCGGTAGGGAATGACAATGCGCGCATTCTGAGCATCGTTTATCGGAGTTGCGCGCATGCCCTTTTGAAAGTTCGAGCTTGGATTAGCCCTTCCCAGAGTGCTCGTGGTAACACTACGCATCACATAGCTTTCATAATCTACAAGATCCATATCTGCCAGACCAGGAGGCCACGCTGGCAAATAGTCATTTTCTTCTGCAGCATTCAAAAGAGTACCATCGTAATCTTCAACAATCAGAGCACTGGCATTGTGCAAAACAACTGTCTCTCTGCCCTCAATAAGGTCAAGGACATTTGCCGTCGGATTAAGCACGATGTTAAAGGTAATAACAAACTCAACTGCATAACGCCCGTTTTCATGCACTGCCTTTATGCGATATATATCATCATCTGGCAAATTGACCCACGGCCCATCCAAAGCAGCAGTCGGACTATAGGTAGTAAAGTGCTGCCAATTGCTTGACGCAGGCGTCATATAGTACAAGCGAACATCAGACCTGCTTGCATTTGGCAGAATTTGCGCTCCCAGAAAATCTCCCGCACTGTTAGTGATGGGCACCGTTTCGCGCAAATTGGCAATACGCACCCTGTCAAAACGATAGTCTTCTGGGTTAAGCAAATGTACGCCTGTAGGGGTACGCAAAAACACATGATCATCTATTACCGTTGTTGTAAAGGGACGAGTCCCGCCCTCGGTAGTATGGAAAGCTCGTGCCTGAACAAATATAGCCTCCATGAATTCTCTACTAAGAATGTCTCCGTTAAAAAATGTGCCAAGGGTTCCAAAATTGCCACCAGCATCAGCAGCATAATTCAGACGCGGGCTTAATCCTGCCTCAAGCCAGTCTAATATGTTGTGGCGTAAATTATTCCAAGAAGACACTGATGTCATCTGCTTGCGGGTGCGGAAAAGATTGCCCTCTGGCTCCTCATTAATAAAAGTATAGCTCGCCTCTGCCTGCTGCGTCACAACAGGATTGGCTATTGGATCTCTGTCGTTGTCAAGCGGAGTATGTACTACGGTAACCCTATTTCGCACTGTTTGCTCTGCTTCGCCAGTTCGTGGATACGCAACAATGATGTCCTGATAGTGAACCATGCCAATAGCGTTGCCGCCTCGCGGGGTAGCAAGGGCCCAATTTGCATTGCGTGCCAAATTGTTAAAGTCGGCAGTGGAACCTCGTGTGAAGGTATGAATGGCAGCGTTGACGCCAGTATGAAAGTCAACATTGCTGGAAAAGGCAACAATCTGTCCGCCATCAAGTGGTTCCTCTGTTGTTTGCACTACAGACGGCTGGGTCGGCCACAACACAGGATTATTGCTCCTGGTAGTAGCGTGCAGGCGATACCTGACAAAGAAATAATTTGTACTATTTGGAGGCTCTGCTCCCCACGTACCCTGCCACGCACCAGACGAACCTACAACACTCTTTGTTGTCGGTCCTGGAGTTGTTCGCGTTATAAGGTCAAAGCCTAAAGAATTACTTTCTATTTCACGCACGGTTCCCAAACTTGCTGTTGCACTAAATTCATTGCTGAAGCCATTTGGACTTTGGCTGGGCAAGTAATGCACTTCAAACATAATGCGTAGCGGCTCAGTAGACATTTGAGTTGGTCGAAAATTACGAATCACGACTTCTGTAGCTGTTGTCTCAACAACGTCAAAAGAGGTGTCCGCGGGCAAAGGAATAAACATGGCTGGTGCATTTTGAGGAGCCGGTCCGTCATTTGTAGGAATATTGCCCGTGATTAAATTCCCTGCCCTATTCTCAAACAATGCCCTCGGCAGTCTAATTTCAATTTCGCCTGCAGCGAATGTTTCGTCGCCTTCAGGAGCAAAGTTAAGTTCAAATATAAGGCTCTGTCGCTGATTCGCCCCCCATTGCAATTCATTGGTAGGATCCAATGTTAAATGCGCTTGGTCGGTATCTGGAAGAAGCCAGCGCAAGGTCAGTTCCTCAGAGCCGCTGGACCCCAAAGCCTCTTGCGCTTGATCAAGGGGGTTTTGCAGTGCTTCAACGGTGGCAGTCGCTGCCAAGGGGAGTGCCAAGCAGAAAAAGGCAACTGTCACCAAGGCAATCTTGTGCAAAAGCGAGCTCTTGCCCACAGTGTCACGCACTGTCCCTAAGCGCAGCAAATAGCTGCTACCTGAAACAACTTTGTTTGGTGGGATTTGAGATGTACTATTGTTGTCTGTGCTGCCTGCACTCATTATTTTACTCCTTGTCACGAGTCAACAATCTGTTAATTTTACATCCTTTTATCAAATTTGTACAGTATGCCCATTAGGCTCTGCAGCAGACTTCTGCAACAAGCAGTCTTTGATTGGTAACTTAGCAACTCTGATCGGTAACTTGGCAACAATCGCGATGTGTTAGGCCATGAGTTGACGCACTGCCTCTGCATTAACTTCTTGCAGGACAAAAGGATAGTCCAAATTGTATTCGCGGGCTATGCGGGCTATGTCTTCGTGTTCTGGACGTACTCTGCCAGACCCAATTTTCACGTGCACTGGTCCCCATTGAGTATCGACTTGCATCGTATCACGATCTGCAGCATACCGCGGCTGAATGCTCACACGTACGCCTAGAGTGCCTGTTAATTTCATCATGCGCGCTGCAAAATGTTCTGCTTCTGACTTACTGGCCAATACACTTAAACTTAGGGCAGCACGGCTTTTCTTCATGGCGATGGGAGTCACCCAAACATCCAACGCACCTTCTGCCAACAGCTGCTCACCTGCAAAGGCTACGGCCTCGGGAGCTATGTGATCGATATTGGTTTCAAGCAATACGGTTTCTTCTTTGACAAGTGCAGTGCCTGCATCCTTTTGCAAGGCAAGACCCATCACTTGCTGCGCCTCTTCATCTAGTTTCCCTACAAGGACGCGACAAATGTTTGGCTGCCCAATGTCACGAGTTCCCGCACCATAACCAATTGCCATTGGTATCATGGGCGGAACAGGACCAAAGCCCTCTGTCAACTTTAGCAAGGCAGCACCTGTGGGAGTCGTAAGTTCACCATATGCACTACTCATGCTGGTCGGAACATCAATCAACAAAGCAGCCGTTGCAGGGGCAGGAATTGGTAGCGTGCCATGCTGTGTGTCAACTGTTCCACTGCCCAAGGCTGGCGGTGTTGCATACAGCTTTTCTATTTTGAGCGCGTCCAGCACCGCACAGCTTCCCACAATGTCAACAATGGAGTCTGCTGCACCTATTTCGTGAAAGTGTACCTCTTCTGGAGTAGTCCCATGGATATGTGCTTCAACACGTGCAAGTTCGCCAAAAACATACATCGCTTTTTCCCGTGCCGTCTTTGACAGCAAATCTACGGGCAAGACTTCAATCAGAGCACGAATATCTGCCCAACTACGTCCACAGTGTGTCAAATGATCACAAGCACCATCACTTGCAGATGTCTGCTCCTCTACAGAGATGCCAACTGCGGCAATACCATGGCTTGATTTCTTGTGAGCCCGAACTTGAACCTCTGGCGCAAGTGCTGCAACCAGCCTTGACAGATCATCGGCAGTATACGCCCCTGTCTGCATGCTAACGTCCAGTAGCGCGCCAAGGAACTTATCACCAGACACTCCTGACGAACAGTCAAGATGAGCTATGATCACAGGGGCAGCTCCTCTTTTTTCTTTACCCAATCAGGATCGTTGATGCGTGTTGCCACCACTGCTGCACCAAAACCATTATTTATGTTGACAACGCTAATTCCGCCACTGCAGGAATTCAGCATGGTCAACAAGGGAGCAACTCCGTCGAAATTGGCACCGTAGCCAACACTTGTCGGAACCGCAATTACAGGAACTTTCACCAGCCCTGCCATCAGGATGGGCAACGCTCCTTCCATGCCTGCCACTGCAATAATGACACGGGCACTTTGTAGCGTATCGGTATGTTCTAGCGCACGATGAACACCTGCCACTCCTATGTCATAGAGACGAGTAACATGTGCACCGTGAAGCTCGGCAGAAATAGCAGCCTCTTCGGCAACAGGAAAATCAGCAGTACCTCCTGTGGCCACTACTATATGTCCTGCTCCTTTGTTGGGATTATAGTCTTTCTGGCGCGCCACGATAAGGCGAGCCTCCTTATGATAAACCGCATCTGGCAGCAGCTCTTGGGTTGCTGCAAAATGATCTGGTTCAGCCAGAGTTGCCAGCACAGTATGTGTGCGACTTGAGAGCTCTTTCATGATACGTGCAACCTGTTCTGGGGTTTTGCCCAAACTGAAGATGACTTCGGGAAACCCGCAGCGCTTTTCACGATCCAGGTCAAGACGCGCATCAACGATGCCGCTATCTTGCGCCGAATTCAGAGTTTTTCCGTCACAGGTGAGGTATGCTTTGTCGGTATTCGTCATAAATTCAGTTTACTACAACCTGCTGTAATGCATCTGCAAAGATCTGCTCAGAAAGCGCGCACGAAAAAACCCGCCCCATGTAGGAGCGGGTTTCACAATAAGTTAAATCAAATTATTTCTTTGAAGGAAGAATCTTGCAAATCTTTGTGCCGCACTCAGCACAGAGTCCCTTTAGGATTGGACGGCCATTCTTCATGGTTTCTTCTTTTGCGTCATTCATTTCTCTTTTTGCCTTACACTTTACGCAATATGCTTCTGCCATTAGTACTCCTCCTACGTTTTACTCTTTAACCAAGCACAGACCTACTGTGTCTGATTCTTTCCAAATTTATACGTTGTTTTCCACTCGCAGTCATGCCAGCAGGAACAACTAATGCGTGTTGCTGTTCAAAAAGAAAACAAACACGCCCACATATGATGCCATGAAACTAGTCGCTTGTCACGCTCAATGCACCGATTTTTCCACAAAAGCGCGAAAGTGTAAGCAAAATTAGACCCCCTGCAAGGAAAAAGCCCATCCATAGCAACCCTATAGTTTGCCAGTACGGCTCAGGAAGTGTCGAGATGACCAATGAAGTTTCAGGAAACTGCCAATTTCCCTGTGGGAAGAAAACCTCATGAAAAAACTTAAAGACGGGATCAAAAGTGAAGTAGAGTGCTGCGGCTCCTGCAATCGGCAAGGCCAAACATGCAATTCCTGCAACTGTCAAACTATAGCGAACGAACTGCATCTTTCTAAACACGGTAATAACTATCAGTGCCACAAAGCTCAGTATCCACGTCAACAACAACGAGTTACCTAATAAAATTCGGACATCCGTTAAATGGCACAATTCGTTCTTTGTAAAAGGTGCAAGGTGTAGAACGACCAGATCATCTGCACTGGGTCGCAAAACAGGAGGGTCCTCTATTGGCAGAGTACTTACATAGCGCAGAGTGTCAGATGCAACATTTTGATATGCCTGTACTACCTCTGCCGTATTGTCTGCATGTGTTAGGGCAACTATTTGTAGGTTGAGCGGCTCAAAGGCCACCAGCGCTAAAGACAGGCCCAAGCAAACCAACAGCAAAACAATGCTAAAGGTTGCAGCTGCAGCAATCGTAAGTATCACTGTGAGTACACGCTTTGCCTTGGAATCCTCTACATGTTCAATTGTTGGCTGTGCTGCCTCAATTGGCTCTTCTTCTGCCCAGGGACTAAATGGCAGACCTGGTTTTTCTTTGTCGCTTTCGATCGCCTTTACCGGCTTTATTGTCTTGCTTGCATCAAAGCCAGTTTGCCCCTGATACATGTAGCGAACCTGTGTCAAATCTGGAGTCGCAGAAGACTTTTCTCTGCGCCTGATTTTGGCCTTATTCTTAGGGGGAAATTTCGACATTGAGTGCAACCTCCAAGTCTCTCACGTGGGGCACAGCAATACAGTCTCCGCCCTCTGAAACAGCGCGCAAAAGTGCCTCATCTGCACGATCGCTTAATTCTGACGGATCAAGTGTGTCAAGCGGTAAATTCGCAAGCCCAATGGATACAGTAATAGAAATACCTTCATAGTCAGTGACAGCTATACGGCTTCTAATCTTTTCTGCGAGCAGCGCAACGTCTCTGCCGCAAATATCTGTATCCGACAAAGCTTCTTTATTGGAACACTCGCTTATTAACAAGGCGAATTCTTCTCCACTAATGCGAGCAGCAATGTTTGTACTGTGATGATTGTTATTGTCGAATTCTAGCAACTCGTCCACTAATTGCTGGGCAAGCAATTTGATAACGGTATCACCCTTCTCAATCCCAAATCGTTCATTAATTGCAGCAAAATTATCAATATCAATAAGCATTAGATGTAAGGATCGTCCATCACGCAATGCTCTATAGCCTTCAATTTCTTGTGTGCGCAATAAAAAGGCTCGGGAGTAAAGACCTGTTCGTAGGTCAATTAGCTGTGATTCGCGTGAATCAGATACCAAATTTAATAGCCACGTTACACCATTGCTTGCAATAAGTGCAGTTCCAAATATCATTGAAATCTGCCACAAACTGCGCATTATTACGTACTGTGCGCTGTACCACTCAACTCCTGCAGTAAAGGGCAAATTCTGATACGGAATAACCCCAAAATACGATCCCCAATAAACACTTAGCAGCATCACGCACATAAATAGTGCCAGCAACCAAATCCGTACCATGTTTTGTCCAAACAGCGCAGCGACAACCAGTATAAGCAGGTAGACTACCCAAAACCATGATTCAACGCCACCTGAAAAATAAACTAAAACCGTTACGACTATAACATCAAAGGCAAATTGCACCATGCTTGCAGCAGAAACATTTGAAAGCTGTACATTCAGTCTGGAAAAAATGAAATTGTACGCAGCAACAAATATAAGCGCATTGACAGGCATTACCATGCTGGCAAGTATTCCCTGCGGACCCGCATCACTAATTGAGGCCAGAACTCCCACAAGTGAAAACAGCATGAACAGCAAAATAACCAGCCAGCGGGCATTAATAATTAATGCTACACGTTGCTGGTTTTCGCGTAGCGCGTGAATGTCATCTTGTGTCAGCTGCTGCCGTTTTGATATAACAAAACTGCGTTTTAAGCGTGACCACAGGCGAACAGTCAAGGCCAAACTTCCTTAAGCTTCTCGAATAATATTACAGACAAGGTCTACTGCCTCATCAATATTGTTACTGTCAAGACGAGCAGCGGTATCCTGTGTAGAGCCATAGGCAAAGGGCATTCCTTTGTCAGTCAACCTAATCAGTGTTACTGCTTTTCTCCCAGCTGCAAGAATAGGTCCCGCATCTGTGGCAAGTGACTTCTTCTTCCAGGGACTAATGCGCACATTTGACTCGCGAGAAAGTCTGCGCAGCATACTCGTTAGTCGTGCACTACTCAGATAACCTTTGCCAAAGCTTTCCTTTGTTGGCCAATGCAGATTCCCTGATCCTAAGGCTGACAGATTAATAAAAAGCGCATCTCTTAACTGATCGCCATAGCTATCTATAAATGCTCTGGCACCAGCACATGTAGTAAAGTGTGCACCCGTTGCCACAAGCCAAACTTCTTTCTCTTTTAAGTCTACGTCAAGCGAGTCCAAAACCTTTCTGCGAATACGTGCAGCCTCTGCCGAAGCATAGGAATCGTCTTCGATAGGATCGTCACCAGCAAAACCGCTCTTCCAGTCAAAATCCTCTGCGGTCACGCCAAAATCTGCTGATTCTGTATCTGCGCCTGTTCCACCAAGAGGTGCGAAGCTATCGGTCAGGTCAACAACATCGCTTGCTTCAACTTCTCTATCGAGTTCTGCGTCAGTCTCTATATCAGCTTGTGCTTCTTCATCAAAATTGTCCCAGTTGCCAATAGCTTTTCCCTCTGCGCGGGGATCAAAGTCCTGATCAACGCCTAGCCAATTGCTAGGGTCATCTGTATGGCTCTTTTCATGTTTGCCTCTCTTTTTGACAAGAGAAAAGAATGGACTTTTTGCTCTGCCCTCTTTGGTAAGTTCAGAATTGCGCGGGCGGCTTTTTCTTTCTTTTTTTCTGCTCTGATCCTTTGGAGCACGTTCGCGCTTTCTTTTTTCTTTCGGCGCAGTAGAAACATCAAGATCGGAAGGATTTCCAATGACATCTGCATCCAGCACATCTGTTGCCAATGCAGACGAGTCTGCAAAGGTTGCTTGACCATCATAGTCATCAAGAGCCACATATGACGACATTTCAGGTGTTTTCTCTGCATCAGACAAGCTTCCAAACTCAACCGTGTCAAAATTAACCATATTTTCTGTGCGTGGACTGGGCTGTGGCAATGTAGTCGCTGTTGACTCAAAGGCAGTACTGGGTGCCTCTGATCGCGGAGTAAGCGGAACAGGGCCCAAATCTTTACCTGTGTCAAGATTGTCAAATTCACTTATTGCGACTGGCACCAACGGCTCTTCTTTTGCCGCGTCAGACTCACTGACAGGAGCGCCCCAATCACCAGCAGACAGGTCTGGCTCTGGTGGATTTGTGATGAAGTCCTCTTCTTCCCCCAGTCCAGTGTCTGCCACTACAACTTGTGGTACTGCGGGCTTTTCTTTTTGTTTAAATCGCACAGCTGATGTCATTGTCGTATTGCTACTATGTCCCTGCTGTCCTTCAAGCAATCTGTCCATAACACCAAGCATAGCTGCAATCCCACTTGCATTATTGTTTGCTCCCGGAGAATATCGCTTCATTAGGCGCGCGATCACATAATTCAGCAATAGAACAGCTCCAGGAACACATAGGACAAGTAAGAAATAGTACACCCAGGTGACAGCTGACCCTAGAAAGGCAATATCAATTAGCAGCAGCAACGAAAGTACCGGCATCAGCATGACAGCAAGATTTGCAAAACTGCGCAAAGGACGGTATAGTCCAGCAATAGCCTCGGTCATTAGAGGGCTTGTAAGTGCCGAATCATAATTAGCGAGTAAAATAATCTTTTTAGATCGCTCGCCTGGGCTATATGAGCTGGGAACGATTTTTGCTATGACGTTTTGGCTTGGTCCTTTTGGCAGAAAAGAAATGAGTCCGCTTGGCCCTTTAGACCCAAAGAGATCGAGCAACGTAAGCACACTCAATGCTGCAAGTATCGCCCAACACATCCAATGAACAATCCACATCTGCGCAAGAAAGCCCGCGCCAATGCCAAAAACTGCAATGGGCACCAAGACATAGGTGAACATGCGCGCTGACTGTGGAAAGCGCGGTGTATCAAAGTCCTGCATTTCAGCAGACAGCTCTGCTTGCGCAAACTGATCTTGCAGCCATTCTGCTGCTTGTCGCTCACTATCAGAAGCTGCAGGCCGCGGCCCAATTTCATGTGTGAGAACGTCAAGATAGTGTGATGCTTGACTCATGCTCTGCCCTTCCCTCGCATGTGCGAGTTTTTGCTCTTTGAGCAATTGTACCGTAAACAGTACGGCAGGCTTTCAAAAAATATGTTGACTTCGCCCACCCTGCATTGCGTTCGGTCATTGGCGCAAGTGCCACGACCTCACCTCATTGGCGTTGCCTATGGCTTCACTGCACTCGCTCGCTTAGATGTGCGCAAGCGCATCTAAGCTCACTTCATTGGTGTTGCGGAGTGAAGAAGCGAGCTATTTCTTTGTTGAATTCTAATAGGATGTCCCGCGTCGGACCATTTCGATGTTTAGCAACTATAAGATTTGCAAGATTGCTGGGCAAGCGACTCTCGTCGTCGTCTTCGGCTGGCATCGGATCCATGTCACGATGCAAGAACATTACAATGTCTGCATCTTGTTCAATAGCCCCCGAATCGCGCAAATCGGAAAGCTGCGGACGCTTCGCTCTTTCTGTCTTCAAAGGACGGGAAAGCTGTGACAGCGCCAAAATAGGAACGTCGAGATCCTTTGCCAATATTTTGAGACCACGAGAGATTTGTGCAACTTCGAGATGTCGTTCTCGGTACCTGCCATCAGATGACATTAACTGCAAGTAGTCAACAATGAGGAGCTTTTTATTTTCGGTTGACCTAAAACGGCGCCGAGCCTTTACGCGCAGACGATTGATGTTCAAATCAGGAGTATCGTCAATAGAGATGGGCAACTCTGAAAGAAAAGAGCTTGCGTCCATGAAGCGATCCCACCATTCCGGGCGAATATTGCCACTGCGAATTTGCTGCGAGCCAATTCCAGCTTCTGAAGTCAGCATGCGCAAAGCAAGATCTTCTGCGGTCATCTCAAGTGAAAAAATCCCCACAGTTGCTTTCCCGCCACGCGCAGCACCTCGTGCCATATTTAAAGCCAGTGCTGTTTTGCCCACACCTGGACGCGCGCCTAGGACAATCAATTGGCCACCACGAAAGCCACGTGTCAATCTGTCTAGTTCGCTAAAGCCTGTTGGAACACCAACAATCCCGTTCTTAGATTCAGCATATTCTTCAAGTAAATGATAAGCGCTTTCCAGCACTTGCCCGCCCAAAGGCTTAAAGTCGCTGCTGACCTGCTGTTCTGTAACATCAAATAAGCGATTTTCTGCTCGTGCCACTGCTGTTTCAACATCATCGGGCGATTCAAAAGCAAGTGCCGATATGTCTGTGCCCGCAAAAACAAGTTGTCGGTATGTGGATAACTTTTTTACGATGTCAGCATAGCGTTTGTAGTGCGAAGTTGTAGGAACACTTAACGAAAGGTCTGCCAAATAGTCTGCACCGCCAACAGCTGACAGCTGATTGTCACTTGTTAGTTTATCCGCAAGCGAAATGTGATCATATTTTTGTCCTCTTGCAAGGAGTTCTGCCATTGCAGCAAAAATCACTTGATGCGAGGGACGATAGAAGTCTTCCGAGGTCAGGATACTCATAACCTCAAGTTGTGCCTCTGCAGAAAGGAGCATCGAGCCTAGTACTCCTCGTTCTGCATCTAGGTTATGTGGTAAGGTTCGCGCACCTTGATTGTTGACTGGTGTGGTAGACATTCACTTCCTAACTTTTCACTCCAAATATCTTAACAAGCCTTTTGTTTTTGTCTTTACGTTTTCCAAAGACCTTGAATACTCTATCCTGCTAGTTTGTAAGTTATCCACGTTTTCCACAGATTCCCCCACAATAAGAGAGGGGACGCTCTCGAAAGAAAGTGTCCCCTCTGTAAAGCTCTGAGATCAAACGAACCTTAGCTGGCAGGATCCTTTTCAGCTACAGTTTCGTCTTCTTCTACGTCAGCAGATTCGGCACTCGCACTACCCTCTTTTTCATCGGCATCATCGTCAGATTCAGTACTTGCGTCCTCATCATCTGTCTTAGCTGTTAGGTCTATGCCCGCCTTAGCAGCTTCGACCTCTGCGGCAAGTGCTGCCTCTTCCTCTGTGGCTTCAACTATTTCACCCTCGGCGATTACATCAATAGTAAAATCTGCCTTGATGTCACGATACACCGCAAGTTCTGCAGCGTGTGTGCCAACAGTCTTGATAGAGCCACGTGTCTCGATTTTGCGACGATCAATTTCAACATCCAACTGGTCTTTGATGGCATCTGCAATCATCATGGGGGTAACTGATCCGAAAAGACGACCAGCTTCTCCAACCTTTACGCTAATGACAATCTTTTTACCGTCAAGCAAGCCGCGGAAATCACCAGCTTCTGTCAGGCGAACTTCCTCGCGTTTTTGGATGTTGTGCATGCGCTGTTCAAGTTGCTTTAAATTTCCTGGAGTCGCTTCTATCGCCATTTTGCGTGGAAATAGATAGTTCACCGCAAATCCAGTCTTTACATCAATGACGTCACCTTCGCCACCTCTGCCTTTTAGTTCACTTAAAAGAATTACTTTCATTTGATGCCCCCGCTCTAACGACCGCGGCCAATGCGGCCACTGACAACAGGAACAACGTAAGGAATTAAAGCCATCTCACGTGAGCGCTTAATTGCAAGCGCAAGTCTGTTTTGGTGTTGCGTGCACACACCCGTAACGCGACGTGGCTTAATCTTTCCTCTTTCGGTCATGTATTTGCGCAGCAATTGCGCATCTTTGTAGTCGATGTATTCAACCTTGTCCTTGCAAAACTGACAATACTTTTTGCGAGGAATACGATTTTGGTTGTAATCAGCCATTCGACTTACCTCCTACCTCAATGTATCTTTGTGTGCTGTCGCAAATTCAAGTACAGCATATATGCGTTACCGTCTTTGCAAGCTAGCAGAGCTAAAATGGAATATCTTCTGTAAGAACTTCAACACTTGGTGCTGCCGAGTCAGGCGCAACATGATTATCGTTCGCTGGTCTCGAAGCATTATCGCGAGTTGACATAAAGTCGACGTTATCTGCAACAATTTCTACCTTGCTACGATTGCTGCCGTCCTGAGCCTTCCACTGACTCCAGCGCAACTTGCCTTCGATAGCAACTTTCATGCCCTTTGTAAGCACGCGCGAAAGTCCTTCGCCTCGGTTGCCCCATACCAACACATCAAAGAAGTTTGGATGATCTTCCCATTGGTCAGTTTGTGAGTTCCTTCTGCGTTCATTGACTGCAATTCCAAATTGCAAAACAGTTGTTGCCCCAGCTTGACGAAGCTCAGGCTCACGAGTCAAATTTCCACTTACTACTACTCTGTTGATGCTCATAACACACCTCTGTCTAAAAATTGTCTGTTTTACTTATCGTCGCGTCTGACAATAATGAAGCGCACTACAGCGTCAGTAATGCCTAAAACGCGATCAATCTCTGCAATATTGGCTGGATCAGCCTTAAATTCATACAGGACGTAATCTCCGTCTTTCAGCTTGTCGATTTCATAGGCTAGCTTACGCTTTCCCCACTCCTCAACATTATCTGGAGCTGATCCGTTTTCACAGATCACGGTATTGATGCGCTCTAGCGCAGCAGCACGTTCTT
>Ga0123355_10011333_pt1 | contig 13733 bp, 5 predicted proteins | sample TergutEmb28metaG_3_FD_89872 | JGI IMG/M metagenome (GOLD analysis project Ga0123355, IMG submission 89872) | Embiratermes neotenicus P1 segment gut microbial communities from Petit-Saut dam, French Guiana - Emb289 P1 | ecosystem: Host-associated > Arthropoda: Insects > Digestive system > Gut ... | reverse complement strand
TAGATAGATAGATAGATAGATAGATAGATAGATAGATAGATAGATAGATAGATAGATAGATAGATAGATAGATAGATAGATAGATAGATAGATAGATGAATGGCTGGATGGATGGATAGATTTGCATTTGGTTTGGGCCTCTCTGCTCCGATGCACCTAAGTCTTGATTCGGACGGGCCCTTTGTGCCCCATATCGAATCATGGGAGCCCCACAACCTTACTATAGTTCCAGATGGCCCCCAAGCCTAAACTCCTAATATCCTCCGGCTCCAAGAAAAAGGAGCCCAGGTACGCAAGTGCGCACTCACATAGAATGTGAGCCGAAGCTTCCTCTCACACCCCGCACTTCCTACACAAGGGGCTGTCAAGCAGCCCTAGTAGGTAGAGATGTCTTCTCAGGGTGTTATGAGTCGTAAGAAGGCCGGTTACAATCCTGGATTGAATCCTATTAAAGGCCATAAATTTTACCCTGGTACCCAGACTAGGTCTCGAGATAAACTCTCGAGCCTTCCTTTGGGTATCACCAAGACCGCGCCATTGGGTCCCGTGCTGGTTGGCCAGCAAGCGACCGAGCCTCTTTTGTAAATCTCGCCTAGAGAACCCCAGGGCCGGCTCGGCTCCAAGAAACCTCAGAGCAGTGACGCCCCTCAGGGGCCCATCGCCGATTTCATTACCTCGTATTCCAGCATGTCCGGGGACCCAAAAAAGGCCCACCGCAGGCCGGATAGAGATATCACTCTATGCCTTTTGGCACTGGTGAACCAAATGTGACGATGTTCTAACGGCCTTAAGGGCTTCCAAGGCCGCTAGACTGTCGGAGCAGATACTCACGTATTTCTCCGGTCTATTCTGAGATTGTATCTCATAGTCACATGGTAAGATGCCATTATCTCCGCCTGAAAGACTGTTGCGTATCTACCTAGAGAAAAGATGATCCTTCGTCCTACCGATTGCCCATAGACTTCAGCCGCGGTCCCCTCCCTCATCTTGGACCCATCTGTAAACCAGACGAGCCCTTTGACTGCAGGAGGAGCACCAGTTGCTTTAGTCCAATCCTCCTTCGTCAACATGGTAACCCTATATAGGGGTTCAAAGTTGTATGCTGGCATGAAAAAGTCAACCCCCATTTTAATATTGGATCTGACTGCTGAAGCAGCATCAAAATACTGCTGTGTCTCTAATGGGATGTAGGTAAGACCAATATTCCAGAATCCAGAGTCGATGCGCAGCTGACCTAGCCTCACTCTCAACCACCAAATCCAGTTGCCCTCCCTGTTTGGGCCTCTTAGGCCGCCCTCCTCGGGAGTGCCCCCGGCCGACCGCTGTCGCTTCCTTGGGCCCGATGGGAGCCCTCTACTCTCCGTAGATTTACCCCGCTGGACCCCGGATTACCGGGTTTCTGCAATGTTTGTGGCTGACCGCCTGGAGCAGACCGAGGTTGGCCACGGCCAGATTCCCCCGAAGGAGCCTCAGCGAGCCTAGCCCTCCTCGTCCGCTTTTTGGTAGCACCACAACGATTCTTGCTAGTGGCTGGGAGGCTGAGTGTGCCAACAATCTCTGTCAGGCTCTCCAGGTTCTCCGAACTTAAATTACTGGGAGACGGGCGTTCCCCCTAACCAGGGGAGTCTCGCCCGCTCCTTGCTCAACTTGGTCCCGCCCAGTGGCCCCAGTCTTTGTGCAGGAACCCTTATCAGAGTCCCCAGATGCGGAGCTCTCCATATCCTTTACGTTTTCATTCGTGTGCTCCATTTCGGTCCCACAAGTAATGGGGAAATATGTGATCCACCAAGTAGTAACCCCATACTTGGTAAGGCTGAAATTACCCCTTGGAGGTCACCTGGTATCCCAGGGGGTGCTGTTTGAGACAGACTCACCCACTGCCATTCATACCATAGGCACGGCACTCACGTCGTAGGACGGGATTTTTTTCAAGGTTTACTCCATTAGATCCGCTGTGTTCTGCGCAACAGGGTCACCTCTCGTAGGATATGGCTCTTCGCTATGCACAGATGGTCTTGAGTGTTGAGAGGCTATATAACGCGTCTATCACCCCTGGGGAATAGCTGAAGCCCCTCCAAAGGGTTACCTATGTCGCCCTACGGAAAAATGGCGGCCCCGTATACGGCCCGGCCGACTCCCCTTGACCCCATCGTCGGTGACAGATGGATGAAAGAGATAGAAGAAGTGGTGGAATGATGCCGATAGGGAAATCTGTTCCAGAGCCACTATATCCACCACAATTCCATACGAACAGGCCTGGGACTGATGACACGCCTGCGTGGTAAGAAGTCGATGAATTAGCGCCTCAGCCGTGGTATGGTTACGCCGAGGTTCACTTCGAATACCTCTTCAGTGGCAGTGCTTGCTAAGATGTCGTTATAATTGGCGACTACGCAATGTAGCACAGTGTGATTAAAAGAATGTTAACACTTGCGTGGGTCTGTCTTCATTTTTTCGTGTACTGGTTATATTTTCTGTTGATTGGACCTGTGCCACTGAACACGTCTGCCATTGGCTTAAGGGAGACGGCAAAGAATCTCTTTGGAAATCATGTGGGGAGTCAGCTACTATTTTCTGATCTTGTTTCAAACTCCTGTAGCACAAACAAATGAACACTTCCAGACAGTCGCAATGCGAGGGCTATGAGCCATATCGTTAGTCTTAGACTCATACCTCCTGCTAAATGGCAGTGTGATCGATTTGCTGCTGACACTGTACAGAAGTGTAGCCACGTGCAGCTGTTGCCGATAACTGGCCACTGAGAACAAATCAGGCATACTTCATTTAGGATATTTTACATCCCACCGTCGCAAACATAGCTCTGTACAAGGCTAACAGGTTGACGGAGTGAGTTACTGACCTACTTATTGACTGACTGATTGACTGACCGACCGATTGACTGATTGATTGAACGTTTATGACAGTTTGAGTGTCTGATAAAGTGACTAGCTGTGTGTCTGTGAACAACTGACTGTCTGGGTGACCGGTTCAATATGAATGAACTGCTGACTGGACGGTTGACTTACTGACTGACTGGAATACGGAAAATGGCTGGCTATTTGGATTGTTTCTTGACTGACTGAATTAACTAAAGGGCAAATTGACAGATTAATTGCCGAAGAAATCTGGCGCCGATCCCGGTGGCCGAGCGGTCTAAGGCGTAGGTTTCACTGTGATGGTGGGCTCGAATCCCGCCGGCGGCATGGTTGTCTGTATCTTGTGAGTGTTGTGTTTTATGTAAAAATCTCTGCGAAGGGCCGATCCCTCGTCCAGAGGAGTCCTAGGGGGCGTGTGTGTTTTTGTCACTGAATTTGATCAGGTGCAAGAATAAGCCTTCTACACCAACAGTGAGTAGGAAGGTCAGAATAAGAAAGAAAGAAAGAAAGAAATTTGGTTGCTGATCAAATATCAACAGAGCAACAATAGTGTAACTCGTTGACTCGCCAGCTGTGTTAGAAACTACATTAGTCACTCATGAAATGACAGACCAACCAAACAACAAACTTAACAAAAAACTGGTTGAACTATCTCACATTAAACTGTTATTTGATTATCATAGTTTCGTAATTAATTTTAAAATCGAAACGAGACAGCCCAATCGGCTTTTTCTTTTCCTTTCTTTCTGTAATCCAGATTTCTATTCTACTAACCAGGCTCTATTTCAAATATGTCTGAGCTAGCACAATGACGTACACTAGCACTCACGGTTGGCACTGTAACAATGTTCATTTCGCTCTTCAAATTTCGTATTTCTTTGCAGAAGGAGTAAAAATAACAGTCGTGAGGTTATCCAAAACATGTGTCACTAGACAAGATGAACTGAAAACTTAAATGAACTAAATACATGCCTGGCTCGCCTGTCGTACGTTCTGACTACTTATGCTTTATCTTTTACTGTACAGTAGTAGGCAAGACAGTTTTACTTAATGTTTGACTGATAGAGCCAGTGAAAGTATTGGGAGATAGGCGGACAATGTAACACTTGAGGTCTATATTCATACGGTTGGAGCTAAATCAGACAAACTACGTTTCGTGGTGATCTGCACAGTACATGATCAGGGAAGACGCGAGAGTGTCTTCGTCAGCGGGAACCATAGCTCGTTAGAAAATGTACATACCAGCTTGACATTTTAGCATGGTTCGGGATGATTATGATATGTGAAGTGCCAAGTATGATCAAAACTTCTTTGCATTCGGGCCTCAGGGTTTGTAACCCATTTAATAACCGGTTAAAGTCTTGTGTTTGGCAAAATAGCTCGGGTAAGATTTTATTGAACGGGTGTTTAAAAGCATTTCCCATGTGCATAATTTAGATTAAAAAATTTTCGTATCATTGTAATCGAATTCATTAACCAAGCATACGTAGAAACTTGATTTTATGTAATTATCAACATTTACAGACTGTAAAGAACGGAACTGTATAACAGAATGTTCACCCGTCTGTGATGTACTGTGCAGACTGACACTAACACAACGCGATAGAATTATAACTGCTGCCAAAACCTGAATGTACTCTATTTATTTTCTGACAAGTAATGGCTGCCACGAACAGACGCACACACAGACACTTTTTATCCTGCCCACGGGGTATCTATCTCATGGAATGATGGGTCAAAATCTGAATTAAGCAAAATATGTCATGATGTACTTCATTTGAAAAGTCTCTCCAGCGGATAAAATAAGGAAGACCGAAAAGGGGTAATATTTACCGTCATGGGATAAAAAAGAAAAGAAATTCATAAAAGATTTAGTTCAGTGTGAACCTCTTGTGAATTAGCATGCGATAACAAAACGTATAAAGCACGTAACAACAGGGTGAAATATAAAAATAAGAAGGACTAAAAAAAGAATTTAAAATATTTAGATTTTTTGAAAGGCATGGGCTTAGCAGACATCTTTACTACAAATAAGTGCTTCTGTTTTATCTATAAAAAAAACTTCTCTACTAAATTTCAACGCTCTAAAATTGCATTCTTTTCGATCAACGTTGATTTTCGTTATTTTTCAAAAGAAAGTAAATTTTTGATAAGCTCTTCCAATTACGAGGGCGTCATCAACTGACAGCGCACAAATACCAATGTGAATCACGACAGCAAGCACAACAACATGGCAGAAGACCAACAGATGACACTAGGACTTAAGATGTCCAAACAGCAAAGGAAATGCTCTACCGATTTTAAACCCGTAGTTAAGGTAAAGAAAAAATTTCACACCGTTACACCCAACTTTGAAAGAGTGCGGATTAGTGCCTGAATATTACGTGACCCGTCATGTGACCTAAAATATTCCAAGACGAAATGTCTGTCGGATATTCCAAGTAGGCCAAAAATTTCAATATGCGCCGGGATAGCTCAGTCAGCACAGTGACTCTGTGCTGGCGGATGGTTGAGATGCGTTAAGGTTCTTGACAATATTAGTTTTTCAGAACCCCATAACTTATAAGTGTCCATTTTCCAAGACTTTCCTCCGTCAATATTCTACATTCATTTCTCGTCTTCCCAAAAGAAACCACTATCAAATTCATCAAAATCTTCAATACTATACTATACAATACTATTCATGTACAAATGTTGGTAAATTTTGACGTTTTGCTGACCGTGCATCTCAGTATATTTATCTCAGTAATTAACCAACTTGGTGCACAAAACGTTTGTTTTACAATAAGTTTATTCATGCCTCTACATATTTCGAGCACGTGTGCTCATCATCAGGAGGTCAAAATTGCATTACACAGCCTCTGGTAGCACATGTACTCGAAACATGTAGAGGCATGAAATAAACTTATTGTAACACAAAAATTTTGTACACCAAGTTGGTTAATTACTGAGATAAATTTTGGTAAGTTCATCGCTCTAAAAACTTCCTCCTTTAGGCTAGCCTCCCAGATCCAAATATTTTTTTAACCTTAAATCGGTTCATACCGTTGTGATTATAATAACATATACATTAAAAAATCCACTGATCACAACTCAGAGGTTTTTGCTATAAGTATAAGGGGGTTGTTACAACAGATTTCGGCTTAACGGTACCATTTTCATGTAATACATATGTCAAAATACTACGACTAAGCACTGGGTTATAGGTGATGTACATATAACTGAGATCTGATTTTGTACAAATAATCGGTTTAAATTAAAGGGTAACTGGGTTGTGTATAGATGTCGTTTTTCGTTTCTAGATTTTGTGGTAAGTGGACGAGAAAATATTTTTCTCCTTTATTCGAGCAATCTACTAATTTTTCGCTTTAGTCGAGGTAATTTTTGGTATACGAAATATATGGGGGAGGAAAGTTACTTTTGTCTTTAACCGGAGATGAGTTACGGATTCCAAACAAAAAGCAGTTTTCAGATAATTACAACGAAATATCAACAGATTGAACGGAATAAATAAGAAAAATACTGTCCCGTCCACCTACCACAAAATATACAAAAGAAAATCTACATCTATACACACTTCAATTACCATTTAATACAAACCGATTATTTGTACAAATCAGATATCATCTATTTGTACACCACCCATAACCCAGTACATCTTCTTAGTAATTCTGGATGTATGTATTACGTGAAGATGGTCCCATTGGGCCGAAACATGTTGTAATAACCCCCACAAGCTACAAATAAAAACCTCTGATTTGACATCGACGGATTTTTTTGTATATATTTGTCCAAATACTTTTCTCTGCATCTATCATCTTGTAACTCTTATTTTCCCTTCACATAACACATTTCACATCCATCCAAAATAAGTTCAATTACTCAACTCTGCCGGCCAGAATAGTTTCCATTCCAGTCTTGTAAAAATTTTTATATGACAGTACTTAGAAAAGACAAAAACCCTGCCTACACACTAGAGTCATGTCCAAGCAGAAACACAGTTTGAATTTTTGATACCTTTTTTTTTAGTTTCCATGTCAGGAAATATAGACATTGACCTTTCCCTGGGGTTGTCTCAGAAACTATACGAACTTTTTTACCAACCAACTCCATAATTTATATACATTATGTGTACGGAATTTACATGGTAAAAAAGTGAAGTTTTCTATTCACAAAGTACAAAATAATTTCTCTACGAACTCTTTCCCTATTCGCATGTTCAGTTCAGCGTGGGAATAAAAGTACCTCGAGTTGTCTGGAAAGTTAATTAACCATGGGGTGTGTCCTTTGGTATTTCAACTTCAGACATACTACCTGATGACAAACATTCGGAAGTTCTACCACACTTCGCCACAAATGAGCATCATTCTAAGCACGACATGCAACAGATTATATATTGCATTAAATTAAGGCGGATTTGACAGGCCGTCTTTACGATAACAACAGACAGGTTAGGAACAGTCAGTCCCAACCTCACAATATGTCCCTTGAAATTCTACCACATTGTCAGATATTTCAGAAGCCTGCAAGGACATGTTTCCGTAACGGCAGATTGTATCATCGATTCTAGTCCACAAATTTATTTTTACGACGCTGCGTTGAGTACGCACTATCCTCCATTTCGGTGTTCCTAACTGATTCATACCCTGAAAACAAAACGTTTCTTCAACTTCTGGCATTTCATTTGATTTTCCTTTCGGATTTCTGTTGCCACTTACAGGCTTTCAAGAAAAGAACTATTTTAATTTTTAATTTCTTTCCACAGGACCAAGTGCGCTGATGTGTATATGCTAGCGTAAAGCAATAATCCAAATTCCATCTCATTATCCCAAAACTTACAAATTACACACTGCAGTTTTACAAGACACTTATGTGACTATAAAGCCTGATTTCTCATACCAGAGTAAATACAATGATTGTGTTGGAGAACTGTGATCTCATGAGAATACTCGTAAATGCACCTTGGAGAAATAAAAGTAAAATACAGCACAATAAAGAAACCAATGATATATATATGCTTCGCCGAATATTATTAGGGTGACGAAAGCAAAGAAAATGTGCTGGGCGAGGTGTGTGCGTGTGTACAATTCACACACGCACACATGATACATGAAAAAGGCATGGAAATTAGCAATCGGAAAACCTGAAGGCAACACACCACTTGCGAAACTGAGGCGTGGAATATGCAGATAATATTAAATGCATCATAAGCAAAGAGCGTATGAGGAGGATGCGTTCTGCTGTCAGGCAGATCCGAATACTGGCCAGTGGAGGGCTATGATGAATACAGCAACTAACTCCCAAGTTCAATAAGGTCCGTAAATTCATTTACCAACTGAATGAGTAACTCTTTGCGTGAAAATGCCTGTATTATCTGCTAAACTGTCAATACTTAAACCTCCGTTCGCTTAAGGAGCCGGGATATCTTGGACGGTACGGCACTCAGGCTACGACATGAACTAGCTAAGAAATTGCGGTTTAATTCCCGACAAAAGCATGATATTTTTCGCTTCTGCAAAGGGTTCTGACTAGTTACGGGGCCCATCAAACCTACTTTTCGATGGGTACTGGAGTTCTTTCTTCGAGGGTGAAGCAGCTGGGAAATGAAGCTGACCATTCAACTCCACCCAGTGCCAAGGTTAGAAAATAGTAGAACTGTACCTCCACCCACTCATATGTCTTTGTGGCGTTTACAAGGGCAGGTTGAAATTTTGCATGTATACTTATACAAGTCCACCACTTCGCCCCACTATCCCCTGTGATCTATTACTATTGTAGATTATGTCTCACAATGCTGACAAAACAAATATGTCTAATTTAATGGAGGACATCCCGTTCTGTTTATGGGACATTAAAAAGCAAATCGTTTACTATCCGTCGACGTTGTGTTTCAGGATAGTACGCGATTTGTTTTTGAACAAATATGCCTGGTGATAAGCATTGCAGCCTAACTGCAAGAAGGCTACGGTCCGGCTGCGGCTGCCTTCTTCAACTTTCCGTAAGCAAGGTTTGGGTCGCTACCCTTCAAGCAGTCCCCAATAAACACAAGACAGGCAATATACGTAAAACGTAACACTGAAGCGCGTTCGTGCAACCACTGCTGCAGTGGAAAAGCAATGAGTATTATATATGCTGAGTGTCTGTGTAGCCTAGGTATCCAGGATGCAATGTCCATGTGCCATATTGCCATCTGTGGCCTACCTCGACCTACAATATTTTTCCACATTATCTCATAAATGGCAAGATTTTCGAGAGAAAAAAAAGTGAACAAAAACGTGTTCTGTGATTTCGTCTACGACTTTTGTCTAAATATTCCTTATCTTAAGAAGAACTAAGCGTGATGTAATAAAAAATGTATATTGGTCTTCAAGTAAATTACCCGTTATTCTTGTCCGATTTTAATGAAACTTTAATTTTCTCAACGGGTTTTCGAAAAATACTCAAATGTAAAATTTAATCAAAATCCGTCCACAGGGAGCCGAGTTGTTCCATTCGGACAGACGGAGAGACAGACATGACGAAGCTAACAGTCGCTTTTCGCAATTTTGTGGAGATGTCTAAATTTGAACCGTTGTGTGCATGAAACCCTTGGACACCGATCCCAAACAATGGGTAGCAGCAACGTGTCTGTGTGTCTGTCTTTCCGTAATATTAATATTACAAACACTAAGAGATGTGACTAATTCCAAGCAACGGTGTCCTTGCGAGTTTTAAGTTTATCACAGCGGTTTTGATAAAAGAAATCAATCCTCGTCGGGTGTTACACCGTGTCGAGGGTAGAAACCCGACGTTTCCAGGGACTGTAACGCCTTCGAAACTGATATAGCTGTTTACCAGCCGACACGGCGTAAGATCTCAGAACACTTGCACACTCAACAGTGGTCTTCGTACGAAACTTGTGGCCACTCAGACATCCTAACAGGACCCTACGTAGCTTTAGTCAGTACCGGTATATGAACAGTTTTCGAGACCCTGAAATAAGGTTCACTCCATTTTTCCAGTACTTGTTTATTAAACATTCGTTGTTTCATGCGAAAGTGTGTAAATCCAGAAAATAAACTGTGTTTGGCGATATCTTCCCCTTGTGTATTTATCAATAAGTTGTTATTGGTCGGAAAATTAGCATCTTATTTGTAAGAAAATGAGTCCTTGTGAAAACTAGGACATGCTGGTCTTTTCTCTTAGAGAATTCCAACCAAATACTGTATTTCCTTTGTTTCACTACACAAGACGTGTGCCATACTTCTAATCTTACACTGAAGTGATATTTGGTAATCGTTACAAGTTACGAGTCTCATCGTACCTAATCTTCTCCATTCTCTTGTCACTTCTTTCCTCGTTGGCCCAAACAGTTTCTGCTCCTTGCTCTTAAATATTGTCAGTTTTAGTAAGACGCGAATATTGATCCAAAAAGAAGATTTTATTAAAATTAATTCCACAGATGGTTGTTGTATAGAAACGAACTTAAAATTCAACTGGAACTGAAATAAAAATTAATGCAAGCCACCTAACATTATTTGGAACTTAAGGTATAGTTAGTCTAACTTCGTAACAACACATTACTCTTAGGAGATGTGGTGGGGAAGCACGTTTCAGTTTGACTTCTCAGCAAACTATCATTTTCCTTGGTTCCATTTTGAACATTCACCCTTCTCTTTGTCTTGAAGAAACTCTTCAATTTTTCATGATTCTCTTCTCACATCTACGTTCTTGTCATTTGATATTCACTCGCCGAAGTTGGTTCTTGATGGCAGCTGAAGAGGGTGGAATGAAAGAGGGGGAGCGGGAAGGTAAGCGCATGATGAAGCAGAAGCGAAATTGGATGGTATAAAGCGGTAGGCTCAACTTTATGTCTTCTAAACTTTGGCACTGCTGTTGTGATGTTCAAATCAACGAGGCTTCCGTTCAATGGTGAGAAGCACACGAACAGAAAAGCTGACTTGCAGACAGACAATTGAAACAAACTATGAGCAGATACGGAGATAAATTGTACTAAAATACATTGACAAACAAGAAAATGGCACTGAAACCGATAAACGAATTTATGAACAGGAAGAAAACCCGACGATGTTTGCGGGACTGATGTTCTAGATTCATTTACTATTTCGTATGTAAAATAAAAAAAAGCACGAAGTATAACATTAAACGTATATATGAGAAGATATTAAAGTACTGACGTACTGAAGAGAGTGGTAAATTAGACGGCACAATGTCCTACCCAGACAAGTGCTGATAAATGCCAGTAGTTTAAACATATACTTCAATTTTCTGCACAAGGAACACGTCAAGGTTGGAATCGTGTACAATAATAATAGAAAAAAGTAAAGGTAAAGCTATCCCATTACTGGCCTAGGTGGGCCTTTAGGGTTCCAGGTGGTCGAGGCTCTAAGAATCTCTAGACAAACGGAATAAGAAGGTGGCAAGGTTATCAGCCCTACGCACCGGCCGCCTTTACACGCCAGGAGATACCGCTGAGTCGACCCCTGGGCCGTAAGGATTAATACAATGGGAATTCCCAATGACACCATGGAGAAACGAAACCGCGACTTTCCGGCTTGTAGTGCAGACCCTCAACCAACTAAGCCAAAGACAAAGCGATTTTAAAAATATTCCGCGGGATGTGAAAATATCTAAATTTCCAGGATACGAGAAAAATTGAAAATAAAAAGTACAATGGTGTACATAAAAAGTAACATTGGTTGCAAAATGTAGCAAACAGTGTAATACTACAATATCGTTTACTACGTTATTGCTTAAAGATTCTTAATTCCTGAAAGCTAATTGGACATTGAATTACTGGAAACCTCCATAATTTAAATGTACTCGTACTTCACTACGTCAAACCCAGCAGCATACGGCAGCTGGACGCATGCAACGGGATCTCTTAAACAACAACTACTACTACTACTACTACTACTACTACTACTGCTACTATAACCACCACTACTACTACTAATACTACTACCTCAACTACTACTAATACAACCACCACTACTACTACTACTACTACTACTACTACCATCACTACTACTGCTGCTACAACCACCACCACTACTACTAATACTACCACCACCACCAATACCACCACTACTACTACTACTACTACTACTACCACCACCAATACCACTACTACTACTACTACTACTACTACTCTTACCACCACCACCATCACCACCACTACTACTACTACTACTACTACTACTACTAGTAATAATAATGCGAAAAGATGGTTATCTCATAGCCATAGTAGTGAAAACTCTAATCTCACACATCTCTCCTATATTGATGATACAATCCCCCTTAGCCATTACATTCCAACGGCTCCTTTTAACTGATAATATCAGAGCAATTTAATTATCCTGGGTGAAAACATCGGTACTCCAACAACACAGTGTGTCATTCATGTATGCACTGCCTATGTTTAATTTTGAAACGTAATTTATACTTAGGTTAAACGTTACAGAAAACGAACATTAATAACTTGACAAAGGTCAAGATCTGTCGTCAACTATTCGGTATGTTTTTCGTGCGAGTGTGATTTACTTTACGAAACTTTAAATGGCTAGAAGATTCCCATTATCGTGGAATGGTTAAGATGATAAACAAATTACGAATCAGACAGGATATGAATAAAAAGCTGGTTGTGACATCCGGCATTGTCGTGGTATATGGCAGGACAGACAGACACAGTAAACCCACAACAAACTTCAGTCGGGGTAGTTATGCCGAGATTCGAATCAAGTACCTTCCGAATATAAACATATGCCTTTCCTGCTAAACGAGTCTTGTCTTAACAACTAATGGGATGTAAGACTGCCCTTCGCTGTGTGTTCACCATGCAATTACCGTCAGGTACTACTCTACTATTGTGTTCCATAACGCATTCACAGCTCATTAGAAAGGAACGCAGAGTTGCTAAATGTGATGCAGTCATGCAATTATCGTAAAGTCAGAGGCATAAATCCCCACATCAGAATACAATCAGTGACTAATTTATTACGAGTGTCCTCTGAGGATTTTGAACGTTTAATAACCGCAGCATGATACCGGAGACTTTACCAAACGGAATAATACGAAACAAAACACAAAAATCACGTGACGGATTCAGATCGACGCTTAACTTGATGTATGTTAGGACTGAAGGGAATTTACGAGCAGGACATACAGAAATAATGGCCGAGTTTCTGAAGTTTGTATAAGGCCACTGCGAAACATCAGGGGCAGTTAATGGACGTTACACATGCAATATTCTACAAGTATTTTTTTTCCATATTTTAACTGTTTCGCTTTTCTAAAAATCGCCTTGAAGTCTCTTCTACTGCAGTGTTACAAACGGTGAAAATCTTTCTTGAAAAACCGATAGGGTACTGAGACGATTAACTTTCACGGAATACGAAGACTCAGATTCGATGACTCAGCCATACTCTAAGAATGCTGAATTCAGTCCACCCTTTTACCCCAACTACTCCAAGCTTTATGTTCATACAATTCCTAGGATGATATTTGTCTCCTAAAGTGGCCTCGTCCACTGAAATTTATCTTCTAATGTAAATGAATTTTCCTGCAGTGTGCTTTTTGCTCTACCACGTCATACTTCCTGTCTTAACCATCCTAACAGTACTACAATGTAAATTAATAATGATACATTGCAAACTGCAACGTTTACAACTAAATCATATTTTCCGAATGACTACGCTGTGAGTGCATACGTGCTGCCTAGCTTCAGTTCAATTAATGTTAGAGCAGAAACGGAACGTGATGGCACACGCGCAGAAACCAGATTTGGTTTTCCAGCGAAACGGACGAGTCCATTTATATCGGCGGGGGTGTCAGTTCAGTCGGCTGCTGGCAGCCGAG
>Ga0123355_10011332_pt1 | contig 13733 bp, 9 predicted proteins | sample TergutEmb28metaG_3_FD_89872 | JGI IMG/M metagenome (GOLD analysis project Ga0123355, IMG submission 89872) | Embiratermes neotenicus P1 segment gut microbial communities from Petit-Saut dam, French Guiana - Emb289 P1 | ecosystem: Host-associated > Arthropoda: Insects > Digestive system > Gut ... | reverse complement strand
TGTTTTGCACATCTTAATTTTACTACTGAATTCAGTGCTATAGACCAGTGTTTCTCAACCGCCGGGCCACGGCCCTGTACCGGGCCCTGGTTTCAATTATACCGGGCCGCGAGAGATTCTCCTGGAATTTGTCATTTTAGTTTACTAAGCAATTTGCACGAATGAATGTTTTATAGTGGAAATATTCTGAGGAGAAAAATATTCGTCAATGTGTCAAAAAACTCAGACCCAGATGTTGGCCTGAGGGAACTACAATATGCTACAAGATTTCATTAGTCCAGTGATTGATAGCTAATTCAAATGTAATTTTATATTTGTCAACATGCCACACCGTATACATAAGTGTACTAATACTCTTTATGATTATGCCATAATTATTTATTAATACTTATGTTCGTTTAATGTATGAACTTAAAAAATATGGAAAGGTATTTACGAGTAAAATTGTTGGGACCGGGCCCTCGTCTTAGGAAAAAAGAATTCACCGGGCAGCGGTCGTACAAAGGTTGAGAAACACTGCTATAGACTTTTTATTTTCAGACTCTTCATTTAAATCCATAATTGTCCAGTGTTTGCGGGATGTCATCAGTACTTTTTATAATTGAAAGTTAGAAATGAAGCTGTTGCTTTACACGCCGAGGAGGCATGCAGGGGGAATGACGGCACAGTTAACACTCATTTTTAACCTCTGCATCAGATTGAGGTGAGAAGTAATCATATTTAAATGTGCGAAGAGTTTTTCACGTGACATGAAACTTCGATGAAATGCGTGAGCTTGTAAGACGAAACTATTCATAACACTGGTCAACACACAAAATGTATCCGTAACCAAAACAGTTGATTTCTCTTCAATTCAACGTGCTGATACCAAATATGGCCTTAGAATTCAATTCTTGGCTCTAGTTTTCAATATACATGAAGTGTGGCTTAATGCATAAAATAGTTACTTGGGAAGGGATACATGTGTCAGCACTGCGCCCCCAGATGGTGAGTAATGATTTCTGTGTATCGTAAGAGACACGAAGATCTAGTTCATTTTTTAAAATGGAAAGGAACCTTGTTGCTTGCAATGATATTGATGGCCTGATGCAAACACTCAGTATTAATCACAATCCTCTGGCCTGGTGACTCTTTATAGACTCTTCTACGTTGAGTCTCAAAGCAGTTCTCCTTCACAATGGCAACACCCTACCTTCTATTCCTGTTGGTCATTCAGTGCATAATAAGGAGTCATGTGAGAAAACAAACATTCTGATGGACGCCATTAATCACGATAAATTCAAATGGCAAATCTGTGGTGACCTAAAAGTAATTGCCTTACTACTTGGACTACAACAAGGATTCAAAAAATATTGCTGCTTCATTTGTGAATGGGACAGCAGAGTTCGGTCTCTTTATTACTCAAGAAAGGATTGGCCTGCCAGAAAATCTCTGGAACCAGGAATCATCAGTGTGGAAAATCAGCCACTAGTGGAGCCGAGTAAAATTTTGTTGCCATCCATGCATTTAAAGCTTGGTCTGATGAAGAATTTTGTAAAGGCCATGAACCAAGAAGAAGCTGCCTTTACTTACTTATGAGAAAAGTTCCCCAGACTAAGTGAGGCAGAATTGAAGAAGGTGTTTTCATTGGTCCACAAATACGAGACCTTATCATGGACGAATTCTTCGACGCTCTCCTTCAAGACGACGAAAAGGCCGCTTGGAACAGTTTTAAATTTGTAGTAAAAGGATTTTTGGGAAACAGAAGGGCTCAAAACTATGAGGAGCTTGTAAACAATCTTTTGCAGAGCTATCAGAAATTAGGCTGCAACATTTCACTAAAAATACACTTCCTTCACTCGCATTTGGATTTTTTCCCAGAGAACTGTGGTGCAGAGAGAGAAGAACACGGAGAACGTTTCCATCAACACATTTCTTCAGTGTAGAAGAGATATCAAGGAAAATGGAACTGCGCTATGCTCGCCGACTACTGTTGGTCTTTGGTAGGGGATGCCCCTACCATGGAATACAAACTACAGGCAGGGAGAAGAAAAAAAAAAAAAAGTGATTTTGTTTGTGTTAAATAATGAACTTACATGAAAAAAGATTGTGCAGATGTTCAATTTACGTTGTAAATATTATCTATAAACAGAATAAGACTACTAAACACATTATTTTCCAATGAATAGTATTTAGTTTTTTTAATATAAACCACCGTTCCATATAATATTTCAACCTATTTCGTAAAATAACATAGTGGTAGCATAATTTTAAAACTAGAGCCAATTAATATTTTATGTCCCTTTTCTAAGTTCATAGATGCAAATAAATAAATTAATAACATATCCATCACAGATACAAAAAAAATTGAAATTTGTTGTCCAGTGATAATTTGCGGACCAAAGAACAGCAAGCGCAGTAAAGTTATCGATGTACAGACCAGCAAGTTACAGTGAGCTGCATAAGTGGTTCACTTTGTTGTGTAAGCATGGCGTTCTTATCTCTTAACGAAATGTGGATAATTTGTATTCCGTTCTGTTGAAATGTTGATGTTTCAGACGTGTTACTTGATATACGTAATTATTGTAGACCGTATACAATTATATTGTGTGGGTCTCAGATCGGCGCACACAAATATTCATTGTGACTTTGTATGCGATGTTGTCTTCAACTTAGAACAATAATATTGCCCGTTGTGTTGTATGGGTGTGAAAATTGGTCGGTGACATTGAGGTAGGAACGTAGGCTGTGGGTGTTTGAGAATAGGGTGCCGAGGAGAATATTTGGGCCTAAGAGGGACGAGGTAACAGGGGAGTGGAGAAAAATACATAATGAGGAGCTTAACGATCTGTATTGCTCACCAAATATTACTCGGGTGATCAAATCAAGAAGAATGAGATGGGCGGGACTTGTAACACGTATGAGGGAGAGGAGAGATGCATACAGGGTTTTGGTGGGGAAACCTGAGGGAAAGAGACCACTTGGAAGACCCAGGCTTAGATGGAATGATAATATTAAGATGAATCTTCAAGAAGTAGGCTGGGGGCATGGACTGGATTGATCTGGCTGACGATAGGGTGGGTGGCGGTCACTTGTAAAGGCGATAGTGATCCTTCGGATTCCAAAATATGCGGGGAATTTCTTGACTAGCTGAAAACTGGTTAGCTTCTCAAGAAGGTCTCTGCTCCGTGGATTAAGTAAGTAATTTAGTTGCCTTCAGGGTGCCATATTGCCTTGCTAGGGTGACTACATTTCATATGAAAGGCACCTCCCACATGTCTTTAATTTAACCATGTCTTTCAGATAAGGCACATAAAATGTAAGAACTGAATCTGTGAGCAGCTGCCTGCATAAGCCATCCCAGAACTCTTGGCTGCTTTTCAACCTCGGACCTCCGGGTTTTGTGCCTGTGCCAGGGTTTTCCATGTGGGAACTGTAGTGGACAAAGTGGCACTGGCACAGATATTTGCATGAGTGCTTCGGTTTTCCCTTGCCGGTTGTCGTTTGTCACACGGTGTTTGTCAGTGGGGCCGACAGAGACATACGTAATCTCAGACCACCACGAGAGCAGGGAAAATGCACCATTGTAACGCATTTCAGCGGCTCCCATCGCGAGACGGCGATATAAGAACTTTCAAAAACTTTAAGACAGTTTCTAAATTTTGGGATTTCAGATGGGCGAGAGTTGTGAGTGAAACGTTTTTTCCCAAGTGGAAAGAGAACTTGTTAAGTGTATTGTAGCACGCGGGAGAAGTGGTGAAACTCTGGTAAATGCGAACTTGACAATCAAATGACCACTCGGCCTCGGAAAGGATTGTATATGCTCGCGTTCCTTTCCACAAAACATGTGACCATTGTTCAGGTGGGTTTTCGGAGGAAGTTTACGTGAATTTCTAAAACGACGCTGGAAAATTTAAAGACAGAACACGAAATAGTGTTGTGGATATGTGGTTTGAAATTGTTTAAGATTCAGGTATTCCGTGATGTTACGTCGTGTCGGTAGGTAAATAGTTACCGCCTTTTAGAATCATTCCGGGAAGAGTGACTGCTTGACCCTGAAGATGAACGCTCTGTGACCCTTCTAAACGTCGCTAACTGTTCACCAGTCAGCACAGCGTAAACATCACACAGTACTTGAATCGTCTTCTGCTGTTGAGAACGTTTACCGTGATATGGTACAGCGTGCCTTGTCAACAGACAGTGTCAGTGTGGTTGCTGCAGCTCCACAAACAGAACAAGCTTCAACTCCACAAATGTACCAAACATTTTCTTAAGTTCTCCCAATAGTGTTTGATTTCTGTATGTAATTAAGTTTTTCTAAACTAAATTTTTGAATCCGCTCAGAAGATGTGCGTTCTGACTCTATTACCTGACTTTCACGTGCAGTTGTTAAGGGCTGAAAAAGTGCTTGTGGGGGGTATGAATGCACTATGAAAGAGAATGAAGTTAAAACAGTGTATAATAGCCTACTGTCATGTAATGTGCAGGTATGTACACAACACCAAATGTGGACACTGGAAATGTGGAATTTGAGAATCATGAATGTAAAGAATATTGTCTTCTTGGAAGTGATGGCTTGTGTTCTTGTAAAAGTTTGCCGACGTTAGGAACAGTTATCTGCCCCTTAGATACAGCAGATTCCTCCAAAACCTCTGTAAATGACTGTCAGATTGCATGACGTCATCTCAGAAGATAGCATTTTTATGAGTGTTTACGGCGTGTTATTTTAATAAAATCAAGCGCTCTGTCTGCGGTGCACGGTATACAATTGGTGGATGTACATACGCGATCGTTCGGAAGTGGGCGTGCTAAACGACCAGTGTAATGTGTGGATTTAAACGTCTCTTTGAACCTTTCATTGAATCACTTTTTTTTTTGCGAATCACATGTAATGCTACACACAGTGTTTGGCAATATTTGTGATTATTTAATGGCTAGCTAGCGTATGGCAGTAATTATTTTCTAGTTAAGTGTTTGATCTTCGTTCCAACTTCCGAGGAACAGTGCTGGAAATCTGCAGTTTCTCATCTGTGACTGTTGTAGTTGTACAGGTTGCCAAGAGATGTCGCGGCAGTTGCGGATTTCACTGCAGCGTTTGTATCGTGATGTTGGTAGTAGCAGGCAGCAGTAGGGAGAAGGGAAAATTCATTGATCTGCATTGTGCCTGCTGTGATCTGGGGAGGGCGGGCAGAAGCGAGACGTTGGTAGAGGGTCAGGCAAGCAAGTAGACTGAAGCAAGCAGGCAGGCTGCCGCTCAGTCATCCAAGCGAGAGGTTGTTTAGGACGCAGTGGCTTGACCCCAAGCGAAGTCTGTGTGTGTTTGAAAGGAAAGGAAGGACGAAGAGTTTTTTATACCTTGTAGAATCAGTGTTTGTTTTATATCAACACGTATTTATAAAGAGTGCATAAGTTATTTTCGTTTAGTAAGAGGGTGGAACTAGGGCTAGTGAAGCGGGCGAAGTGTGTGCCTTGGGTACAGCAGGATTCTATGTGCTAGCCGTTCATCTTCAGCAGCCAAACTGTGGGGCTCAGGGGCCTTCTTTCTTCCGCCACAGCCGGGAATGTATTACCCAGTGAGTATTGTGATGGTTGTATCACTCTTCTATTACGCATGAAGTTGTTTATCTCTCCAGCATCCTTTAACTGCACCATTTTATGCCTTTGCTGTTCGACGTTAGGAGCAGTTGTAACATGTGTAAATTTGGCAACAGTGCAGGGAACTGTGTTCAGGACGCTTTAACCGGAGACGGAGTTCTAAGATCTATTTCTGTTTTATTAACACGTACAAGTACGGGCCATGCTGCTTGTTGCTGGCCAAGTTGCTGTGTCTCAAGGACATCGTGTGGCTTCAGTTTAGCGCGGAATTGAAATTCTTCGAAAGATAGAGAGTAAAAAGCGGTGTCTTAGTTTAGTACGTTTACACCAGCAGGGACGTAACATGCGCTGACCGTGAAAGTGTTTTCTGTCTGTAGTTCAGAAACAGATATTGATGTTGCACACGGCATGATGGTTATTTGTGTTAAAAAGAAACTGTTGTAGCTTTGTTGTGGCATCATGTTTGTCTTCTTTCCCCCTCTCCCTTCAGACGTTCGCTGCAGTACACAGACAAGTTATTGTAATATTCACTCCCCTAGTTTTGAATATATTTGTTCAGTATTTATTGTAATATTCACTCCCCTAGTTGTTTTGAATATATTTATTCAGTACTTCTGTCCTTTTATAATTGTGTGCATCTGGTCTGTTGCCTGTGAGTAATGTCCGATGTCGTATATGCTTGTAAGAAGTGACAAACAGGCCTGCTGCCTTTGCCAATCATGTCTGCATTCCTTGCGGATTGGGAAATTCCAAACGGATTTTTCCCATCTGTTTTTAACCACCGTATTCATTTTAAACCAGTGCAAAATTTGTTTTGTCATTTTTTATAACTTAATCCTGCTTGCATAAAATGTGCTTTCTAAAGCAGTGTCTGATGCTAATAGTAACATCGCCATTTTACCAAAGTTAAATTGATATTCCTTAAAAACTGGAATATCCACGCCCTGTGCTTCGCAACACTAGTGATATCAAGTGTTTGGAAACTTCGTGTTGCACTTGCGCTGTTATTGAATGCAGTGAATGTACCTGTGGTGCAAGCGGAGAGAGACTTCTCTTGTTAGAAGTTGGTTCCTCTCATTGTCAGATGTGTTGTGATCGAGATTCTTGGCCAGTCCGCATTACACCCGCATTCTGATCGTGTGGTGGATGGCAGCAGTGCTACTGCCTGCCGGCCGTCTCCCTTCTCGCTGTGCGCGCTGAAATGACGGGGCGCTGCCTACTGCATTGTACTGCATTCACCACACGATGCGGTGTTTTGGAATGTCGTGTGTAGGTGTGATGCCGACCTTGCGACAGTGCCACAGGTTGCGAAGTTTCATACCATATGGACGTAATTTGCGCCAGTTTGTTGTGGATGGTTCTTGTTGAACAGTGTGATATCAGGTTTCAGAACCTGTTTAATGTATTTTGTTTGGCTAGTACGGTAGTGGTATTGATAAACTGGCCACACGAGCAGTGAACTGAAGTCATGGCTCGTATGTGGGCACATTCGATTTCTTTCATTGAGCCCTTCTGTTCTGGTCACACCGATAATTTGATACAGGCATCACACATACACTGTTCCCTTCGACCCCAAGATGTGACAGCAGTATGTGCAAATTTAGCGTGAATCATGGCCTTGAATGACGTAAGTCATGACTTGTTGCCAAGTATTGCCTGAGACAATTATATGAGAAATTTGGGTATCTCTTTTGTGATACGAGTCCTGCAGATAATGGAATGTCGACGGGAATCTTGCCGGCCCTTGCGTCGATTCTACCGCAATTGCGTTTAATTAAAAGTATGGTTTAGTTTATGCTTTCTTGTGGCCAGATAATTTAGGGTCTTATTATTCTTCTCTCGTCGCTACAACTCTTTATGAGGTTTGGCTTGCACAACGATTCTCTTCCATGTTTCTCTATCCATAGCCAAGTTACTACAATTCAGAATCTTTATTTTTTCCATATCCTAACATCATCCTCTCCATCCTAACGTCGACAACTAATCCTTCGTACTGCACTCGGCATGCCAAGCTTATTGCGATTGGTCTCCGCTCTGTTGTTCTGTTCACCGTCCTTTATATTCTTCAGATATGCCCAATCCATCGTATTCTGTGTGTTGTGTTTTTATATATCTAACTATACTGTATGTTTTATTGGGTCCATTTTTAGTGGCGACCATTTCGAAACGGTTCATTCCACACGTGGACATTATTTCATTTGAAAGTAAGTTGTCCTTGATGGTGAACCACAGCGCTAAGTCTTCGGAACGTAAAAGCAGGAATTGTGTAAGTTATTGTATAATGCACGAACTTAGCTTTGTATTTCACAGAGGCCTATATGATATCCATTGAAGCAGTTGGCGTATGAGATTATGGTTGTAGGAGTCGAAAAGGGTTCTCACAAATTAATTTTCGTTCTCGAATTAACTACAGATGCATGATATTTTTTTTATTCTTGCGGTTTTATTTAACCTGCAAATTCGTTTTGGAAAAGAAGGGTGGGGCATAGAAAAGCACACCGTAGCAGTGAAATAATGGGGAGAAGTACAGTTACGATTTTGTGTGTACGTATAAAATCGATGCTTGAGCAGTTAAGCCAGTATTAAAGAGAATGTCAGCCATCCGTAACACTTTCTGGCGTGTGGTGGTACACGGAGTTTATCGTTAGGTTATCATGTTAGGTTGTTCCAGAAGGTTGATCTGTCCCGACATTTAATGAGATCGATCTCACAGAATCCTGTCTCACACAGCGTTATTGTTGAAAGATTTGTGTCTTTTCACAGATGTGAACTGACATTGTCATTCTGTCGCCTTGTGACATTGTTTTGTATAGCTTGTCTGGCCAAAATTTGTAATTTGGTTTAGAAGTCAGAAAAGTGTTATATTTAACGACGCCTGTGGTTGCTAAGTTAAATTTCTGAAGCAGCTTCATAACCCACGAAGTGTATGTTTTGGATCTTTAGCGTGACCTAAGATAATCTGAGGAGTGTTGCCAACAAGCCATTGTCACTGAGAATTGAAGAAAGTGCTTCAAGCACTAAATCTATTGCAAATTTATGTTCATCAGCTTTCAGGCTGGGCTAGCGGTTAGCCATATGTTATTAGGCCCATACCGTTATAAATAAATAACCAACAAAATGCGCTTCAGTGTTTATGACGTATTTTATTTACTAAATTCTTACCAACGTGTTTCGGCTATCTTCAGGATGATATTATTACAATAATACAAAGGTACGAACGTTCATAGACGTACCTTTGTATTCTTATATTAATATCACCCTGAAGATTGCTGCAGTGGTGGCCGAAATATGTTGGTGAGAATTTATTGATTCAAATACGTTGTGAACATTGAAGTACATGTTGGTTATTTATATATTATGACTGATTAATGCATGGAAGATGGGACATAGGCCTATACCATTTTAGTGCTGTCTTAAGCATGTAATAGGAGGTAAGGTACAGTAACAGTATTTGGCACAGTCCTGTGAAAGGCTGAGCGCGGTCATGGCCACCTTAAACTATTCATCATTTTGCATGTAGCATCTGCCGTTGTCAGTTACCGTCACACTGATGACCGGTCACTCACTCAATGACCGCCCTCGTCAAGACTCGCTGCAACATTAGGCATTGTTCCTCGGGACTGTGATGAAATCACTATAGATCACGTTTGGAACATTGCTTTAAAGCACAGGGGTTCTGATCAGCTACAGACATTTGTAAAAAAAAATCCGAAATATACACAGTGCACAACTCCGTGAAGTTGAGTCTTTGAGCAACTAATAATTGGTCTGCTAGCCCAAGAAATTGCCCTCCAGTTTTGAAACCCGCAGTTTCGTTACTGCAGAGGGTGCATATCTCCCCATTATGCGCTGTTCTCCAGTATTGTGTGACATCCAAGTGTTCTTCTCAGCATCCCGTGCTGAAATGTATACAGTTCATGAACTTCTTGCAGGGGTGCACAAATCCCAGGTAGTGTGTTGTGTCATGGCATCTAAATTTTGTATGGTGGCGCGTAATATTTTGGGATCCCCAGTGTGGAACTTGATTCGTGTCACCCTTCTGGCGGCTAGAATTTTGAGGTGGCTCCTAGATTTTTGAAAATTTAGCCCAATGTCTTTTGTGTTAATTCTGTTTCTTAAGCTTATCCTGTTTCCGTAATGACTAATTTGGCGGAGACAGCACGTCCAATAGTATTAATCCTCATTGTTTTCCTCACCGTTGTGTCATCCCGAGACACGATCGTGATAGGACGTGAAACAAATGATTTATTTCCATAGCCCGATAAAGCTTTTTATTTTTGTCTCAGTAAACTTTGAGACACAGTGGATTGTATCAAACATTCGTCATTAAGAGATTTTATGGAAATAGCATTTCTTACCTATTCTTGCATATGACGATCAGTATCCTCTAATGGATGACCGAGGAAAAATTGATTTGAATCAGAATGTTTATAGCCAGAACGCGGAAAGTGTGAAACAAAATGAATGTAATGCAATAGGTATTCCTGATTGTTCTATGAATAACTCCTGTGGATATTTATAGGTAATATTTATGTTCGAAGTTTATAAAAATCCAACCAGATGCAACAGTATACAGATATTTATTTAATGCAAAGTCGCTGTACATGTTTCGGGTGTCACAGCACCCATCATCGGGAGTACTAAACACTGGAACTGCAGTCTCCGGTACAGGTCATAATATCGGTACAGCTGCTTCCCTCCAACGTGGCCTGATCCTCCGAGGGAAGTAGCTGTACCGATATTATGACCAGTACCGGAGGCTGCGGTTACAGTTTTTAGTACTCCTGATGATTGGTGCTGTGACACCCGAAACATGTAGAGTGACTTTGCAGTAAGTAAATATCTGCATACTGTTACATCTAGTTGGATTTTTATTAACATTGAATTATGATGCACTGAACCATGAGCTTAAAATTTATGTTCGAAATTCTTTCTGCAGGCGGTGTGTTGATTTCGAAGGAACTAAAACAATGGCAAACCTACCAGATTTGCTACGACGGTTTTGAGAAGGACATCGTCCTCATATAGGTTTCCACGAAACAACAACACCCCATATAGCGTTGTACTTATTATTTGCGAACAAACAGCAGCATTCCGCGCGCATCGTATGCAGTGTGCTGCATGACCAAACTTTCTGGTAACGCATTGTATCCTAACCGCCACAACAAAGCTACCGGAGACGACAGTGCATGATACACTTACAGACAACGCGTTTCTCTTTAAAATGCACACACTCCGTATATGTAAATATTTTTGAAGATTGAGTTTGTGTCGTATCTTCCAAACAGACGTCAAGCGTCGTGATGTATTGAGGTGTGAAGAGTTCGGTAACTACACTGACGTATTCTTCAACAGTTGCTTCATGTGTATGATTTGTTTATGGTCTTCCGGGCGATACGACAATCAGAAAGGTATACAAAACATTCTTCGCAACCATTTCCCTTTGATGTGTATTTTATCAGGGGACTGATGCTATTCGCGGGTAAATACAGAACCCCTATCACGATTTAAAAGTAAGCACTTCATAAAGTTCGCTGCTACTGTGACGTGTCACATTGTATTTCGAAGTAGATGTCACTACTTGATGTGGAGGAAGTTGAAAAACAAGCATATTTCGATCCATCTGGGTTCAGCCATTTGGATTTAAATATTTAAATATTATTTGGTTTCACAGAAACTTTACTTCTTAAGTGTATTGGTCCCAAGCAAGACATCACTTACAGCATGTATATGTACTTTATTCTCTATCCACTTTACCTGACGAATATATTATTAGTTTCAGTATAGATAACCGCTAGACAACGAGATCTGGTTGAAAGCTCAGAATTGGCTCAACAACTAATGGTCTTTCCTGTATATTTTCTCCTCATTATGTATTTCTGTGATCTGAAGATGACCCACAGTGGCCGAAACATGTCGTCAGCCTAATAAATAGGATACAAAGACAGTTGGATTTTGACGTACCCACTCCCTCCTAATTTGCATAAACACAACGAGGATGATGCATCTAAGGATGGATGATATAAATTGCGATTATAACTATAACGTTTCCCATATAGTTCATTTAGCATTATATTTTGTTGTGATTTTTTGTTAACACAGGCATGACAAAAACCGTGTGGGATACACACAACTGTGTTATTTACAGGGATGTTTCATGACAGAAAATTTGACAGCCATTGTTCTAGGGCGCGCTGCAACACTGGACACGTGATGTGGGCACGGCTGTCGCTTGCGGCGTATTTTGTCAGCATTTGCAGTTAGTCTTGCTTTTATCGTTAACAAAGGAAAAGGGGTGATTTTGTACCTGAACCGAATATAATAGTCTTTATTTTTACTTGCAGTCACCGTTGAAGTTGCCTTCCTCTTTGTAGCAGTTTTTGATCAAAAGCGGCACATTCTGAACGTGCCTGTAATGCGATTCACGTAGTTAGGTTGCTACGTTTACCACACAGTAGAGTGCTTGCTGAATACCGTTGTTCGTGAAACCGATCTGTCGTGAGTGGCAAAGGAATGCAGCAGGGCGAAAGGGACGTGCGCTTATTCTGTCACCCCGTGGCTGCCAGGTCTCAGTTTGCCGGGAGCATTTGTCAAATTATTGAAGATGTCGGCGGACAACCTCACGATTGCGAGCTATGAGGTTCTCGCAGGGACGTTGCGGAAGATGCAGGTCTTCGGGGATTGTTAACGCAGTGCCGACTTCCCAGTATGTGATGGCGTTTCGAAGGACTTGGGCGTGGCGTTGACCACCCACCCTGTCTAGCGCCAAAGTTAAGGAAGGCGTAGAGCAATACCTCTACTTCCCCTCTGGGCGTTCGTGGCGTATGATAGAGTGAACTTTATTTATGACAGTAAATAAAATACTAATAAAGTAAATTAAGAATGAGTGTGAATGGATGAGGGGTTGGGGTACGTCAAAACACAACTGTCTTGTATCCTGTTTATTATGCTGACGACGACAATCTAGCTTATTGCACATTTGTAAGACTAGGTATTATATATATATATATATATATATATATATATATCCTTTTTTATACTCTACTTAGAAGAGGTAATTTTAGCTCAATATGTATAATCCAACCGACAACGAGATCTCGTTGAAAGTTTAGAATATGCACCTATACTATGATCATACTCTGTATAATTTTCCTCTATATACATTTTTGTGACCTGAAGATGGCCCACAGTGACCGAAACATGTCGTCGTCAGCATAATAAATAGGATACAAGACTAGTTGTGTTTTGACGTTCCCCACACCCTCCCTAATTGCTTATAACGCAACGGGGATCATGCACCTAAAGATTATGAGTGTGAATGGTTTATGGGATATGCTTGTTACGCGGACCATTTGAGTAAAGATTATGGACCAGGGACTAGTCTTTGATAACCTGTTTTCCATTTTTGTAAGAGATTCTTCGAACGTATAATACGTGAGTGGCATCTCTTTAGACTTGTGGCATCGCCGTTTTGAAATAAAAGGAATTCTGGTTGCAGGATAGAGATTTTGTGAACACAGAATCCAGCTTCCCCCCCCCCCCCACACACACACACACTGTGAAAATTGATTAATTCTACAGTACAGGTAATTCAGAACGTAAATTTCATCTCAACCTTTTCTTTTCCTTAAATAATTTGCATGCAGTTTCAGTGGAAATGAAAAGCTGAGCATGGCACATGAGCTGAGTTTCCAGCTAACAAGGATAACAGTTCTCGTTCTAACTTCCATATTTTTATATCCCCGTGAATATTCCCTCAATAATTTCCATCACGAAATTGTCCTGCATGAGTAGCCTACTGTTTGCTGTTGGTAAGCTGGTCCTCAGTTTTTATAAAGAGGCTATAGTGTAAACACAATTTTTTTTTTTCCGTGGCCATCGGTCATCGTTTTATCATTCGAATCATCATCCAAGTAGACAGTCTTGTTTACATGATTTAATTTCAGTTTGTGCCACGCATTACTGGTCTCAGCAGTTTCTTACAAAAACGTAGCAATGATACTGCTGCTGTTCATGAAAATAACTACGCACATTTTCATACGTGTAGCATGTAAAGTGAATAGGTTGCGGACTGGATTATACACGGTTCGATTGCCTACAAGGCTAAGAGATTCCCCCCCCACCCCCCCCACCCCCACAAAACTACAATGACCCCCTCC
>Ga0123355_10011330_pt1 | contig 13734 bp, 8 predicted proteins | sample TergutEmb28metaG_3_FD_89872 | JGI IMG/M metagenome (GOLD analysis project Ga0123355, IMG submission 89872) | Embiratermes neotenicus P1 segment gut microbial communities from Petit-Saut dam, French Guiana - Emb289 P1 | ecosystem: Host-associated > Arthropoda: Insects > Digestive system > Gut ... | reverse complement strand
CCACCCCCCCCCCCCCCCCACACCCCCCCCCCCCCCCCCCCCCCCCCCCCCCCAAAAAAAAAAAAAGTAAATGTTCATTCGCAGTTGCAATTTTAAGCCGAAAATCAATGAACTTTTTTATGCCATACCACTCAACACACGGTGAGCCTACAGCGATTTAAGCACGCTGTTCTGTTAACAGACTCTAAAACTAACGTCAACAATATTGTACTATCTCCAATAAATGACTAACATTTTGTGTTCAAGTGCTGATAGCAACACACCATTAAGCTCTGTAAACCTGAGCCACATGGACCCACAGTCGGGTAACACCACAACTGCTAGGGACACATAATCGTTAGGTAAATGCTGCTTCCTTTAAGACGCAAAACTTTCTAATTATGTAAATTCTGCTACTGAGTTTCCTCATTACAGTCATTAGACCTCGGGCGATTTTGATTATCTTTGCGCACATTGCTGTTCCCCACATTTCCCCCGCCTGGGGGGGGGGGGTTTGCCACGAGATAGCCCCTGCACATTTCGCGCTGTAATCACTTCTGTGACCAGTTTTTGGTTCAAAACTAAATTTTCTCATTTGCATAGCAATTAGTAATCTACGAATTCCCTGCAGAACAGTGCTTCTTGGAAGGTTAGCACGCTCTCGACTAGTCAAAGAAATTCCCGCATTATGTGATACCCAAAGGTTCGTTACCGAGCTCACAACAGCCTGCCTGAACAAAATGAGTTCTGCTGCCCACACCCTTAAACTTTCCTTTAACCGTTTGGCGCCGGAATTATTCTGTTTAAATTTTAGCACACTCTGTATATAAAATGTGAATAAAACAGGAACCAAATATGTTAGAATTATGAAGCAAGCTGCATTTTGAAGAGAAAGAAACGGAGAGTATTCGTATACCATGTTTAAAATATTCAGTACCTGTATTTGTTGAATAAACATATAAAATGCAACGTTTAGAGGTTAGCGGTGCGGTATGACCCCTATAGGGGTCGTTAGGCGTCAAAGGGTTAACAACTATTTTAAATTAGTATGATATTTGAGGTTTCCTCAGCGATGAGAATCCACAATATGGTCTTCTGGTTGATGACGCCGTGTACTCTGATAGGCGGTAACATATTTCTTCGTTATCAGACTGCACACAGACACTCCCACTTACAAGCTATTAGGGCAGCAAAAACAAGCTAGGCAAAGTGCGTGTCAACATAACATTGAAGCGTGTACGCGTAACCATTGTTGGCGTAGAAAAGCAATAAGTGATACATATTCTGAGTATGTGTCTGTAGCCTCAGGCATCCAGCAAGCAAAGGGCATTGGCCGTATTACATTTTCATCTGTTGCCTGTCCGACTCTAACATATTTTTCCACATTAAAAATTGGAACGATAATCAAAAAAAAAAAGTTATTATGCTTAAAATGTGTTTTGATATTCTCTACAAATTTTGTCTGAAATATTTCTCAGTCTAAGAAGAATTTAGCGAAATATTATCATAAATATACATAGATCTTCATGTAAAGCACCCGCTATGCTTGTCAGATTTTAATGTGCCTTGAAGTTTCTCGACAGATTTTCGAAAAATTCTCAAGTATCAAATTCCATAAAAATTAGACCAGTGGGAGACGATTTGTTCCATGTGATCGGACGGACGGACAGTAAGACAGACATAACGAAGTTTTTCGCAATTTTGCGAACGGGACTAAAAATTTAGATTCTAACTTTTTTAATGCGCCGGATTTCCCCCCAAACCCCCCCCCCGCCGTTTTAATGCGCCATAGCGCAAAGGTGGCGGAAGAAAGCTGCTGGGCGATAACACAGGCGGCTGGTGGGTCATGCTGAGGCCGATCAGGTTCCAGTGTATTTCGATTTCAAGTGGACTACCTCTTATACGTATCACTACATATTTGACCCTTTTTGTATTCAATTCCTACTTGAGCCGAACTTCCGTGACGTAACTCCCGAATTAAGTCGGTAGTGTCACAATCCGAAAGACCACAATATGCACCTTAATATTATCCTACCAATTACGCCTACCCTTACAAGCGATTTCTTTTCTTTCAACTCTTCCGACTAAAATTTTGTGCATCTCTTCCACGCGCGCTACAGGCCTCGCTCATCTAAATCCGACTGATTTGATAGCCCCAATTATATCTTGTGAAATTCGCAGCAAGAATGAATATAAAGAAAATGCCGAAGGGATTTTTCTTCATTATGTCAAACAACATAAACAACCAGAGCAAAAACACCATCACCGAGAGATGCGTGGTTCACGCAAGGGTTTTAAAGTTTCAAGTATTATGCAGTACGACATCCTGTCAGTTAGTAAGTAGTTCCTAAGATTTCGGATAGGCGTGTTGCTCCCATCTTCAGAATCTGAATAGTCCAAGAATCCTACTCAGATCCTGAAGAAGGGGGCCATAGACTACTCCAAAATGTTGGTAACTATTTACCAACTGCCATGGCGCCACATACCTGAACAGGCTTGAATCTTCCAAAGACGTCGGCATTTAAAAAAGCAATATATTCCCTTTGTTTGCAAAGAAAGGGTTACAAATCTCAGACAGTGAAATTAAAAAACTGGTAAAACTGGAAAACAAGAACTTAACTGTAGGTAAAGTGATCGCGTTACAGGCCCGGTGTGGCCCAGAGGGTGGGTAGAGGTATAGCTCTACTCTTCCATGACCGCGGCACTAGGAGGGGGTGAGTGGTCAGCAGCACGCCCCGGCCGCACTTTACCCCCGGTAAAGACCCGGTACTCATTTTACAGGAGGCTGGGTGGGCCCCACGGCCGGTCTGGACGGGCGGAAAATCTCGTCCGCACCGGGATTCGATCCCGGACCGTCCAGCCCGTAGCTCTGTCGGTATAGCGACTGAGCTACCCGGACCACGCTTAACTGCAGGATTACACATATTGTAGAAGCACTATACCCCTTCAGAACCCACAAAATTTATAAAAACCTACAATATGGACAGGAGGAAATGTTCATCCATATACTCAGAGTCCTGTCATGGTTAAATATGTATGAAATTAGAATTGCTAATTGTGAGTTACACAAGGGCATTCCAACAGCTGATTCAATACAGGAGCGTCAGAATTAATGTCACGCCACCTACACACTGTATATACTTCATTCACATAGTGTTCTACGGAAAGTACCTGATGACCAAGTGCTCTGAAAACAACTTGCAGGCACAGTCCTACCTTACTGCTTTGCTGGGAGGCTTACATAAATATGATCAGAAGCAAGCAACAGCTGGTTCACACCAGTCTAGCCAAACTGGTAAGTAACTCAACAGGCTATGATCACTGCCTTTGAAGCTAGTCCGTACCAGTCATATTCTGTGTACTTTGTTTTCCATGCAACAAAATTATACGCATACCCCCCTCAACATAGGAACATATAAGAAACCACACCTGCAATCACAGTTTCCTCCTAACCCTACACCTACCCAACCGGAAAAATCCACACCCAGCTACCTACAAATTCACTGATGCAATAGACATCCCACCAAACTTAGCTTAACAAAAGCACGTAAAATGACATCTCAACATCACCACGCGGTTTCAGCATATTAGATAAAACTCTTTTAGCAAATAAGTTGTCAAAACCTGAAGATGGCCGCTGTAGGCCGAAACATGTAGTTATTTTTCGTTGCTAATAAACACCATCATTTAGCCATATATTTATAGTTGTTTTTGAATTTACCTCACCATATAGTTTAAACACACAATGGGGATGGCACACCTCAGAATTATATGCTCCTTTTCCATACCAGAAATTATGCAACAGAAAACTGGCAATTACTGACAAATGAACAGATAAAACAATAGTTCAAGTTCTGATGGACAACCCTTAATGCAACTCAGCTTACTACAACCAATTATTTGGTTTCATAAACTCCAACACCAAGCTGATACCGCAGCACTGTGCAATATGGAATTATGTATGACACAGTAAAAGTTAAATTTCTCCCTGTAACATGCCATGAAGACACAAAGGGGAAGAAGGGGCATAACTCCACCCTTTCTTTAACCTCAGCACTCAATAGGGGTTAGTGGTCAACACCACGCCCAAGGTTGCTTTACCCCCAGGTACGAAAGCTCGTACCCATTGCAAAGGAGGCTGGGTGTTGGTAAAAAAGAAAATCGGAGTTAGTGCCAACTGATAAGTTGTACTGACAGTGGTGAATCACATTTGGAATAATTTATTATTGACATTTCCCACCACAGTGTTTACAATAAACACAAAAACACTATATTTTGGAAGCAGGACTGGTGTCCATCCACAGGAAACAGAAAGACCGACCCAGTTGGGGCCCACATGCAAGCTATTCTAATCTGCTGGCCCATTTATTTTGAACAGTTCTGCCTGGCAGCCAAACTCATTGGTTCCCTGCATTTTGCCCACGTACAGCAACTGGACCTGTCTCCAAAACATGTTTGCTTTATCTCAAACACTTCATGATCAAAAGTGAAATACTGAATGATTCCAAAAACATCAGTGGTTTCCTTTGTCTTCTTCTTCCTTTCTTGGCACTCTGCAAATTTTGACCTGCTCTACAATTCTCTTCCATGCTTCTCCGTCCATAACCACCATACTCCAATTCCGAGTCTTCATTTTCCCCAGATCCGCTCTGACATCACCATCCTATCATGAACTTGGTCAACCAATACTCCTTACTGCATTTAGTCTCCACCCTGTTATTCTTTTCACAGTCCTTCCTTTATCCATTCCTACAATATGCCCAACCCAACTTATTCTCCATGCTTTTATACATCTAACTGCATCCCCATGTTTGATTAGTATATCCATTTCCTCATTAGCACTGATTCTCAAACTCCCTTCTTGTAAACAGAGCCAACCTGGTGCACAGTTTTTCTTAGTATGTTTATTTCTTTTCTCTACATGTTTCGGGCAACTACGTGCACAGTACGCAAACCAGACGGTCATCCACACAGAATAACAAGTACCAAGTGTCGCATAAATACAGCTGTTTCTCCTGATGATGGGCACACAATCGCCCGAAACGTGGAGAAAAAAGAAATAAACATACAAAGAAAAATTGTGCACCACAGTAAGCTTTATTTACAAGATTGTACAGGGATGCACGGTCAACAAAACAGAAACTTCTCAAACTCCCTTGTATTGGGCCATGTATCTTCCTCGTTACTTTCCTTTCAAACACTCTTTAGTTGTTGTTCATGTATGTCTTTCAGTAACCATGTTTCACATCCATATGTTACTGACCTTATCAGACTTTTGTAGATGTGCATTTTAGAATGTCTCATTAGTAATTTACTAAAAACAATCTTTTTATTTGCATAAAACACTTTATTCCCTGCCGCTATTCTTTCTTTTCTTTCTTCATTTTCTATTGCAACAATATTCAATGCAATGACTCATTAATTTGGTGTGCAACATTTTAATATTCATGGAAATATGAAAACGCAAATACAGCAGTTAAGGCAGAATTACACTCAAATTAAGGCATTATTGAACAGAACTGGTAATAAGGTATTTAATCACACCCAAAACCAATACTGCAGTACTGGTGTAATGTATTTATCAATCCAAAAACTCTACCACGGTACTTGCGTGATGTATCTAACCGCATCCAAAAACTACACAGCAGTACTCGAACTTCACAACAGTCTGCTGCCACAAACAGCGAATATTTCTCATGTCCCTGAGCATAACAACCATCAGGGAAGCAATGCCGCATAAAGCACCTGCCATCCGTGTGAAATCAGTCTTTTCCTCAGAGACCAACTTACTTATTTCAAACAAGAGATCTGAAATATCAACGTCCAGTTTCTGTGCAGGCTGCGCACTTATGAAATACTTCTCAACACGCAACACACCTTGTCTCAAAACATCAGCAATTTCAAAATATATCCTTTATTTGAAAAACACTGGCCCTGTGGTGTTCTGCGCACTCGCTACACACCAGAATCCAACTCTTAAGGTCGTGGAAAGCAACTGCATCAACTGCAGGAGATATTTATAGTATCGGCAGCTGTTAAATTTTCACATACTTATGGAGCAACATTTTTCCGTGATGCACAGCTTTTAAAACTATTACCAATAAACATCCTTGTACAGCTAAATACATTTTACACGCACGCGCGCGCGCGCACACACACACACAAACACACACAAACACACACACTCTACCAGTTGCCTGTTTCACATTTCCGGTTGTGACATTACAGGCTCACCTAGATAAGCCAAAGCCACATTTTCCTACATCTGACGACAAAATAAATCACCCTGCCCAGACGCAGCCAAAACTACCATCTAAATTCCACAACTTTTCATATTTTCTCAGTGCAACAATTACCAGCAGTAAAGAACCATAACTAATGGGCAGATAACCCTGCCTCCCACGTAGAGGGTACCAGGTGCCATGTTCCAGGGGAAAAAAAAGACCAAGAACATGTGGCATTACACCTCGACTCCCCGACACAATTAAGCAGAGGAACAACTTCACATTTTTATTTCACAGGGCCATGAATACACACAAAATTATACCAAAGGAAAAAAAATAAACTGCACAATGGTTAGTTTAATTGTATCATGCCTCCGACCCTCTATCACATAGAACAGCTGGACAGAAAGACAGCCTTTACTTTGACATTTTCTATCTTCATATAAAATGCCCACAATATGGTGATACTGGCAGTGTCAAAAATGTTAAAACATTTCAAAATTACAGAGGTCAATGCATATGTTACATATAGATATGAAGGCAGCTGTTCAAAATTAAATAATGCCTCCTACAAGGCACATGGTCTTACAATGAGGCTTACCTGCCGTGAAAAATCTAACCATTCAATTCTAAATCATCGAAGTCTCACATGATGAATAGTTCTATTAACAGTAACTATATTACAAAGAAAATAATGAGCTCAATGTTACCATGAGTGTAAACACAGAAATGATTTATAAATAACTTGCATTAACTGAACACACAGAAGATTCCACCCATCTTCACATAACATCAAAGAACATGATTCAACAAATGTCTGTAATAAGTGCGGTCTCACTGGCTGGCAGCCGGAGATACACCTGTGCTCTGTTCATATTGTGTTTTGTGTTTGAGCAAGTAACCAGCAAGAAAGTTGATGGGATCTGGAGGCCTGAAAAAAATCAAGATCCTCAATTAATCAATTTTGTAGCTCACATCCTAATGGTAGCGACCACAACGGCAAATACACGATATTCTTGATACCGATAAGGAATATTCTTTTTATGGACAGATATAGATGTATGAGTCAAAAGTACTGGTCGACCTGTGTCCGGAAAAGTTCGCTACTGAACTCAGTCCACCTCAATTACTACAGTTCATAAGCAGCAACTCTCAATTCTCCAAAAATCTAGGAGCCACCTCAAAACTGTAGGTGTCAGAAGTGTGACATAAAGCAAGATTCGTACTGAAGATCCAAAAATATTAGGCACCTCCTTACAAAATTTAGTCGTCTAGGTGACTTGACACCTGGGATTGTAGCAACCCTGGTCATGAAGTTATTTTTGTGCTTAACTAAAACATTGGTGCCAGAATTCAGTGCCCAGTGCATTCTGAAACAGAACGGGTTTTAAAATGGCCTCCCCTTTACTTTGTGTGTTTTTGCCTGACAACTACAGTGGTCATTTGGCTGTCTTAGCATTCCACAACTCAACATGTATAGTTGTGTTGCACTTAACCTACCAGGGTGGGCATTTAAATTTTGGCACATGGTTTATGGAAAACATATTATTTGAAAAAAAAAAAAATAAAATAAAATTATGAAATCAAACAGCATTTTGTGGAAAAAAAAAACAGAGATTATACACTGTATCTTAAAAATGCAGTAAATTTAAGTGTTGCCTAAATATATAAAATAAACTCTCGGGGGTGTTTTCCTACATGTGTTTGCATTCCACAGGTCTTCAAAGGGTTAAATATCACATCACCAGAACACACACACACACACATACAAGAAGAGGCACAGCTCAACACATTCTTAACCTCAGCACTAGATGGCAGTAATTAGCCTCATACATTAGCTAGTCTACTGTAACAGAAAGCAGTGAGAGTACCTAGCAGAAAAGAGGGTGGGTAGACCCCAAAGCAGTGCTTTGGAGGAGATGAAAATCCCCTAACCCTATCAGGCATCAAACCCTGACTCCATGGTCATTGATACCTCAGCCCAGTCACTGTACCAACTCAGTTAACCCAGTTTCCTAAGCACAAAGGGAGGGGTGAAATAAAGTTATTACATGTTACGAGTTTCTTATCATCACCACCAAGGCTGTGACACAGTTTTTACATAATTGTGATTTCATTCATTATATTAGGTGGAAACAACAGCTCACCGAAAAATTTCTTTTCTTGGATTATCGAAAATTTAAGACTTTTCTAACATTTTCACCGTTTCTGTAACCTGTGAAATTCAAGTTAGCTTTAGGACAGCAAGACAGCCTGGATCCCATTACAAGACTACTGTGCCTAAGGTAGTGTTGCGACACATGTCCTTCATTTCTAAAGATACACAGTTCTGTAAACACCAAGCACTGCGACAAATCTTACGTAGTGCTTTCTCCAATGAATACTGTCTTTTAAATATGCAGATTAAGATTCCAGAAAGCAGATGACATTAGTCTTTAATGGTAGCATGATAAGGAAAATTTAAAAAAAGAGAAGGTAATACCTCAGATGTTATTGTGCATTCATCAGCATTTATATGCACATAATGCAAAATCAGAATTTGTAAACAAATGTTTGAACATAATGCATTCCTGACACACTAATTTTATACATGTTAACAACTAACTTATGTTAAGGGTGTGGAACAAAGTGTCATAATTGATAAATATTAAGACTGAAAAAACAATTTTGTCCCTTTCCTAACACTACATGAACCGCCTTCAATCCCATACAACTAGGATTTCAAACCCCAAAATATTATTTTATATTATTTCATGTTAAAATGAGCTTGGATACCTTAGCCACTACAAACAGGAGGGGCAACCATGGTTAAATTCACAGCAGGATAAAATTCTATGGCCCAAACAGACTCCTACTCAATAACTGTCAGCAACTCCTTCCCCTTATTACTTCTGCAGGTACACGAAGCTAAATGGTCACCTCCACCTAGTGCAAAGCATAAGAATCCATGGAACTACACCTCACTTCAAACACACACCTTAACAGGATGACGCTTATGTACAAAAAAAACTTCACATTAGGACAGAAAATTAGGTAATGGGATTCAACAAATGAAAGGAACACTGCATCATATAACATACAGTCTATGTAAGCACCAACACATCATGAAACCACAAGGTCTAGTAAACATCTGAAACAAGGAATAAGAACTATACCCAACTAAATCCCAAAACTTAACCACTAGCAACTGCTACACGTTACAGTGGCACTAAGTTTGTGTGCATTTTGGCAGGCATAAACTGCTTCTTTTGTTACATTTTAGTGTCACATTTGGATATTCCTTAAACTAGGGGCCATAGTGGCCATAAAATCAGCAAACTCTGCACTTTAACACACAAACCATTTTTCTGACATAGGAAGAATTACACTTAATCGAAGTCACTGAAACCTTAGTAACCTCCTAACCAACAACAAAATCGAATTTCACCTTGCACTACTAAGATAAATATCAAAATTTACAATTTAAAAACACAAAATTCACTTTAAGAGATACATGAACACCCCTAGAAATGCTATGTCCAACTGTTTTACAAGACTATTAAATAAACACCAAACTGTTAAACAAACCTAACCTAATGTAACCTAACACTAAGTTCAACACCCTAACCCACTTTAGTTTTTCCTAGTTCTGAAATGCCGTGTCACTTGCAATTAAATAAATATGTGCCACATTTAATACATCACCTTTCTTTTGCTAACGTTGACAGTGCCTGAAGTAAAATCGGGACAACCGTTTGATCCAAATATTGTCTAGTTGGTAATGACTGTAAATCCACCCTTGATTTCTTTGTTGTTATATCGCCCATTGCTGCATCTTTCTCGCAAGATATCACTTTCTGCAATGTACAAAAAAAAAACACGCAAAACACATTTGGGTATTTTAAAAAGTGGTGCCCCTAAGCTGTTAACGTCTGTTAATTCCAAACGGTACATACATGCGATGCATCAGACATGCCATTACTTCCAGACGTTTGCGGTTCTGAGGTCTCTTCTGCCGCCGACTGATCTAAATATTTGAATATAAAACAAAATCAGGCACAAAGGAAAATGACCACTTGTTCAAGTTTGAAGGGGCGGATTTTGTTACGAGTTAGTGCTGAGCTGGGCATGAATAGAATATCGATTACCATAATACAACTACAAATAATGACGCGAATAAGTTCTATACACGGCAACAAATATTCACTTAGAATTAATCATTTTTCACCTGTTTCCACTCTTACCCGTAGCCGTTGCCATGTTCGTTTCGTTAGTAATGCCATAACATGGCTACCTCAACTGTGATGGTACTAAAAGCTTCGTTGCAACCAAGACTTACACATTAAATAGCTGTATTTCATATTTGGTAATTAATTAATTGTGTTGTTGGTATGATTGATATACCTTTTACAGTGGAATACACAAAACTGCAGTTCACTGAGAGCACCCGGTTAATATACAGCAAAAGGTGAAACAACAGAGTGGCAATCTGGCCGTCGCAACCAATTATAATAAAAAGCGGCTGATTCAAAATCTAAATAGGCGAATATTTTACATACGTACTTTCACGCATAGGCACATGTTTAATTTCGTGTTGCTTTTATGTTGTAAACCTACAAACAAAGCCTTTCTACAAATTCGTCACATTCAAAAATTCTTTATTATAATTTGTAAATTAAACTTGTCAACACAATGCATGACATGTGCCTTTACCCCTCCGTTTGTCGCGCTGTATCATTCAGATACGTGCAAATTTTGATTGTTTCTTTGAATATCAGAAAGTTGGCTGATATTTGAAGCTTGTACAGATATTTTCGCGTTCCTAATCGCAAACATTTGGCTGTATTCGGCAGTTCGTATGTGAGAGATACAGCGCGAACGTTCATTTTAATATTGTGGTGTTAGCTTCTGGCGGCGATTAGTATCGCTTTTGCCCGAGAAAAGCAGAGGGTACGTAGCGTACTCGTGCAATGATATTGTCTGATGACGTGATGATGACAGGACGGATTGCGATTGAGCTAATGTGGAACCGAGAGGTGACTTGGACAGTGCATACGAAGCTGCATCAGATGATGACTGCTGCAATGAAATGCACACTACTGACATTTGTTTTTATTGGACAGTTCAAGACGAAGTGGGGTACGGTAAAATATTCTACACACATTAAAGGCAGATGGCAAAATATTCTGACAATTACCTGGTGTTAATGGCTAAGTACAGAAAGCCACTATGCCCTTCGAAACTTGGAACTGTCAATTACAAATGAAATTTTAATGACATTTTTTAGCACACACATCAGTATATTCTTATTAGCCAACCTAACTTCAGCAGTGAAGGTGATACTAAACTCACAAACAAAATTGAGTTAAAAGCTTTCATGTGTTCTGCACTTAGCTGCAGCACTTCGGAGTAACATGCGGAGTCTAGAATTGTGGGGCACTGACAGAGATGACACTGAAAAAGTTTGTTTAGTGATGATGAGTCAAGAGATGCTTCAAGATCCCAATCAGATACCTTCTCGAATAAACTAGTTTTATCCATAAAATTCTTTACCTTTTATTAGCAGAAACCTAGAATGCATCTCAGAGATGCATCCCACCAACTACATATTAGGGGTGTGACCAATGGAGGGTTGATTTCTATGTGTCAAATTTACATTTATGTTTACAGAAAAAGACAGCAATCACTAACATAAAGACATGTCTTGGAGGCCTGACAGGACCATGAACAGTTTCTGGAAAATCACGTGTGGATAGCCACCAGTGATGAACCCTGATCCAGTCATCAGGTAGAGGAGAAAGAATAAACAATGAGTGTACCATTCTACAAGACTTGACTTCTGTAACAGGATTCACCACTGATTGTCACCTTCCTACAGCACAACCTGCTCCTTAACTTTTTAAATTTATTCTTTGTACATTGTACTTCCACAACTAAGACAGGTTGTGTGCAGGCATTACATAGGGCGCACCCTGGAAATGAAGACAATACAAAACCCCTGTCGTCGCAAACCCACACACCTGACAGAATTATTCCAAGATTTATTCACACTTTGTTAGAATAATATGATCTGGGTCACACAAGTTACGTACAAAATACAAAATCATCTCATGCATTAACAACAGAAAGCCATCAGTCTAAATTGAAGATGTGGTTTAGGTACTTATACATGTGTGTGCAGAGTGAGATGAGCGTACAGTATACTGGAAGTTAATAAATATGCAGAACAAGCCTTTGTAGTCAATAAATGGAGGAGGATTGGTGTGGGGGTAGTATGAATTCCACAAATCCATACACAGATAGGAACATGGTAACACACACACACATCTGATGACAAAAACAAAACTCTTCTTATAAAACGATGTTCGGTCAAGAGTTTGAAAATTTTTGGTCTCATGATTTTCACCATATGATATTCCATATTTTACACAAATGAAAATACAGTGTGTAGTTATGTGAAAGCCATGTTAATTTTTATCCATATAATTTTGGAACTTACAACAATAATTTAAATTAGTATTGTACAATATTCACAGTTATAAAAATGTAAAAACAACAACATACAATTATTACAATCCTTTATGCAACACACTACTTGCAAAGCTACTGGTGGGAAGTATAAAATTTTCAAGTGTGTATGAATGTAAGTATATTACATAGCAACCACCGACATGTCACGTTCACTTACACGACCATCTTCAGGCACATGCGAAGTGAACCACATATCAGTGCTCACCAACCTGGATCACAATTTGCTACATGTACCTTCCATGTACATCATCCACAGCACTATACTCCATGCACAACTTGTTTGTCTCCTAATATTTCCTACCTATGTACACAATATTCTTGTAACCAAAATTATATTTTTTTTTTTTTACTGTGGATTGATTCTAACGCATTATAATCGTAATTGTATTCTTGTGTTCGCCACCTTGAAGATGGCAACAAGTGGCCAAAACATGTCGGATGATACTATGTAATAAAATTACATTCATACACTCAAGTGCATTTGTTGGTCTTTAAAAAAATATATATATACTTTTGATTCATGTACAGAACATGGAACATTAAAAAAAATTGGTGGGAAATCCAACATTTGAAAGTACCTTACGTCTTCCATCACCTACTCATATGGGATAGATATTTGTATTAACAAACATTGTAGTGACTCTTTAGAAACTACTGCTAGTATAAATATGTCTTGCAAATGGAATAACTGATAATATACACACCAACATTTTATAAATATTGCAATTTGTTAGTCACATTAAACTAGAAACACAGAAAGCAAAATACTCTAAAAACAAACATTAGTAGCCAGAGTAAACCTAGTTATATAGTATTTGTATATTAAATATGTTAAATGGAAAGTAAAAAAAAGAAGACAAGGAAGAGGAACATCCTATTTTCTATTAATAAAATAATGTTAACTAATTTAATGTAGGTCGTTACAGTTCCGTCTAACACAACTTATAAAGTAGGTAAATCCTATTACTCTTTATAGTAATATTAATTAGGTATTCCTACTATTTTTTCAATCACAACATGT
>Ga0123355_10011329_pt1 | contig 13734 bp, 11 predicted proteins | sample TergutEmb28metaG_3_FD_89872 | JGI IMG/M metagenome (GOLD analysis project Ga0123355, IMG submission 89872) | Embiratermes neotenicus P1 segment gut microbial communities from Petit-Saut dam, French Guiana - Emb289 P1 | ecosystem: Host-associated > Arthropoda: Insects > Digestive system > Gut ... | reverse complement strand
AATGTTGCCACCCGCACCCCCGTAATTTCCTCAATAACCCTGTTCGTCTCTTCAAGTTGCCACAAGGCAATCTCTTCCGTTACGTTACGCCTGTTCAACTGCGTATGGTTAAATGTATGGTTGCCGACAAGATGCCCCTCATCCTGCATACGTTGAATTATATGTGGAAAGCGCACAACCTCGCTGCCAAGCACGTAAAAGGTAGCGCGGGCTTCATACCTGGCCAACGCATCTAATATCCTAGGCGTATTTACGCCGTGCGGCCCGTCGTCAAATGTTAGGGCGATGTAGCGGGTGTGGCTGCTTGGTTCAATACCTTGCGTTGTTGCCTCAATTTCCTCAAAAATATCCAAAATAGGACGCACTTGCCGCCATCCAGGCTGGCGCGACGCGTCCATCGGCAATGCCGCCTCCGGCGAAGTATTCGCATATGAAGTAACGGATATAACCATATATATAAAAACAGCGAAAAACGCGCCACAAGCAAATTTAAGCATAATAACCCCCGAAATAAAGTCTCTGATTTATTATATCCGTTTCACCCAAAAAAAACAAGAGATTTTTCTAAGTTTCGCAGATTATATTGTATGCTTGTATCTGAATTTGCAATACATGTTTTTATTTTATCGTAAATTTTGGCATACCTGTCCCGCTCCCATAATAAGTATGCGTGCAAGGCTTTATCTGCCCGTTCCAACAACCGCTGTCCGTACAGGTACCCAACCTCGTCGTACGGCGGTTCGTTTCCGCGCCTTGCATCTATGGCAAAGTAATAATGGCCGTCGTCATGCGTTATAATTTCGTTGTGTATATAAAAACCGTTGGCGTGTAAATACTTACGCACCTCGGCTATATCGCGCTGCGGAGAGAGAACAAGTTGGCCAAGCGACGCAACCACCTCCGAAGACTCGTTTAAGATAGAAATCACCGTGCCGCCACCCATGCCGGCGATTGCACATGAAAAAACCTCGCCAGGGGCAAGGATTACTAGCCCCGGCCCAAGGCGAGTGTTTACGAAATTTGTGATCCCATGTTCGCCAAACGTACGTAACGCCGCGTCTACTGGGCCTTGCTTTATATCGGAGGCAACTGCATACGACACTACTTTGTTTTTAACTAAGTACGCAACCAACAACCCATGATCGCACCCGATATCGGCAAACGTTCCGTCGGCCGTACCCGCGTCGATAGCGTTCCTTACCAAATCCGCTACGGCCATAAGCCTGGGCGAAAGTTTGACGTCCCCGCACATGCTAAACGCCTTATGCGTTTAAATTAACGTAGAATCGGATAGATGTTTTCGGCATTTCCGGATCATCGCCTTCATGGAAGGCGATTTTTGTGGAGAACGAGATGTTCTCCTCTTCAACGTACTTGTGCGCTATACAGATACTTTTAACCGCTTGGTAGGTTGCACTGCTGCCAATGGCGGACACGATAAGGTTCTCACCGCGTCTAAGTATTGTGGCGATTGCCCCAGCCACGCCGCCAGGGTTGGATGTGGCGGAAATCTTTAATATCTCCATGCTAAATCCTCCAAATGAAGTAATGTTTTGTACTTGAATTATTACTATATTTGCCATTATACTACAAGGTTTTTAATAATGCAAGCACTTTTTTCGAATAAACGCAAATTTAACCAACATTTCTACATATATTTACATAAAGTGTTTTCGTCAATTGATTCATATACTAAAAGCGCATTTGATATATCCGTTAAGGCTTTAAAGTGAACAAGCAGCATATCCTTTGTTTTTTCGTACAAACCGGCAAGGAGTTTAGCTTGTTCCTCGCGGTTTTTATCTTCGCTCATCGAAACCAACCCTACCGTTTCACTCATACCATATTTTTTTATATAATCATACGATAATCTATCCGCTTGAACGATGTCGTTGCTTGCACCTGTTGTTATATTGCCTTTTCCAAAAGCAAGCTCTTCCGCCGCACGACCGGCTAGGTTTACCATAATCTGTGCCTCTATCTCTTCTTTCGTAAAGAACATTTTATCCGGCGGTATATTAAGACAGAAGCCACCCGTTCCTTTTGTGCTGGGGATAATGGTTACCTTTGCGACGGTATTTTCCGGGCAGAGCTTTTTTGCCGCCAATGCGTGGCCAGCTTCATGGAAAGCCGCGATTTTGCGTTCCTGCTCCCGCCCGTTATGTCCACGATCTATCTTTGCCTTGCCTGCGATTATTGTGTAGTATGCTTCGTCCAGCATACACGAGTCAATTTTCTCAATACCTTTCCTCGCCGCCGTAATTGCCGCTTCATTCATCAAATTCTCAAGCATCGCACCACTGAAATATACGGTTTGTTTGGCTAACTCATGGAAATCTATGTCTTTGCTTATTGGCTTATTCTTTGCGTGTAACTCAAGTATGCGCTCACGGCCATATAAATCCGGCAAGCCTATCTCCACATGCCTATCAAACCTACCCGGGCGCAGTATCGCTTCATCCAGTGTGTCAAGCCTATTTGTCGCGGCTATGACGATTACGCCATCGTTATCCGTAAAGCCGGACATTTCAGTAAGCAGAGCGTTAAGGGTCTGATCCCGCTCATCGCTTCCACCCGCCGGCTGCGCCGAACGTTTTTTCGCAAGGGCGTCTATCTCGTCGATAAAGATAACAGCGCGCTCCGCCTCCCGCGCCTTCTTAAAAAGCGACCGGACGCGCTTTGCGCCAACGCCAACATACATCTGCACAAAATCGGATCCGCTAACAGCGAAAAACTTTACCCCGGCCTCACCTGCAATGGCCTTAGCCATAAGCGTCTTGCCCGTGCCAGGCGGCCCGTAGAATATCATGCCACGTGGCATACGTGCACCGTATTTTGCGTAATGCGCTGGCTTACGTATAAAGTCGATAATATCGCCAACGGATTCCTTAGCCTCATCGTTACCGGCGATATCGTTAAACCTCACATTGGCAAGGCCTTCCTCCTCTGCGTCCTTCACATCCATAGCCATTACGCGGCTTCCGTTCTTTCCAAAGTTTTTCGCCATTACAAAGATAAATACAAATATCAGCAAAAATATTAAAAACCCTGAGGCCGTGAACGCCCCAACTTGCTCTGTACCAGAAATATTTTCTGTCAACGTGATGCTGATGTTTTGCCCGGTTTCCGACGTTAATACAAACTCCCTATAATTACCCGCATCTTCCTGGTTACCCCTCGCTCCTGTTAGCGCAAGATATGTAATGATAGCAGCAAATATGGCCAAAACCGCCGCGGCTATAATTATCTTTTTCTTTTGCAATCATATCACTCCCCTTTACCAAAATAATTTTAACATATAATTTATTCGATTTCATTAGTGGATAATTGGGTAAAGTGCAAAGCTCAATGATTTGACATGCGCTTTGTTATATGGTAAAATTCGGTTTGTACAGCCGTTCAACTTGATTACAGTCTTTGTTTTCAAATTGAACCTTACAGTAATCGAAACATTTTATGGTTTAACAATTATAAATATGAGATATTAGGATGAGGACATATAATGGACATACAATGGTACCCTGGGCACATGACAAAATCCAAACGGCAGATAATGGCGGACATCGGCCTCTGCGACGTAGTGCTGGAGCTTTTGGACGCGCGCATACCCAACAGCAGCCGCAACCCTGATATTATAGAGTTAGCTTCGGGTAAGAAACACATCGTCATCCTCAATAAGGCCGACCTAGCTAACCCCAACGTTACGTCGCTGTGGGAAAAGTTCTTTAACGCGCAGGGTATACGGGCGATTTCGGCAACCTCCAACACGTCCAAAACACAAACCACCGTTATACGCGCGGCTGAGGAAATGATGAAGGAGCGGAACGAAAGGCTGAAAAACCGCGGCCGCCTAAACCCCGTAACCAGGACGATCGTACTTGGTATACCAAACGTCGGCAAGTCCACACTCATAAACCAATACGCAAAGCGCACGGCGGCGGCGGCAGCAAACCGCCCCGGCGTTACGCGCGGCAAGCAGTGGATAAACGTCAATCCGACGTTTACACTTTTGGACACGCCGGGCATACTTTGGCCGAAGATCGACGACGAAGCCGTTACCGCACGCTTGGCCCTTACGGGCGCAATAAAGGAAACGAGGATCGACGTCGTTCTTCTCGCATGTTATGGTTTATATAGCTTGATGAATATTTCGCCGGAAATACTAAAGCAAAGGTATAAAATAGAATTAAATGAAAATGAACCGGAGCTTGCAATGCTTGAAAAATTAGGCGCGGCGCGTGGGTATGTGCTTCCAAAGGGTGTTATAGATTTGGAGCGCGCGGCAACGGCCTTAGTAAAGGAGTTCCGAGACGGAGTGCTGGGGCGGATATCACTTGAGAAACCCTAATGGATTTGTAGCAAAATTAAAAGCACGTATGTCTTGAGCGTCATTGCGTGCTACTTGGAGTTAATTTGCAGTCTCATCGCAAATTTACTCCAAGTTGATACGCAATCTCTGGGTTAAGCTAGTATCTTGAAGCCATTATTCCGCAAAGGAGAAAATTGCTTAAAAAGTCAGATCAAAAAAATTATGTATACAATTTATACCAAAAGCTTATAAGTGCTGTTATTCAAAGCTCAATATACATATTACAAAAAGCTGGAGAGAGATTTTATGAATAAGTTTCAAACTCCTATCATTATTTTTTCTACTATAATTATTTTATTTTTATCTCTTTTTGTGTTCCCTGTTACCGGATATATAATTCTCTATCCATGGGCTGATTGGTCAATAAGCATTTTAATATTATCTATTTCATTTATTTTCATATGGATTATTTTATTATTTATTGCAGCAAAAACAAAATCTGCTTTATTATTCAGAATATACAGATATTATTGGCTTGTTCTAATTTGTTCTATCGTTTTGTTTGCATTTAACAATGCTTTTGTGGATGATGTATTTACATTCTTTTTATTTATCCTTTTTGTGATCCCATTTTATGGCATAACGCCTATTTTTAATGATAATCTGACAATTCTCTATATTTTTATCCCTATGATTATGTTTTTGGCAGGTATTTTCATAAAACGCAAATTTATGAACTAATTCAAAACCAAAACCCACCGCGGTAGCCAACGCAGCCTTTCCGCAGATTCCAAGCTGATGGGATAACCGGATATAACCGGGTAAAACAGCACGAATAAAATCCCGGCAAGCACAGCAACAGTCACCCCAGCGGCAATACCTGCAGCGCGGTGCCTCCTACATAAATCATGTAAACAATACCCCATCATAAGCGCGACAAATGGCACAGCTGGGAAGTAGTGGTAGATAAACAATATCCTAGATATATACATCCACGGCAAAAACTGCGCCAGATAGCCCAAGATTATAAAAAGCGCGGTTTTTTCTTTTGTCCTTATAAACTTAACAACGATATAGAAAAACGCAGGTATGCCCCCCCACCACAACACGGGGTTGCCAAACGCCGATATACCTACGCGCATGCCGTCCGCCATAATGCCGGCGTAGTACCATATTGGGCGCAGCATAAGCGGCCACTCCCACCACATGCTGGTAAACGGGTGTTCCGCACCCAGCACATAATAGCCGTGGTAGCGAAGCATAAACCGCTGGTTTTCCCATACGGCAGTGAAAAATGCGGACAGTGAACCCGAATTGCCCCATTGCGGCAGATATGACAGGATATAGATAACAAGCGGCACTACCACAAAAAACAGGCCGCACCACAATGCCGATTTAATAAAAAATTTGCGGAAAGTTACCCTATCAACCCTGTATCGTTGGAACATAACCACAGCAAATATCACGGCTAAACCCAACGCGGAGTATAAGCCAGACCACTTTACCGCGACGGCCGCGCCCATAAACAAGCCAGAAAAGAACAGTGGCGGCAAGGTCTTTTTTATGTTAGCATTGTCAAAATCATCCGATACTGCGGAAATGTAATACCGATACATAAATAGATATGACAGAATAATAAACAGCACTAAGTACGAATCTATCGTGGCCAGGCGCGTCTGGGTGAAGTGCATAAAATCAAAGGCGAACAAGAATGTGACGAAAAATGCGGTATATGTACGCTTAAACATCAGCTTTGCGAACACATACATAAGTGGTACCATCAGCACTCCCGCAATAGTACCCATTACACGCCAACCAAACGGCGTCATGCCAAACAGCCTAACACCCCAAGACATAATAACCTTACCAAGCGGCGGATGCGATATCTCAAATATTTCTAATCCATGGATCTTTTCATACGCTGTGCGCGGATGGAATATTTCGTCAAAGTATGTGGAATTCATGAATGTTGACTGTTCCGGCAAGAGATGCTTCTCGTCCACCAACGCTTCGCCGCCCGGCGTTAACATGATTACGTCCATCTGCCTCGTTTGCCATATTTGGTTATACGCATCCCAATCAAAGGCGCGGAAGGCAACCTCCATCAGCCTCATATCGGATGTTATCGGCGTCAGCCTTACATATCTGAACGGGATTTCCGCCGTTATAAAGGCATTGTGCCAGCGGAAGACGTCGCGTACGTTGAAGAACCGCATACGCACTTCGGCCCCGCCGTCGCCCTGCTCCGTTACATACTCAAAATACTCGTTATCTATTGATGTTTCCAGTATAAATATCTGCCCCAAATTAATTCCATTTACAAGCCGCCCCTCGCGTGCGCCATTAAACCACCACATATCCGCAACCGATACGGCCTCACCAAAGTCAAAAACAACGGCCTCGCCGGCCTGAGGAGCCCATACGGTTTGCGGAACATCCCTATCACCTAAGCGATAGAATGCAACGGCGGTATAAACGACGGTTATTGTTGCCATAATTATCCAGTCAACTTTACTTATCCGGCGCGGGTTGATATTTTCTCTGATATCATTCGCCTCTGCAATGGCAACAGGCATAAAATCCTTAAATCTTGCGTTCTTTTTATAATTTAAGTAGGTTATAACGAACAACGCAACCGCCAGCGAAACCCACAACCCGGCAAGCACCCGCGTGTGCGGCGCAAATAACCAAAAACTGTTGCTATGTGATGCCTCCAAAACCTGAAACATGTTGACAAAACCCACAACCGTCATGCCCAGCCATACCAACACTAACCTCTTATCGCCCCGCAGCGCGTAAGCCGCAATCAGCAGGAAAAACATAGGAAACGAATACCGCTCGTGCATCCTTGCCCCAAACGTAAATACAATCGTGCAGATAAGTGCGGCGGCTATATAAACACTCCAAGCAGATTTATTCTTCAAAACTAAAAAGACGCCAACGGCCGCTGCCGCGGCAAGCGCCAATACATTCCATACTTCATACCCAATTCCAAGGAAAGTACCACCAATGTCCGCCCAGTTTAACCCTGCCATTGTGTAGACATTGTAGGCATTAAGCGCGGTGAACGGGTAGCGGTTTGTAAGGGATTCGATAGTTTGGCGGACTGCGGCGGACTCCGCCATCGGCCATGTCATAAAAGGCAGGTAAGCGGCGACGATAAAGGCAGCCGCACATGTTATGTATGAGAACTGATATAAAAACGCGCGCACTTTCCGCCCCACCCCTGCCTTCCATATACGGAGTATAAAGATGGCGATGTAAACGGGCCCAAACATTAGCGCAAGCGGTTTTATAAGTATTGATACCGCAAGAAGGAGGTACGCCTCCATATCGCGCTCTCTGCTTAGCATATACAGTGACCATAGCAGGAACACGCCGAACACGCTGTCCACCTGCCCCCATACGGTTGAAAGCATGATTGGTATTGGGTTGAAGACAAATAAAGACGCAATAAAAACTGGGCTGAGCGCTGTTTTCAAAGGTTTTGATAAGGCGATTTTATATAACAAAACACCGATGCCCAAATCCGCCAATATCGCGGGAAGTTTTAATAGAAAATTATACCCCGCACCACCTGGTTCGACGCCAAAAAACTCTGCCAGCCCACCGATTACATAAAGCACGTACATGTACCCCGGTAAATAGTCCGTCCAACCTGGGTTTGCGTAAAAATCACGCAGACCGCCGCCCCAAAGGGTTTGAGCCCATGAAGTGAAGGTGTTTAAGTCGTTGATGTGACCCTGTATTTCATGTACACTTATAGACAAGTGAAAGACGAGCAAGCGCATCGCCAGCCCGCCTAACACCAATATAAGATAAGGTTTATATTTCCGCATTGTTTGTGAGGATTGTAACCACATCATTCGCAATTTGAGCCAATCCGCCATAAATCTTTACCGTCTGTTCCGCCTCGCCATCAACCAATACGCGTAGAAGGCTGTTTGCGGCCAACACAGAAGACATCGTTTCGTGCCCCGGCATCAAACCCCAATCGCCAGTTTGGCAACGCACTATTAACATGTCGGCGGTAGTGTCCAATGCAATTCTTTCCTGCGTAATAATCCTGAGGCGCAATTTCTTTTTCATATCACGATCCGCCCCTATCCCTACTTTTTGCTCGCGTTGTACTTTTCAACAACCTCGTCTATGGTACCGACATAGAGAAAGAACTCCTCCGGTATCTCATCATGCTTGCCGTCAAGGATTTGTTCAAAGGATTCTACAGTATCACTGACTGCAACGTATTTACCGGGTATTCCCGTAAATTTCTCCCCGGTAAAGAAAGGCTGAGAAAGGAAGCGCTGTATCTTCCTCGCGCGCTCAACAACCAACCTATCATTGGGTGAAAGCTCGTCCATGCCGAGAATGGCGATGATATCCTGCAGATCCTTATACCTTTGCAAAATATTCTGCACACGGCGCGCGACATTGTAGTGACGCTCGCCAACGAACTCCGGCGACAGAATACGCGACGTGGAATCCAACGGGTCAATTGCTGGATATATCCCCACTTCAACGACCGCACGGGAAAGCGTCGTCGTCGCGTCTAAGTGGGCGAACGTCGTTGCGGGTGCTGGGTCCGTCAAGTCATCCGCCGGGACATAGACGGCCTGTACAGATGTGATAGACCCAGTTTTCGTAGATGTTATACGCTCTTGCAACGCACCCAAATCCGTCGCCAGCGTTGGCTGATAACCAACCGCGCTGGGTATGCGGCCAAGAAGGGCGGAAACCTCCGACCCGGCTTGAACGAAACGGAATATATTGTCCACAAACAGCAGCACGTCTTGGTTATTAACGTCCCTAAAATATTCCGCCATCGTAAGGCCAGAGAAGGCCACGCGCATACGCGCTCCTGGCGGTTCGTTCATCTGCCCGAAGACGAGGGCAGCCTTATCGAGGATACCCGAATTCCTCATATCGTTATATACGTCAATACCCTCGCGGCTGCGTTCACCAACACCGGCGAAAACAGAGTAGCCGCCATGTTCCGTCGCGATATTGCGTATAAGCTCCATAATAACGACCGACTTGCCAACACCCGCGCCGCCAAAGAGGCCGATCTTGCCGCCTTTGGAGTAAGGGCAGAGTAAATCTATCGCCTTAATGCCCGTTTCAAGCATTTCCGTAACGCCTACCTGTTCCGCAAAGCCTGGTGCGGATCGGTGTATGGACCAACGCTCCACGTCGTCCTTCATATCAATGTTATCGATTGGGTTGCCCAAAACATTCATCATCCGCCCAAGGGACGCAAGGCCTACGGGCACAGAAATAGGCCCACCCGTATCTATAGCGTCCATGCCGCGTACAAGCCCGTCCGTCGCGCCCATGGATATACAGCGCACGACGTTGTCACCCAAATGCTGGGCGACTTCAAGCACAAGTGTGTCACCGCCATGCTGTACCTCTATTGCGTTGTACAGGGCGGGCAATTCGCCCTCAAACCGTATGTCCAATACCGCACCGGTTATCTGAAGTATCTTTCCGGTCGATTTATTCACCATTTCATCACCGCTTTCATCCGTTACCTAATCTAACATACATATATATCCATGCTTACTCTTAATCTCATTTAACTTAGAGACAGAAAACTCTTCCAATTTATCTTCCAGTTCGTCCGTTGCTTTTCCTTCCAATTCCTTACGATAATTATCAGGAATTTCAACAATAACACCATTAAGTTTCAGGAAATCGACGTATTTATCCTGCGTCTCGATAAATTCTACATGCACTTTATATTTATTGCAAACTTGCGTCTTATATTTTTCACAATCTTTGCAGCCACCGCAGTTATCCGCCTTTACGCATGTCACAACAAACGCTTCTATCTCCACCACAGAGATATAGGGATGGCTAACGGCGATACGCAACTCAACCTTATCGCCTTTATCATACTTCACATCAAAATAGCATGTCATGCCAGTCGCGCCAATACTTTCCGGTGCGCTTACGCAAGTCTCGCACCAACGGTGTTTCGTACGCCCGGACTTCCTCCCAAGCTCGGCTGTTACGGCAAACGTATGCCGCGGCGCACGTGTACTTACGCATAGTATTGCCTCTATCAAATCTTTATTATAGTTATATGAATCATCCTTCTGCGTCGTCTTGTAACTAATAACGGTTTCCCTCATACTAAAAGCCCCCCGTTTCAATCAGTTAAACGGCATTCGCCCCACTTACAATCTCGGTAATTTCCTGCGTTATCATGCCTTGCCGTTTTCTGTTATAGTTAAGCGTAAGCTTACCGATAACTTCCTGTGCGTTATTGTCCGCCGCGTCCATGCTCGTCATCCTTGCGGCAAGTTCGCACGCTGACGCATGGTTTGCGGCATTGTTGATGCGCGATTCCACAAAGAGCGGAAGCGCAGCTTTTAGGAAATCAACGATGTTTGGGTCAAATACTAGCTTTCCGCTCTGATTCTTTCTATTGTTCGCGATATCGTCTAAAACCCTTTCCGGAAGTGGCAAAATCCGACGCTCACGCGGGACATGCACGATAACCGAATTAAACTGCGTGTATACCGTATGCACCTCGTCCACCTCGCCGGATAGAAACATTTGGAACACAAGCTCGCAAATCTCGTGCGAATACCCATACACACCAGCCTCCGGCGGAGCCGGATATTGTTTATAAACCTCATATCCAGCACGGCGGATGTGCGCGGCGGCCTTTGATCCAACGGCGATTATAACGGGCTTTACCTCTGCACGGCCATGCTCAAACTTCCTAAGTTCGGCAATGGCACGCTTGGCGATATTAGCGTTGTACCCACCGCAAAGCCCCCTATCCGCAGAAAATACGACATACGCAATATTCCTTACCTTTTCACGGCCCTTAAAAAACTCATGCCCGTTCAGCCGTTCATCCAAACCACAATTAACCATTATTTCGCGGATGGAGTCAAACATATCCTTACACACGTCAATCCGCCTTCTGGCGCGCTGTAACTTGGTGGTGGCCACAAGGTTCATTGATTTTATGATTCTCTTCGTCCCGCGCACAGAGGTTATGCGCCGCCTGATATGTTTTAGTGAGGGCATTATTTTACCTAGGTTTCCTTAAATTAATTTTCACTATATCCAAACAATAGATGTAACCAATTTTGCCTCGAATGAAGCACGAGCGCTACCACAATCTTTTCATCCAACTCTTTAATACCTACATATATCTTTTATGCAAATCTTTTGCCGCTTTTTATTTCCACTTTGCCAAGCATTTGGTCCAATCGTTGCCTAATCATCATCTTTTGATAAGCTTCAATGCTAATTACAACCAAATCCACTTCACCATTTTTGGTTAATAACACTAGTGTATGTGTCTCCCGGCGGTAATAACTGCCCCTACGGTCTTTTGAAAAATTCCACAATCATAGCCGCAAGCCTAGCCGCCAACTCGTCATTAATTGCTTTCTTCTCGCGTATTTCCTGCATCAAGCCTGCATTAAACTCATTGGCGTAGGCAAGAAGCTCACTTTCGACTCTACGCATTTCGGCAACATCAACATCGTCAAAATAGCCATTAGTAAGGGCGTATAAAATAACGACAAGCTGCTCACCAGATACGTAGGACGCATTTTCTATCGGTCTATCACCCGCGGTTTTTGAGAACTGCGGCTGCTTAAATATCTCCGTAACCCGCTCGCCGTGGCGCAGGCGTTTGCGCGTATCATCCGACAAGTCAGACCCAAACTGGGTAAATGCCGCCAACTCGCGGTATTGTGCAAGCTCCGTCCGCAACTTACCGGACAGTCCGCGCACAGCCTTTATCTGCGCCGCGCCGCCAACTCGCGATACGCTAAGCCCCGGATTGATAGCCGGGCGAATGTCATTATGGAAAAGCTCCGTCTCCAAGAAAATCTGCCCATCCGTGATAGATATGACGTTTGTTGGGATATATGCGGATATGTCGCCTGCTTGGGTTTCTATAATGGGCAACGCGGTTATGGAGCCGCCCCCGTGCTCGTCCGCCATGCGTGCCGCGCGTTCCAACAAGCGGGAGTGCAGGTAGAACACGTCACCTGGGAAGGCCTCACGCCCGGGCGGGCGGCGCAACAGAAGCGACAGCGCACGGTAAGCCACGGCATGTTTGGAAAGGTCGTCATAAATAATCAAGACATCCTTTCCCGCATCCATCCACTCTTCCGCGATGGCGCAACCGGCAAATGGCGCGATATACTGTAACGGGGAGGCATCCGACGCGGAGGCCACAACGATCGTCGTATACTCCATCGCCCCAGCTTCCTGCAGGGTATTCGTGATGCGCGCGACCTCGCTGTTTTTTTGGCCTATCGCAACATAAACGCAATAGACCGGGCTCGTGTCTTGATTATGTTTCTGGTTAATTATGGTATCTATGCAAATAGCCGTTTTACCTGTCTGCCTGTCCCCGATAATTAACTCGCGCTGACCACGCCCTATAGGCACCATTGAATCTATAACCTTTATGCCTGTATGCAGTGGCGTGTTTACCTCGCCTCGCTTAATAACACCAGGGGCTATACGCTCTATCTGGCGCGTTTTTAGGCTTACTATCGGCCCCTTGTTATCGACCGGGTTGCCAAGCGGATCAACGACACGGCCTAAAAGCCCGTCACCCACCGGCACCTCTGCTATGCGGCCGGTACGCTTTACCGGATCGCCTTCCTTTATCCCGGCGTCCGATCCAAGGATAACAGCACCGATGCTGTCCTCATCCAAATTAAGCGCGATGCCCTTTACTCCGTTATAAAATTCAAGAAGTTCGCCGCTCATCGCGTCTAAAAGACCGTAGATACGGGCAATGCCGTCACCAACCTGGATAACACTTCCAGCTTTCTCGGCAGTCGTTTGGGCGGAATACTCCTGTATCTGCTTTTTGATCACGGAGGATATTTCATCAGGTCTCATGGTCATGCGCTTGCCCCCTTTATTATCGTTGACTTCATGTTTCTAAGTTTAGTCCGCACCGTTCTGTCTATAAAAAAACCATCGGCGTGAATGTACATGCCGCCAAGTACGGCCGGGTCTACACTGGCAGTAAGCGTAACGGTTTTGCGTAACTTGTCTGACAGTGTCGCCTCTAAGCGTTTAAACTGCATATCCGTAAGCGGTACAGCCGTGACAACCTGCGCGCGTACGTGGAACAAGTGCGCCTCTAGCATCATTATCAAGCCGTCCAAGGCTTTTATTAAAAAAACCTCTCTGTTTTTTGCAATGGTTAAAAACAATAAGCCGGTTAAGTCCTGATCAAAGTTTCCGCTTAATGCCGCTTCAAAAAACTCGCGCTTCTTTGTGCCGGATATATGTGGGTGAACGAAAAAACGGTGCGTCTCTTCATCCTTAAGTATATCGCGCAAAACTTCGGCTTGGCGCAAATATTCGTTTGCAATGTCAGTACCCGAAAAGCCGCTCGTTCGTTGGACGAACAAATCAAACAAAGCCTT
>Ga0123355_10011327_pt1 | contig 13735 bp, 9 predicted proteins | sample TergutEmb28metaG_3_FD_89872 | JGI IMG/M metagenome (GOLD analysis project Ga0123355, IMG submission 89872) | Embiratermes neotenicus P1 segment gut microbial communities from Petit-Saut dam, French Guiana - Emb289 P1 | ecosystem: Host-associated > Arthropoda: Insects > Digestive system > Gut ... | reverse complement strand
TTCAAGAATTTGTTGATTTTATAGGATACCACCCCGAATAAGCATAATGCCGCACAGGGGCTAGACCGCGTGGCAGGCGGTAGTAAGAGGAATTTATATAATACGAGGTGGTAGAATGGACACATGTGGATTCTCTTGTGAAAAAATGAAGATAAGCGGGTGCCGTTATTGGAAAAAACATTACACCCCTCTATTAGAAATAATAGATACTGCAAATTTTAATGTCATGAGTGAAGAAGAAGCCCTTGATGTATCAAAACGGCTTGATAAAGCTGTGCGTTCTGAATGGGGCGTATGCGCCGATGTCTTTTTTAGACTACCTTCTGTAATAGGTTTCGCCATCGACGTTGGAAATAATTTTGGTGGAAATGATAAAATATTAGAAAATGTAATTGCTATCTTGCATTTTGCCGCTCGCCGTTCATCAGAAACAAAAATGTCGATAATGTATGAATTTATGTTCAATCATAAGGAGCATAAACACAAGCGCATTAGGCGGCTAATTGCCAATACAATACCTTTTTTCTCCGAATTTGATGACTATAACGAAAAATGGGAATATATCATGGAAATACCCAAAATTGCGCCACAAAGGGACTCAATAAATATCTTTCGTTGGGTTCTCGAAGATAAATTGAATCAAATACCCAGTGAATTGAAGCCAGAAATAATTACTATTTTTGATAGGCACATTGAAAAGTTTAACCCACATCAATGTACTAAATGTAAAATATTTTCGTTAATATCCGACATAGGTGATGTAAGAGAAAACAGTACATGCCAAAAAGGAGCAGGTTGCCTTTATAAAGCAAAAGCAATTCTTAATTAACATGAGCTAGAAAGCATAACGCCGTACGGGCTTTAAGCCATGTAGGCGGCTTAACAATCAATAGCAAGTTTATACTATAACTTACTCCTTAACCCCAACCAACACATACTTCTCCCGGCACAAGATACTCTTACTATCATCCAAAAGAGAAATATCCTTTACAATAAACCTACCCTTAGTAAATTTAATAGCGTCAATCAATCTCTCCTCCGGCTTCTTATCACCAATATACACATCACCCACAGGCTCTACCTTATCAAAATAGCACGGTATAAGCACCCAATAATTAGTAACATGGCGCATAGCAATAAGATACATCTGGCTACCTATCTCAACAGTAAGAATATCCTGGTTGCCATAAATTTTCTTATGGATATCTCCAACCAAGCAAAGCACAATTACCAAAGCATACAAAGACAGTATAATTACCGCCAAAACAATTAAAACAACCTGCGGTATGCTCCTAGGAGCTTCATAATAATCACCGTGCGCAAAGGCAAAATTGATAAAGGTTAACCCAATTGCAACCAGCAAAGCCAAGCACATAGCAAAAACCAAACTATAACTAACATCCCGTGTAGTGCCATCCTTATCCTTTATCGTCCTGCCAACTCTAACCTTAGTAGAAGCAACACCCAAAAAGCATGACACAAAAGTAACAGCAAAGATAACCAGCCCATGCCAGCTAACCGAAAGCATAAGCCAAGGCATAAACATCCCAAAGCCCAGCACACTAATAAGCGTAACCCAAATATCTAAGCTATCCGGGATACCGGCCTGGTGTACCATCTTAAGCGGTATGCCATATTTCTTAGCCTGGACATACCGCGCAAGATTGGCCAAAAGCAAGCTTGCCAAAGTTAAAAGCAAGACAATTGTGGTGATATTAGACAGTATAAAATCAAACTCATCAAATAAAACAAATACATGTTCAAGCATTACTATGCCCCTTTAACCTCTGCCCGGGCCGCGCGCTTATCACTGGCCCTAAAGCTAAGCTTCAACAGCTCAACCACCACAACATGTGTAACCGCCAGCGCAATAATAATCCCCCAATGTCTAAGGCTAATACTCACAACATTAAACACAGCCATAAACGGCGGGAAAAGCGCCACCAAAAGCGAAAACGCCAAAGCCCCAATAACACTAAAGAAAACACCCTTATTAGACAAAAGCCCAACAGTAAAAATAGAAAGCGTAGAGCGGGTATTAAACGTATCAATAGTAGAAGCCCAGCTAAGCACCATAAACGCCATGGTAATCCCTACCGGGAAGTTGGCCAAATCAGCATCACGCATAAGCGACAGCGTCCAATTACCGGCACCCGCGATTACAAAATCCGGTGATACCTGTACATAAGCCCCAATAATAAACGCGGCCATAACAAGAATTGAAAACGAAACCGCACGCACGGCAATAAACGTACCAACCCTATTAGCAAATATCCCCGAACCCTTCTTGATAGGCTTGCGCTTCATAACACCAGGCTCTGGTTGTTCAAATGCCAGGAAGAAGCCAGGTATACCGTCGTACACAACGTTAATTATCAAAATCTGCATTGCAGTTATAGGCGAAATACCTAAAAGCAACATACCCAGCAACAACACAAATATCTCCGCAAAGTTAACCCCAAGCAGGAACTGAATAGTCTTGCGGATATTGTCATAAGACGTACGCCCTTCAGATATGGCATCTACAATTGTAGCGAAGTTATCATCTGTGATAACCATGTCTGCGGCGTTTTTGGAAACCTCCGTACCGGTAATGCCCATGGCCGCGCCAACGTCTGCGGCCTTTAACGCCGGGGCATCGTTAACGCCGTCACCGGTCATACATATTACTTCCCCATGGGAAAGCCAAGCCTGCACAATACGAATTTTATCCTCGGGGCTTACACGCGCATAAACAGATACTTCTTTTACACGGGCTTCAAGCTCTTGTTGTGACAATAGATTAAGGTCGGCACCAGTTAGGGCCTTGTCGCCTTCTTCGTATATGCCTATTTCTTTTGCTATGGCCACGGCTGTAACTATATGGTCGCCGGTAATCATAACCGTACGTATACCGGCTTCCTTGGCGCGTAATACTGCTTCGGCACTTTCTACGCGGGGTGGGTCTATCATGCCAATTAGGCCCATGAAGGTTAGGTCTTTTTCTAAGCCTTCCTCTGTTAAATCATCCGGTATATGGTCGTATACTTTGTAGGCTATGGCTATTACGCGCAGGGCTTTTTCTGCAAACTCGTCATGGATTTTTGTGGCCCTTGCAAGGTCTTTCTCATTCCAGTTAACGGGTATACGGTCAAATGCGCCTTTTGTTACTACAATATATTTCGTACCTTTAAGATAGTGGTGAACGGTAGTCATGCGCTTGCGCCCAGAGTCGAACGGCAACTCGTGCACCCGCGGGAAGTCTCTTTCTGCTGACACGCGGTTCATGTTCTTATCATGTAGTAGCCGGATTATTGCAATTTCAGTTGGGTCGCCAATCACATGCTCGTCATCATCGCCATGCACTGCTATTGTTGCGTTAGAGCAGGATGTTAACAGCTCCAGCATATGGGTTTGGTCTTGGTTAAACTCGTCTTTAGCGTTAACCGGGTCGTAATCCACATGCCAAAAACGGCGGATTTTCATCTTGTTCATGGTAAGTGTGCCAGTTTTGTCAGAACAGATTACAGATGTGTTCCCTACCGTTTCCACTGCGGAAATTTTGCGTATAATCGTCTTTTTGTTAACCATGTTGTATACGCCAAAGGATAGTATCATCGTTACAATAATAGGCAGGGTTTCGGGTACTGCGGCAACACCCAGCGCAACGGCTATGAGTAGCATTTCCAGTACCGCGTTTTGGTGCAATAAAAATCCAACCAAGAACATTACCACACCGCTTACAAGTGCTATGGCAGAAATACGCTTCGCCAACTGCTGTAGCCTCATTTGTAGCGGGGTTTTTTGCTTTTGGGTGGAGTTTAACAAGCGGGCTATTTTACCCATTTCGGTTTCCATTGCCGTTTCCACTACAACGGCGCGGGCGCGACCGTTGGTTACCAAGCAACCGGAATATACCATGTTTAGCCTGTCGCCAAGGGGTACTTCATCGGCTATTTCTATGTCGGGCTTTTTATCTACGGCTAAGCTTTCGCCTGTTAGTGCGGCTTCTTCTACTTGTAAACTGCTGGCCTCGATTAGCCTGGCATCGGCGGTTATTACATCGCCTGCGTTAAGCTCTATAATATCGCCGGGTACCAGTTGGTTAGCGTCTATTATTTGTTTGTTGCCGTCTCTTATTACAGTGGTTTTGAAGCTGTTCATTTTTTTAAGGGCATCCAGGGCTTTAGCGGCTTTGCCTTCCTGGTATACGCCTAGTATTACGTTTATTACCACTATGCTAAGTATTACGCCTACCTTGGCCACGTCTGCTCCGCTTCCATATCCATCACGGAAGTTTAAAACTGCCGCGATAGTGGCAATTATGGCGGCGGCTATCAGCACCATAGATGGGATTTCCAGCAGGTGATGAAAGATTTTTTGTAGCAGGGTTTCCTTTTTTTCTTCTTCAAACTCGTTAAGGCCGTATTTTTGTTGGCGTGTTGCTACCTCCTGGGTTGTTAGGCCCGTAGTGGAGTTGGTTTTTAGTTTTGTTATGACTTCGTTAATGTTTTCCTTTACCCAGAGCAATGTTTGTTTCCTCCTTTTAATAGCATATGAAAATTCAACCCCCATGGCCCCTACGCAAAAGCACATCGCCGAAGGGCCGGGGTTGGTTATTCTTCTATATTATATATTGCTCTTCCTTAACAGGCGCGGCATCTAGCTCCGCTTTCTTCGCATCGTAACCAGGGCGGCCAAATAGTGCGTATGTGGCGTTTTTGCCTTCCTCTACGCCGGGTTGGTCAAAGGCGTTTATATTTAGTAACTCCCCAGCATAAGCCGTGGCAACTTCGAAGAAATATAGCAACTGGCCAACGGTTTGCGGTGTCACTTTGGGGATGGTAATAGTCATATTCATGCGCCCGGCCTTGGTTAGGGCATACTCTGTAGCGGCCTGCATAGTTTGTAGCAGTTTATTATGCGTAACCCCGCCCAAGAATCCCAAGCTTGGCATATCACCATAAGATTTGGGAATGGTTATAGTCTTGCGGTACTCATCAACACCCATCATCACCACAATCTTATCGTAAGGCCCCTCAGCATATAACTGCAACTGGGAATGCTGGTCAGTAGCACCAAGCGCACTAATTGGCGTTTGGCCAACATTAACAACCTTACCATCCAAATCAAATTTCTTCCCAAGCGACTCTGCCCACAACTGCGCAAACCAATCCGCAACCAGTTTCAAAGAATCGGCATAAGGCATAAGCACAGTAATATTTTTACCATGCAACATACCAATATAATGCAACACAGCAAACATATGCGCCGGGTTTTGAGTTATATCATCCTCCCCGCACATAGCATCCATCTGAGCCGCACCTTCTAATAGCCCTTCTATATCTATGCCACAAAATGCCGCCGGTAGTAGCCCAACCGGTGTAAGTTCCGAAAACCGCCCGCCCACAGCACTGGGAACATAAAAAGTCTTATACCCTTCCTGCTTAGCAATAGTAATCAAATTACCGCTTTCCGGGTCAGTAGTGCAAACAATATGCTTGCGCGCGCGTTCTTTGCCCAACTTTTCCTCTAATAAAGCCTGGATAATCATAAACTGGCTCATAGTCTCAGAAGTGCTTCCAGACTTAGAAATTACATTAAATAAGGCGCGCGTAGGGTCAATAGTCTCAAATAAGTGCACCAACCTCTCCGGGTCAACATTATCAACTACATACAACTTAGGGTTATCCCCACGCTTTTCTCGCGGCAACTCATTATAAAAAGGATGGTTTAAAGCCTGCTGTACAGCCAGCGGCCCTAAAGCCGAGCCACCTATTCCCAAAACCACAAACGCGTCTATTTGTGGCTTCATTTCGGCGGCGTACTCTAGTATATCTTTTACTATTACGGCCTGGTTATACGGTAACTCCCGCCAAGCCATTTGTGGGCGTTTGTCCTTCATAGCCTGTGTGGCCCTTTCTACTTGCGGGGCCAGATAGCCAAGTGCCGTAAGCGGAATGCCCTCCTTGCCAATGCGTTCCGCTAACATGTTGTTATAATCCAATTTCATAAAAGCTCGTCCTTTCGCGTTTTTTGTGGTAAAATGAAATTAAACACCCGCAAAATAACATACTATGCAAGTGCGGTAAACGGAAATTTTGTTCGCAAACAGCCGTGCGCCACAATTGTTACAAAACTGTTACAGTAACATTAAGATTCATAGTATAGACAACGGCTTTATAAAGTGATATAATACTTAGAAATATTAAAATAAAAGCACAAAAACAGTAATTCGACTTCTCTAATAAGGAAGTTTTCTTTATATCATACAAAATATCCAATACGCCCTGTATAGGGGGGGAAGGGAAGCGCATCATGAGTGATGTATTATTAGCACTAAGAGATTTGCGCACATCATTTAGGATTCAAGGTAAGTACTATGCGGCTGTAGACGGCATTAACTTAGATGTCTACGAAAACGAGGTTTTGGCATTAGTAGGAGAGTCCGGTTCCGGTAAAAGTGCAACCGCACTAACCATCACAAAACTGCACAACGAAAACTACACACGTATGGAAGGTGAAGTCCTTTTCGATGACAAGGAGCTTCTGGGTTTAACCGAAAACCAGCTAAATAAAGTACGTGGCCGCCGTATAGGCATGATTTTCCAAGACCCGTTGTCTGCGCTTAATCCGTTAATACGCATAGGCGCACAAATCGAGGAGTCTCTCACTTTCCACACAGACCTGGACGCTAGCGGCAGAAAGGCACGCGCACTAGAGTTGTTGGAAGCCGTAGGCATGGTTAACCCAGCACTCACATACAGGCAACTACCCCATCAGCTTTCCGGCGGTATGCGCCAGCGCGTTGTTATAGCCATAGCCATAGCCTGTAAGCCGTCTTTGCTTATTGCCGACGAGCCTACGACGGCACTGGACGTTACTATCCAAGCACAAATACTAGACCTGTTGCGTGACCTGCAAAAGGAAACCAAGGCATCTATAATACTTATTACCCACGACTTGGGCGTTGTGGCCGAAATGGCAGACCGTGTAGCCGTTATGTACGCCGGTCAAATTGTAGAACTGGCACCGGCTATGGAGCTGTTTACAAACCCACAGCACCCATATACCCGTTCACTACTGGCATCTATCCCCAGTGCAGACAAGCAAGATGATCATCTTCACGTAATCCAAGGAGTAGTACCGCCACTGCAACACCTCCCTCGTGAAGGGTGCAGATTCTCTCTTCGCACACCATGGGTACCGGAAAATATCCATGAGTTAGAGCCTACTTACCATGAAATTTCTCCCGGCCACTTAGTACTGTGTACGTGCTATAAGAAGTTTACTTTTGATGGGGAGGAGGCAGTCTGATGGCACTATTAGAGGTTAAAAATCTAAAGGTTCATTTCCCTATTAAAGGTGGTGTTTTTGGCCGTACAGTAGGGTATGTAAAAGCCGTAGACGATGTAAGTTTTGTAATAGAAGAAGGGCAAACCGTTGGCCTTGTAGGCGAATCCGGCTCCGGCAAAAGCACCACTGGCAAGGCCATTCTAGGGCTTGAGAGGCTAACAGCAGGCACAATCCACTTTAACGGTGAAAACATAACCAGGTATATCGGCAAAAACCGCTCCAGTTACCGTAAAAGCGTGCAAATGATTTTCCAAGACGTTTTTTCATCGCTTAATCCCAGGAAAAGAGTGCGCGATATTATTGCCGAACCCATCCGCAACTTCGAAAACCTAACAAAAGGCGAAGAAGAAAAGCGGATACACGAGCTACTGCGCATAGTAGGCATGACCCCAGAGGCAGAATGGAAATACCCTTTCGAGTTTTCTGGCGGTCAAAGGCAAAGGATAGGTGTAGCCAGGGCCATTGCCTTAAAGCCAAAGCTAATTGTGGCAGACGAGCCAGTATCGGCACTTGACCTTTCAGTTCAAGCGCAGGTACTTAACTATCTTAAAGATATACAGCAAGAGCTAAAACTTGCCTACTTATTTGTAAGCCACGACCTGGGTGTTGTAAAGCATATGTGCGAAACACTTGCAATAATGCACAACGCAAGGTTTGTAGAGTTTGGCAGTAGAGAAGACATATATAAAGACCCTCAGCATATATATACGCGCAGGCTAATTGCCGCAATACCCAACACAGACCCGCGTATGCGTGAGGAAAATGCAAATAACCGCGCCCTGCTAACCAGTGCTTATGAGCAGGAGTACAGTAAATATTACGGCGAAGGCGGCAGGGTATACGATTTAAAACCCGTAAGCGACTCTCACTTCGTCGCAATGCCATAAGGGGGTACAGATATGTGGAAAATGATTTTAAGGCGTGTCTTGATATTAATCCCTCAACTGTTTGCGCTAAGTATAATTATTTTTGTTATGGCACACTTTATGCCGGGTGACGCACTTACCGGGTTAATAGACCCAACCATAAGCCCCGAAGATATAGAAATCATGCGTGAGCAGTTAGGGCTTAATAGGCCCTTATACGTAAGATACTTTGATTGGGTTACTAGCATGTTGCAAGGTGATTTTGGGCGTAGCTTCCACCATCAACGCCCTGTAGTAGACGTTATAGGCGAGCGTTTGCCGAACACTGTTAGGCTGTCTTTGGTAGCTACAATTTTCACATATCTGATTGCTATTCCCATGGGAGTAATAGCAGGTAGATATAGGGAAAAAATTGCAGATAGAGCAATCATAAACTATACATTTTTTGCTATAGCAATACCATTAATAGTTTTTGCGCTATTAAATGTGTATCTATTTGGGTTTACTCTTAGGTGGTTCCCCATTCAAGGTAGCGTTGACCCGCGACTGGCTACCGGAACATTTGCATATCATATATCACGCCTACAGCATCTGATTTTACCGGCACTTACAATGGCATTACTAGGTACCGCCGGGATTGTAAACATCTTACGAAGTGAAATAATAGACAACGAAAACTCTGACTATGTAACAACAGTACGCGCAAAGGGTGCGCCCCGCCGCATTGTATATAATAGGCATATATTTAGAAATGCATCCCTGCCGCTGGTTGCTGGTTTTGGCTTTGCTCTTGTTAATCTGCTTAGTGGTACAGCAGTTATAGAGCGCATATTTAGCTTCCCAGGAATGGGTAATTTGTTCGTGCAATCTATAAACGGGCGAGATTTTTCAACAGCCAATACTCTTATCATGATGTATGGTATCATTGGTGTTGTGGGTACTATGTTGTCCGATATATTTATGATAGTAGCCGACCCGCGTATCCGCGTAAAATAGTGAGGTGAAGAAGATGGATGTCAATAAAACGCCTTCCCCCTTTAGGGTAATGTGCCGTGAAATATATAAAGATAAACTAGCGTTTTGTTCATTAATTGTGTTTTTTACTGTGCTAATAGGAGTATTTATATGGGCAGCACTGCTAGACACATCAGAAGTTATGCGCCAACATTTATTGCGTGGCAATTTACCGCCGAGCCGTGAGTTTTGGCTTGGTACAGATTCCACAGGCAGAGATACATTTAACTTGCTGATACTAGGTACAAGAAACTCATTTATTATTGCACTTATCGTAGCTTCGATAACATCGGTAATTGGTATTGTTGTAGGACTCGCGGCAGGTTATTATGGCGGGCATGTGGACAACGTGGTTATGAGATTAATTGACTTTATGACAATGATACCGACTTTGATGTTTATTATAACTATGACTGTACTGCTACCTAATACCATACGAAACTTTGGGCTAATACTAACGGTCTTTGGTTGGACTGGAATGGCTAGGTCTATACGTATGGTTTCACTAAGGCAAGGGGTCATGGATTATGTTAAAGCATCCAAAACACTTGGTTCCCGCAATATTGTTATAATGTTCCGTGAAGTACTTCCCAATATTTTATCATTTACAATTGTTAACCTAACATTAAGCATAGCAACTACAATGGGTATCGAGACAGGGTTAACATTCCTAGGTTTTGGCCCGCCCCCAACCATGCCCACATTGGGCCTTGCAGTTGCTAATGCGGCAAACCCGCTTGCAATGCAATTGCGCCCATGGTTGTGGCTTCCAGCGGCATTAGTCATCCTTGTGATGGTTTTATGCATAAATTATGTCGGTCAGGCCATAGGCCGTGCAGCCGACGCAAGAAGAAGAAGGGTATAAGAAAGGAAGGAGAAAAAACATGAAAAGAAGCAGACTATTACTGGTAGCACTATTGACCATCCTACTCGTTGTTGCACTTGCCGCTTGCGCAAGAAATGGAGAAGATGAAGAAGTAGTGACTCCCCCACAAGATGAACAGGTGACTAATGATCCTGGCGACACAAATGAAGAAGAAAACGATGACGGCGACCACGCCACATTGGAAATTGGAGGTCTTGAAGTTGTAGACGAAGCCCATCCACTAGCCGCTCTTCACGCCATACAAGAGAGATTCCCAGTTATGTCTGGCGGGCGTAGCAGTGGTACACCACAATATGGTGGAGCCATTGTTCATGGCTTCCCACACGTAGACCCGGCACCTGGCGTATTTAACGCTGTGTTCCAAATGTCTCTGATTGACAGCAATCTTATGATGTATACCGGTGTTATTGGCAATATCTTCAGCATGACCCCATCCATGATGATGGGCCAACATGGCATTGCTACCTATGAGGTAGACCGTGACAACCAACGTATCATCATCACACAAGTAGAAGACGTGTACTGGCATGATGGCCATCCCCTTACCCTGGATGACCTTCTGTTTGCGCACGAAGTTATTGGTGACCCAGAGTATATTGCAGCCGGAGGCGGACGCTTTGGTATTAACCAACGCAGAATCACAGGTATGATGGATTTCCACAACGGTGATGCCAATTATATTTCCGGCATGATTCTTTCAGATGACCAACGTACACTAACCATCTACTTTGACGAGTTCCCACCAACCCTTTTATATTTTGGTATCTGGGGCACTCCATATCCAAGGCATATCTTTGGCGATGTACCCATTGATGAGCATACAGAGCATTACCACACCCGCGTAAGGCCAATAGGCTGGGGTCCGTTTATTGTAGAAAACATTGTACCAGGCGAAAGCGTATACGCAGTAGCTAACGAAAACTTCTGGATGGGTAGGCCATACCTTGACAGTGTTGTAACACGTATCGTATCACCTGACATGGTTGCATCCATGATGCTTAACGGTGACTTGGATGTAGTTGGCTGGAGACTGGAAGACTATCCAGACGTACCAAACCCAACAAACTTCATGTACCTTGGAGACGTAGGTAACTTCTTCAACTGGGTAGCCTTCAACATGGGTGACTGGAATCCAGAAACATTGGATTTCGACCTGCATGAAAACCCAAGAATGAGCCGTCCACTGCGCCGCGCAATGGCATATGCCAGCAACGAGTCACTTCTAACAGATGGCTTGTTTAACGGCTTACGCTTCCCAGCTACAACCTTTATCCCACCGGGTCATTCAACATTTATGCATCCAACCTTACCAGGCTTCGCGTTTGACCCAGACCTTGCAATGGAAATACTAGATGAAGCAGGATATACTGTTGGCGCAGACGGTTACAGAACCTTCCCAGATGGTAGCGAGTTGGAAATCCACTTCGTAATCTCTGGCGGTGGTGACGCTAGCCAAGTAGCAGTAGCAACCCACTATGCACAAGCATGGGGCGACATTGGCCTTAACGTCTACATCGAATGGGTAGACTGGACCGCAAAGGTAACTAATATCTTTGAGGCAGATAACTGGGAGTGGGACGTAACTACAGCCGCCTGGAGCGCAGGCGCAAACCCAGACCCCAATGGCTTATGGGGCCGCACACCTAACAACCGCGCAAGATACATGAACCCAACCCTTAGCGCACATCTAGAAGGCTTTGGTTCAGAAGATGCATGGGATGTAGAGTGGTTGACAAACCATTTCCACATATGGCAAGAAATGATGTTCTACTATGTACCGGCTTTCCCAACCAACTGGCGTTTAAGCCTAACAGCTGTTAATAACAGAGTCGAAGGCTACTTTATTGGCCAAACCGAAGATGGTATCAGAACCATTGGTGGAGCGCATCGTGTCCGCGTAACCGCTGATGCACCTTATAGGCAGTAGTTTTATAGTAAAATTTGTAGTTAGATAAACAAAGGGGCTGTCACAGGAACAAAACCCCTGTGACAGCCCCAAATCATGTAATGAATCGAAAAAGCAAGAGCAAAACGAACGAAAAGAAGATCGAAGAAGCAAAAGAAGCGGCACCGCGAAGCAAGAGACATTCGGGTGCTGTTTTTTTGTATTCGATTGTGAAAAGTTAAGCGGAGTCAGGCAAGTGAAAGGTAACGCCAGAAAGATTGCGTTTCTTTTTGCTGTGGAGCTTGTTGATATTGAATGCCATAGCGAAGATAAGCGACTCCGTAAAAACATTGGTTTTGCCCCGACGTAAGAATCGCCTAAAGCCGTAGTCTTGCTTCAAAACCCCAAAAGCACCTTCAGCTTGGATGGAACGGTTGACTCTGAGTAGCTTGCCTTCATCGCTGGTGATTCGTGTGCGAGAGGCTTGGCGTAGTGCATCGAAATCCTTCGAATACGATATCTTGCGGTTGCCTTTTGCCCTAGTGCAGTTGGACTTTTGCGGGCAGTCGTTGCACCCGTGGCATTCGTAAACGATATGTTGAGATTCGTAGCCTCTGGCACTTTTTCGGGTAACGGTGTATACATATGAAAACAGATTACCCGCAGGGCAGGTGTAGGTGTCGGTTTGTGGGTCATAGGACATGTTTTCTCGTAGGTAGGCGTTTGTCTTATATTTTTTCGTTTTGGACTTTTCGTAGTTCAAAGGCTTGATATATGCCACTTGGTTGCGGGCTTCAAGTCCTTTGTAGTTCTCTTCGCTTTCGTAGCCGGCATCGGCGGTTATGGTTTTGTGGCGCTTGCCGCTGCCTTTTTCCATCCGCTCTAAAAGGGGTAGTAGGGTTTGGACATCCGAGCGTTCTTCGGAGATATCCAGGCCTACTATATAGCCGCCTTCTACGCCCAGTTGTAGGTTATAGCCTGGCTTTAGCTGACCGTTTCTCATGTGGTCATCTTTCATGCACATAAAGGTTGCGTCGTTGTCGGTTTTGGAGAAGCTGTTGCGGCCTTTGAAGGTTTGGTTGTAGAGTGTGTATTTGTCTTTGCGGCTGAGGTAGGCTGTTAGGGTCTCTATGTCTCGTTGCAAAGGGGTTTTGCGTTTGCCTCGACCATGGACAAAGGTTATGTCTCTGGCTTTGGCTAGGTTGGTTAGTATCTCCAGGCTGTCCTCGGCACTTGTACCTGTAGGGATTTCCTGGAGATATTCATTATATAGCCTGGTTAACATTTCAGAGACTTTTGTATCTAGCCGGTGTTCATATCTATTGGTTGATTTCTTCCATACGAAGCTGTAGCGGTTTACGTTTGCCTCTATTTTTGTGCCGTCTACGAATAGGTTTGAGAAGTCTATTTCGCCTGCTTCTCGTAGGTATTCTACCAACTGATAAAACAGGTGCTCTATTACATGGCCTTGCAAGCGGTTCTTAATAAAGTCCCAAAACTTGTTATGGCTTGGGGCTGGCTTGCCTCGCAGTACGTACATGTATCTGATGTCGTTTTTGCAGGCTTTTTCTAGCTTGCGGGTGGAATAGTCGCCTTCCATGAATCCCAGTATTACCAATTGAAACATTTGCTTGGGTGAGGCCTCGTCCGCCCTTGGTTGGCGGTCGTAGGTTGCTGTTAGGGTGCTGTAGTCCATCCTCTCGGTTAGTTCTAGCAACAGCCGCACCGATGCGTCGGCGTCAATTTTTA
>Ga0123355_10011326_pt1 | contig 13737 bp, 55 predicted proteins | sample TergutEmb28metaG_3_FD_89872 | JGI IMG/M metagenome (GOLD analysis project Ga0123355, IMG submission 89872) | Embiratermes neotenicus P1 segment gut microbial communities from Petit-Saut dam, French Guiana - Emb289 P1 | ecosystem: Host-associated > Arthropoda: Insects > Digestive system > Gut ... | reverse complement strand
GGTGGTGGTGGTGGTGGTGGTGGTGGTGGTGGTGGTGGTGGTGGTGGTGGTGGTGGTGGTGGTGGTGGTGGTGGGGGTGGTGGTGGTGGTGGTGGTGGTGGTGTTGGTGGTGGTGGTGGTGGTGGTGGTGGTTGTGGTTTTGGTGGTGGTTGTGTTGGTTGTGGTGGTGGTGGTGGTGGTGTTGGTATTGGTGGTGGTAGTGGGGTTGTAGTGGTGGTGTTGGTGGTGGTGGTCGTGTTGGTGGTGGTCGTGTTGGTTATGATGGTGGTGGTGTTGGTGGTGTTGTTGGTGGTGGCAGATTTTGTGGGTGTGGTGTGGTGGTGTTAGTGGTGGTGGCGGAGGTAGTGTGGTGTTGGTGGTGGTAGTGGTAGTGGTGGAGGTGGTGGTATTGTTTTGTTGTTGTTGGTGTTGTTAGTGGTAGTGGTGGTAGTGGGGATGGAGTTTGTGATAGTGGTGATGGTTTTGGTAATGGTGGATTTGGTGGTGGTGTTGGTGTTGGAAGTGATGTTTGTGGTGGTGTTGATAGTGGTATTGATGTTGGTGGTTGTGGTTGTGGTGTTGATAGTGCTGGTTGTAGTGGTATAGGTAAAGGTCATGGTTCTGATGGTGGTGTTGATGTTGGTGGTGGTGTTGCAGGTAGTGGTGGTAGTGGTAGTGGGGGTTTTAGTGGTTGGTGTTGGTGTTAGTATTGGTGGTGTTGCTGGTGGTGGTGTTGGTGGTGGTGTTTTTGGTGGTCGTAGTAGTTGTGTTGGTGTTGGTGGTGGTGGAGTAGTGGTGGTGGTGTTGGTGGGGAAGGTGGTGGAGGTGAAGATGGTTGTGGTGTTGGTGGTAGTGTTGGTGGTGGTGTTGGTGTTGGTGATTTTGGTGGTGGCAGTAATGGTGGTGATGGTGGTGTTGTTGTTATTGGAGGTGGTAGTGTTGGTGGTGTTGGTGGTGGTGGTGATGGTGTTGGTAATGATGGTGTTGTTTTTGGTGGTGTTGGTGGTGGTAGTGGTGATGACGGTGGTGTTGGTGGTAGTGGAGTTTGCTTTGGTTGTTAAGGTGTTGGTGTTGGTGGTGCTGTTTTTTTGGTGGTGGTGTTGGTGGTGGAAATTTTTTGTTCTGGTGGTGGTGTTGTTGGTGATCTTGTTGTTGTTGGTTGTGTTGTTGATTGTGTTCGTTTGTGTCGTATTTATGGGGGTGGTGTTGGTGTTGGTGGTAGTGGTGTTGGGGTGGTGGTTGTAGTGGTGATGGTGTTGGTGGTGGTAGGATTGATTTTAGTGGTGGTGGTGGTGGTGGTGGTTTTAGTCGTGGTGGGTAGTTGGAATTGGTGTTGTTGGTGGTGATGGTTGTGGTGGTATTTTGGTGGTGGTGGTGATGGTTGTTTTGATGGTTTTGGAGTTGGTGGTGGTGGTGGTGTTGTTGGTGTAGGAGGTAGTTTTGGTGGTTGTAATAGTTGTTGTGATGATAGTGATGATGTTAGTGGTGTTGGTGTTGATGGTTGTGATGTGGTGATTGTGTTCGTGGTGATGGTGTTGGTGATCTTGTTGGTGGTTGTGATGGTAGTGTTGATGTTGGTGGTTTATTGGTGTTGTTGGTGCTGCTGTTAATATTGGTGGTGGTGGTGGTGGTGGTGGTGTTGGTGTTGTTGGTAGTGGATGTGGTGGTAGTATTTTTGTTTGTAATAATGGTGGTTGTATAGGTGATTGTTGTGTTTTTGGTGGTAATGTTTTTTGTTGGTGGTGTTAGTGGTGTTGGTTTGGGTGGTGGGTGTTAGTTTGGTGGTTTTGTGGTGAAGTTATGGTGTTGATGGTCTCGATGTTGGTGGTGTTGGTGGCGTTGGTGGTGGTGATGGTGGTGCGAGTGGTGGTGGTGGTTTTGCTAGTGGTGGTGTTGGTGTTGGTTTCGGTAGTGGTGTTGGTGTTGGTGGTGATAATGGGGTTTGTTGAGTTGTTGGTGATGTTTGTGGTGGTAGTGGTGATGTTGTTGGTTGTGGTGGTGGTGGCGGCGGTAGTCGTGGTGGTGCTTGTAGTGTTTATGGGAATAAGGTCGTTATGTTAGTTGTGGTGGTTTTGTTGCTGGTAGTGGTGAAATTAGTGGTGGTGCTGGTGTTGATGGTCATAATGTTGGTGGTGTTGGTGACGGTGGTGTTTGTGGTGGTGGGGTTTGTGGTGGTGGTTTTGGTGGTGATGGTTTTGGTGTTTGTGTTGGTGTTGGTGTTGGTAGTAGTGGTGGTGATGTTAGTAGTGTTAGTGGTGTAGGTGGTGGTTTAGGAGGTGGTAGGGCGTTGGTGGTGGTGGTGGTGTTGATGATGGTTGTAATGGTGGTAGGGTCGTGTTGTTGTTGGTGTTGGTGTTGGTGGTAGTGTTAGTGGTGGTGGAGTTGATGTTGCTGGTCGTGGTGGTGGTATTTGTGGTGGTGGTATTTTCGGTGGTGGTGGTGGTCTTGGTTTAGGTGGTTGTGATGGTGGTAATGGTGGTGGTGGTGATGGTGGTGGTGGTGATGGTGGTGATGGTGATGGTGGTGGTGTTGTTAGAAATAGTGGTGGTGTTGGTGATGATGGTGTTGGTGTTGGTGGTGGCGTTGTTTTTGGTGTTGGTGGTGGTTGTGGTAATGGCGGTGGTGGTAATTATGGTTTTAGTCGTGGTGGTGTTGGTTTTGGTGGTAATGGTGGTGGTATTGGTGGTGGCGGTGGTGGTGTTTGTTGTTGATGATGGTTTTTAAACTGGTAGTTGTGGTGGTAGTAATGGTGCTGGTGTTGGTGGTGGTGGTGGTAATGGTGGTGGTGTTGGAGATGTAGGTGCTGATGGTCGTGTTGGTGTTGGTGTTGGTGGTGGAAATGGTGGCGGTGGTAATTATGTGTTATGTAGTGCTGGTGTTGGTGGTGGTGTTGTTCGTGGTTGTTGTGGTGGTAATGTTGGTGGTGGTGTTGTTGGTGGTGCTTTTGATGGTGGTGTTGGTGAAGGTGTTGGTAGTGGTAGTGGTGTTTTTTGTGGTTTTTTTGTTAATGGTGGTGGTGTTGTTATTGTTAGTGTTGATGGTGGTGGTGGATGTGGTTTTGGTTTTGGTTTTTTGCTTATGTTGGTGGTGGTGTTGGTGGTAGTGGTGGTAGTAGTGGTGGTTGTGGTGGTGGTGGTTGTCGTGTTGTTGTTGGTGGTGGTGGTGGTGGTGTTGTTTTGGTGGTGGTGGTTTTGGTGGGTTTGTGGTGTTGGTGTTAGTGGTGGTGTTGGTTGTAGTGGTTTTGTCGGTGGTGATAGTGATGGTGGTGTTGGTGGTTGTTGTAAATGCTTTGGTGAAGCTGGTGGTGTTATTTTGTTGTTGGTGGCATTGTTAATGTTAGTGGTGGTAGTGGTGGTGTTGTTGGTGATTGTTGTGATGGATAATTGTAATTGTGGTGTTTGTGGTGGTGTTGGAGTTGGAAGTGGTGGTTGTGGTGGTGTTGATGATGTTGGTGGTGCTGTTGGAATTAGTGGTGTTGATGGCGTTGGTTGTGGTGGTATTGGAAAAGATGTTGGTGCAGATGGTGGTGTTGATGTTGGTGGACGTGTTGGCGGTAGTGGTGGTATTTTTAGTATTGGTGTTGTTGGTGGTGGTGTTGGTGGTTATGCTGGTGTTGTTGTTGGTGGTGGTAGTGTTGTTGGTGGTCGTATTAGTGGTGTTGGTGTTGGTGGTGATGGTGGTGGTGGTGTTAGTGATGGTGGTGTTGGGGGAGAAGATGTAGTTGGTTGTGTTGTTGGTGGTAGTGGTTTTGGTGGTGGTGTTTTTGGTGGTGGTGTTAATGGTGGTGTTGGTTTTGTAGGTGTTGGTGGTGGTATTGTTGGTGGTGTTGTTAGTGGTGGTCTTGTTGCTGTTTGTAGTGATGGTGTTGGTGTTGTTGGGGTGGTGGTGTTGGTGGCGGTGGTGTTGGTGTTGGTGGTAGTGGAATTGGTTTTGGTTGTTATGGTGTTGATTTTGTTGTTGGTGATTTTGTTGGTGGTGGTGCTGGTGGTGGAAATTTTGTTCTAGAGGTGGTGGTGGTGTTGTTTTTCGTGGTTTGATTTTGTTGGTTGTGTTGGCGTTTGTGTTAATTTTGTGGTTTTTATGGGGCTGGAGTTTGTGTTGATGGTGGTGGAGTTGGGGTGGTGGTGGTGATGGTAGTGGTAGTGGTAGTGGTGTTGGTGGTGCTGGTATTGTTGATTTTGGTTGCGGTATTGTTAGTCCTGATTTTGGTCGTGGTGGGCGTTTTGGAGTTGGTGTTGTTGGTGGAGTGGTTGTGGTGGTGGTGTTGGTGGTGGTGGTTCTTGTGATGGTTTTGGTGTTGATGGTGGTGATATTGGTGGTGGTGATGTTGGTGTAGGAGTTAGATTTGGTGGTTGTAATAGTGGTTGTGGTGATGATGTTGATGATGGTAGTGGTTAATTTGTTGGTGATGGTCGTTGTGTTGGTGGTGGTGGTCTTGTTGGTGATGGTAGTGTTGATGGTGTTGGGTTTGTTGAAATTGTTGTTGCTGATGTTAATGGTTGTGGTGGTGGTGGTGGTGGTGGTGGAGTTGTCGGTATTGAAGGTGGTGGTGTTATTGTTGGTGGTAATGTTGGTGGTTGTATTGGTGGTTGTTATTTTGGTGGTTGTATTGTTTTTGTTCGTGGTGTTGGTGGTGTTGTTTTAGGTGTTGGCTGTGTTAAATTTGGTGTTTTTTGGTGGGGTTGTTTGTGTCGGTGGTTTCGGTGTGGATGGTGGTGGTGTTGGTGGTAGTGGTGGTGATAATGATGGTGCTAATGGTAGTGGTGTTGTTGAGAGTGTTGGTTTATTTGTTGGTTTCGGTAGTGGTGTTGGTGGTGATAATGGGTTGCTTGTTTTGTTGTTTGTGGTGGTTTTGGTGGTAGTGGTGATGGTGTTGGTGGTGGTGGTAGTGGTGTCGGTAATCGTGGTGGTGCTTGTAGTGTTTGTGGGAATGATGGTCGTTATGGTAGTTGAGGTGGTTGTGTTGTTGATAGTGGTGAAATTAGTGGTGGTGCTGGTGTTGATGGTGATAATTGTGGTGGTGTTGGTGGTGGTGGTGGTGTTGGTGTTGGTGTTAGTAGTGGCGGTGTTGGTGGTGGTGGTGGTGTTGGTGTCGGTGGTGGTAGTTGTTGTTGTGATGGTTGTGGTGTTAGTGGTGTAGGTGGTGGTTTCGGTGGAGGTGGGACTGTTGGTGGGGGTGGTGTATGTGGTGGTGTTAGTGGTAGGGTCGTGTTGGTGGTGGAGTTAATGTTGCTGGACGTGTTGATTGTAGTGTTGGTGGTGGTGTTGGGTTTGGTGGTGATGGTGTTGTTAATGGTGGTGGTGGTAATGTTGGTGATGATGGTGGTGGTGTTGGTGGAGATGGAGGTGGTGTTGGTGGTGGTGGGGGTGGTGTTTTGTTGTTGGTGGTGGTGGTAATGGCGGTGGTGTTAATTGTGAGTTATTTGGTCGTGGTGTTGGTGGTGTTGGTGTTGGTGGCGGTGTTGTTAATGGTGGTGGTGGTGATGTTGAGAGTGGTGTTTTATTTGTTGGTTTCGGTAGTGGTGTTGGAGGTGATAATGGGTTGCTTGTTTTGTTGTTAGTGGTGGTTTTGGTGGTAGTGGTGATGGTGTTGATGGTGGTGGTAGTGGTGTAGGTAATCGTGGTGGTGGTTGTAGTGTTTGTGGTGAATTGTGGTCGTTATGGTAGATGTGGTGGTTGTGTTGTTGATAGTGGTAAAGTGGTGGTGTTGCTGGTGTTGGTGGTGATAATTGTGGTGGTGTTGGTGGTGTTAGTGTTGGTGTTTATGTTAGTAGTGTTGGTGTTGGAGGTGGTGGTGGTGGTGGTGGTGGTTGTGTTGGTGTCGGTGGTGGTAGTTGTGGTGGTGATGGTAGTGGTGTTAGTGGTGTTGGTGGTGGTCGGGCTGTTGGTGGTGGTGGTGTAGGTGGTTCTGTTAGTGGTAGGGTCGTGTTGTTGGTGGTGGAGTTAATTTTGCTGGTCTTGGTGGTCGTAGTGTTGGTGGTAGCAATGGGTTTTTTGGTGGTGGTGTTGGTAATGGTGGTGCTGGTAATTTTGGTGTTGCCTGTGGTGGTGTTGGTGGAGATGGTGGTGGTTTTGGTGGTGGTGGGGATGGTGTTTTTGTTGGTGGTGGTGTTGGTAATGGCGGTGGTGTTAATTGTGAGTTTGGTGATCGTGGTGTTGTTGGTAGTGTTAGTGTTGGTGGCGGTGGTGTTAATGGTGGTGGTGGTGTTGTTGGTGGTGTTGTTGTTGTTGGTGGTGGTGGTGAATGTGTTTGTGGTGACGGTAATAGTGATGGTGGTTTTGTTGGATTTATTGATGGTGATAATGGTGGTAGTGGATTTGTTGGTGCTGATGTTGATGGTGGTGGTGTTCGTGTTGGTGTGAGTGGTAATTGTGGCGGTGGTAATGGTCGGTTCGGTAGTGGTGGTGGTGTTGGTTTTGGTGGTGGTGTTGGTTGTGGTGGTAATGATGGTGTTGTTGGTGGTGGTGTTTCTTGTGGTGGTTTTGGTATTTGTAGTGGTGGTTGTGCTGGTGTTGTTAGTGGTGGTGGTGTTGGTGGTGGTGTTGGTAATGGTGGTGGTGGTGGTGGTGTTAGAGTTAGTGGTGAATTTGTTGGTTGTGGTGTTTGTGGTATTGGTTGTGGTTGTGTTGGTTGTGGTGGTGGTGGTGATGTTGGTAGTGGTGGTGGTAATGGTGGTGGTGGTATTGGTGGTCGTGTTGGTGGTGGTGGTGGTGGTGTTGATGGTGGTGGTGGTTTTGGTGGGAGTGTTGGTGGTGGTGTTCTTGGTGGTTTTGGTGGTAGTGGTGTTGTTGGAAGTGGTAGTTTTTATGGTGTTTGTGGTGGTGGTAGTGGTGGTAGTGGTATTGGTGGAGGTGGTGGTGTTTTGTTGTTGTTGGTGGTAATGTTAGTAGAAGTCGTGGTATTGGTGGTGGTGTTAGTGTTGATGGTGATGGTTTTAGTAATATTAGTCTTGGTGGTGGTGTTGTTGGAAATGTTGGTTGTGATGGTGTTGATGATAGTGGCGGAGGTGTTGGTGGTTGTGATGATGATGGTGGTGATTGTGTTTTTAGTGATAAAGGTCGTAGTGCTGATGGTGGTGTTGATGTTTGTGGTGGTGTTGGCGGTAGTGCTGGTGGTGGTGATTTTATAATTGTGGTTGTTGCTGGCGATGTTAGTGGTTTTACTAGTGGTGGTGTTGCTGGTGGCATTGTTGGTGGTCGTAGTAGTGGTTTTGGTGGTGCCGGTTGTGTTAATGTTGGTTTTGTTGGTGGCGGTGTTGTTGATTTTGGTGGAGGTGGTGGTAATTGTGTTGGTGTAGTTGGTGTTGATGGTGGTGGAATTGTTTGTGTTGTTTGTAGTGATTGTGTTGATGGTGTTGGTAGTGATGTTGGTGTTTTTTGTGGTGTTTTTGTTGTTGGTGGTAATGGTGGTGTTAGTGGAACTGGTTTCGTTTGTTATAGTGTTGAAGATAGTGGTTGTGTTTGTGTTGGTGGTAGTGTTGTTGTTGGAAATTTATGTTCTGTTAGTGGTGATGTTGTTGATGGTGGTGTTGGTGTTGGTTGCGTTGGTGATTGTGTTAGATTTTGTAGTGTTTATGGGGGTGGTGTTGGTGTTGATGGTGGAGGTGGAGGTGTTGGGGGTAGTGGTGGTACTGTTGGTGGTGTTGGTGGTGGTGGTATTTGTTGTAGTGGTGATTTTTGTGGTGGTGGTGGTTTTGGAGTTTGTGTTGGTGGTTGTGGTGGTGGTGGTGTTGGTGATTTTTCTGATGTTTTTGGTGTTTTTGTTGGTTGTATTAGTGATGGTGTAAGAGATAGTTTTGGTGGTTGTAATAATGGTTGTGGTGATGATGGTGATGATGATAGAGGTGTTGGTGTTGGTGGATTGGTGAATGTGGTCGTGGTGTTGGTGTTGGTGGTCTTGTTGGTGTTGGTGTTGGTAGTGTTGTTTTTGGTGCTGGTGTTAATGGTGGTGCTGGTGTTGGTGTTTTTGTTAGTGGAGGTGGTGGTGGTATTTTTGGTGGTAATGTTGGTGTTAGTAGTTGTGTTTGTTGTGTTGGTGGTGATGTTTTTGGTGTTGGTTTGTGTCTGTTTTGGTGGTAGTTGTAATAGTTTTGTTGTTTCTGTGGTGGTGGTGTTGGTGTTGATGATCTCTGTGTTGGTGGTGGTTGTGTTGATGGTAGTGGTGGTGGTGAATTTGGCGCTATTGTTGGTGGTGTTTTTGGTAGCGGTGATTTTGGTGTTGGTGGTGATAATGAATTTGGTTGTTGTGTTGTTGGTATTGGTTGTGTTGGTAGTAGCGGTGGTAGTTGTGGTAGTGTTGGTGGTGATGGTGATGGTGGTATTGTTGTTGTTGTCGGTGGTGGTGTTGGTGTTGTTTTTGTTGATGGAGGTGGTTGTAGTGCCGGTGGTGGTAATTGTGGGTTTGGTGGTGTTGTTGGTCTTGGTGGTTGTAATGGTGGTTGTGGTGGTGTTGGTGGTAGTTGTGGTAGTGGTGGGGGTGGAGGTGGTGGTGGTGGTGTTGTTGTTGTTGACGGTGGTGTTGGTGAAAGTGGTGGTTATGTTGGTAGTAGTGGTGATGGTTTTGTTGGTGGTGGTGTTATGGTGGTGGTAATGGTGGTGGTGGTGGAGATGTTAGTGCTGATGTTGGTGGTGGTGTTGGTGCTTGTAGTGTTGGTAATGGTGGTGGGTATAATGTTGGGTTCGGTGGTGATGGTGTTGTGGTGGTGGTGATGGTGTTGGTGTTGGTGGTGTTGGTGATGGTGGTGGGGGTAATGGTGATGGTGGTGATGGTGGTGGTGGTTTTGATGCTGGTGGTGGTGGTGGTGTTGGTGGTGGTGGTAATGGTGGTGGTGGTAGTGTTAGTGGTGTTATTGGTGGTGTTATAGGTGGTGGTGGTGGTGGTGGTGGTGGTGGTGGTTGTGTAAGTTGTGGACGTGTTTGTGATGTTTGTGTAATTGGTGTTGGTGGTGTTGGTGTTGGTGTTGGTCGTGTTGATTGTGGTGGTGATGATGGTGGTGGTTTTGGTGGGGTTGGTGGCGGTGGTGTTAATTGTGGTGGCGGTGGTAGTTGTGGTGGTTTTGGTATTGTGGTAGTGTTAGTGGTGTAGATGGTGGTGTTATTTTGTTGTTGGTGGAGTTGTTAGTGTTAGTGATGTTAATATCTATGGTGTTGGTGACGGAAGCGATGGTTGTGGTGGGTTTGATGATAGTGGTATTGGTGTTGGTGGTTGTGGTGTTGATGTTGCTGGTTGTGGTGATTTTGGTAAAGTTCGTTTTGCTGATGGTGGAGTTGAATTAGGTGGTTGTGTTGGCGGTAGGGCTGGTGGTGTAGGTGGTTTGAGAGGTTTTGTTGTTGGTATTGGTGATGGTGGTGTTGTTAGTGGTCGTGTAGGTGGTGTTGATTTTGATGGTCGTAGTAGTTGTGTTAATGATGGTGGTGGTGGTGTTAGTGGTGATGGTGTTGGTGGAGGTGTTGTTGGATGTGAAAGTAGTTTTGGTGTTGGTGTTGGTTTTGGTGTTTTGGTGTTGTTGTTAATGGTGGTGGTGGTGATTTTGTTGTTGGTGTCGGTGGTGGTAGTGTTGATGGTGTTTTTGTTGGTGGTGACGATGGTGTTGGTTGTGATGTTGGTGATGTTTGTGGTGGTGTTGGTGGTGGTAATGGTGGTGGCATTGGTGTTGGTGGTAATGGAGGTGGCTTTGGTTGTTATGTTGTTGGTGTTGGTCGTGGTGTTTGTGTTGGTGGTGGTGGTGGTGTTGGTGGTGGAAGTATTTGTTTTGTTGGTAGTGTTGTTGTTGTTGATGGTGGTGTTGTTGGTGGTGGTTGTGTTGTTAACGGTGTTAGTTTTTGGTGTTTATGTGGGTGGTGTTTGTGTTGGTGGTAGTGGAGTTCGGGTCGTGGTTTTAGTGGTGGTGGTGTTGGTGGTGGTGTTAGTGTTGATTTTCGTGCCGGTTGTTGTGGTGCTTTTTGTCGTGGTGGGGCATTTGGTGTTGGTGTTGGTGGTGGTGATGGTTGTGGTGGTGGTTTTGGAGGTGGTGGTGATTGTTGTGATGGTTTTTGTGTTTGTGGTGGTGGTGGTGGTGGTGATTTTGGTGTAGGAGATAGTTTGGTTTGTTTTATTAGTTTTGGTGATGATGGTGATGATGTTATAGGTGTTGGTGTTGGTGGTTGTGGTGTTAGTGATTGTGGTCGTGGTGTTGATGATGGTAGTCTTGTTGGTTTTGATGATGGTAGGGTTGATGGTGGTAGTTTTATTGGTGTTGTTGGTGCTGGTTTTAATGTTGGTCGTTGTGGTGATGTTCGTATTGTTATTAGTGGAGTTGTGGTGATATTTTTGGTTGTAATATAGGTGGTTGTACAGGTGGTTGTTCTGTTCGATGTGGTATTGTTGTTGTTGGTGGTGTTAATGGAGTTGGATTTGGTGGTGTTTGTGCTAGTTTCGGTGGTTTGGATAGTGGTGGTGTTGGTGTTGATGGTCTCGGTGTTGGTGGTTGTGGTGTTGGTGGTAGTGATAGTGGTGATGTTGGTGCTAGTGGTGATGGTGGTGTAGGTAGTGGTGTTTTTTGTGTTGGTTTTAGTATTGTTGTTGGTGTTGGTGGTGATAATGAGGTTGGTTTTTGTGTTGGTGGTGGTAGTGGTGGTAATGGTGATACCCTTGGTGGTGGTGATGGTGGTGGTGGTGGTGGTGGTGGTGGTGGCGGTAGCAGTTGTGGGCTTGTAGTGTTTGTAGGAATGATGGTCGTAATGAAAATTGTGGTGGTTTTGTTATTGGTAGTGGTGAAAATATTATTGGTGCTGTTGTTGATGGTGGTAATGGTGGTGGTGTTAGTGGTGGTAGTGGTGTGGGTGGGGATTGTGGTGGTGGTGTTGGTGGTGATGGTGTTGTTGTTGATGGTGGTAGTGGTGGTGGTGATGGTAGTTTTGTTAGTGTTTTAGGTGGTTGTATTGGTGGTTGTGATGTTGGTGGTGGTTGTGGTGATGGTGGTATGGTCGTGTTGTTGTTGTTGGTGTTGGTGGTAGTGTTGGTATTGGTGGAGTTGATGGTGCTGGCCGTTGTGGTGATATTATTGGAGGTGGTGGTGATTTTGGTGGTGATTACAGAAATATTGGCGTTGTTGTTGGTGGTGGAGGTGGTGTTGTTGCTGTTGTTGATGGTGGTCGTGGTAATGGCGGTGGTGGTAATTATGAGTTTAGTCGTGGAGATTTTGGTGGTGTTGTTGGCATTGATTGTGGTGTAAATCGTGGTGGTGGTGGTGGTTGTGGTAGTTGCGGTTGTGATGGTGGTGGTGGTGTTGTTTTTGTTGTTGTTGGTGGTGGTGATAGTATTGTTGGTGGTGTGCGTGGTTGGGGTGGAGGTAATGGTGGTGGTGATGGAGATGTTTGTGCTGGTGTTGGTGTTGTTGGTGTTGGTGGTGGTAATGTTGGCGGTTGTAATGTTGGGTTCGGGGTGGTGGTGGATGTAGTGGCGTTGCTGGTGGTGGTTGTGGAGGTAGTGGTGGTGGTGTTAGTGGTGGTGGTGGTGGTGGTGTAGATGGTGATGTTTATGATGGTGGTGTTGGTGGTGGTGGTTTTGATAGTGGTGGTGGTGTTGGTTGTGGTGGTTGTGGTAATAGTGGTGGTTGCGTTAATTTTAGTGTTGGTGTTGTTTTTGGTGATGGATGTGGTTTTGGTAGTGGTTTTGTTGGTTGTGGTGGTGTGGTGTTGATGGTAGTGGTAGTGGTGGTTGTAGTGGTGTTGGTCGTGTTGGAGGTGGTCATGTTGGTGGTGGTGGTGGTGTTGTTTTCATGGTGGTGATTTTTGTGTGTTGGTGGTGATGGTGTTAGTGGTGGTGGCGGTTGTGATGTTGGTGCTAGTGGTATTAGTGTTGGTGGATTTGGTGGTGTTGGTAATGGTATTGTTGGAGGTGGTGGTGTTATTTTGTTGTTGTTGGTGTTGGTGTTAGTGTTAGTGGTGTTAGTGGTGGTGGTGTTGTTGATGGTGGTGATGGTTTTGTTAATGATGGTGTTGGTGGTGGTTTTGGTGTTGGAAGTGTTGGTTGTGTTGTTGATAGTGGTGGTGGTGGTGTTGGAGGTTGTGGGGTTGATTGTGCTGGTTGTGGTGGTAGTGATAAAATTCGTTTTGCTAATGGTGATGTTGATTTTGGTGGTGGTGTTGGTGGTAATGGTGGTGGTGGTGGTTTTATTGGTGGTGTTTTTGTGGTGGTGGTGGTTGTTTTGCTGGAGTTGGTGTTGGTTGTGTCGTTGTTGGTCTTGGTAGTGTTGTTGGTGTTGGTGGTGATAGTGGTTTTGGCGGGGTGTTGGTGGAGTTGTAGGTGGTTTTGGTGTTGGTGGTGGTGGTTTTGGTAATGGTGTTTTTGTGGTGGTGTTAACGTTGTTGTTGTTGGTGTTGGCGTTAGTAGTGTTGTTGGTGTTGGTGGTTGAGGTGTTGATAATGTTGGTAATGATTGTGGTGGTGTTTGTGGTGGTGTTTTTGGTGGTGGTAGTAATGGTTTTGGTACTGTTGGTTGTATTGTAATTGGTTTTGTTTGTAATGTTGTTGGTGTTGGTGGTGATTTTGTGTTGGTGCTGGTGTTGGAAGTGATAGTTTTGTTCTGGTGGTGGTGGTATTGTGTTGTATTTGGTGGTTTAGTTGTTTGTTGTGTTGGAGATTTTCTTAGTTTTGTGGTGTTTATGGGGGTGATGTTGGTGTTGGTGTTGGTGGTGTTCGGGTCGTTATGGTCGTGGTGGTGTTAATGGTGGTGGTGTTGGATGTGCTGGTATTGTTGTTTTTGGTGGTGGTGGTGATGATGATTGTGTTATTGTTGATTTTGGTCGTGGTGTGGGTGTTGGAGTTGTGTTTGGTGGTGATTGTTGTGGTGGTGTTGTTGGTGGTGGTGGTGGTTGTGATGGGTTTGGTGTTGGTGTTGTTGATGGTTGTGGTAGTGATTTTGGTGTAGAAGGTAGTTTTGGTTGTTGTAATAGTGGTTATTTTGATGATGGTGATAATGGTAGTGGTGTTGGTGTTGGTGACGGTGGTCATTGTGTTGGTGGTGGTGGTCTTGTTGGTCGTGGTGATGGTAGTGTTGATGTTGGTGTTTTTTTGAATTTTTGGGGCTGGTGGTAATGGTGTTGGTGGTGGTGGTGGTGGTGTTGTCGGTAGTGGAGATTGTGGTGGTAGTGTTGGTGTTAATGTTGTTGGTGGCAGTGGTGGTTGTGTTCGTGGTGGTATTGATGTTGTTCGTCGTGTTGGTGGTTTTGATTTTGGTGTTTAGTGTGTTAATTTTGGTGGTTTTGTGGTGGTTATGTTTGTGTTGAAGGTATCGGTGATGGTGGTTGTGGTGTTGGTGTTAGTGGTGGTGGTGACGGTGGGGCGGTGGTGGCGTTGTTGTTGGTAGTGGTGGTATATGTGTTGGTATCGGTAGTGGTGTTGGTGTTGGTGTTGGTGGTGATAATGGGGTTGCTTATTGTGTTGTTGGTGGTGGTGTTGGTGGTAGTGGTGATGATATTGGTGGTGGTGGTGGTGGTGGCGGCAGTCGTGGTGGTGCTTGTAGTGTTTATGGGAATGATGGTCTTTATGGTATTTGCGGTTCTTTTGTTGTTGATATTGGTGAAAGTATTGGTGGTGTTGGTGTTGATGGTGATAATTGTGGTGGTGTTTGTGGTGGTGGTGGGCATTGTGGTGGTGGTGTTGGTGGTGATGGTGTTGGTGGTGATGGTGTTGGTGTTGGTGTTGATGTTGTTATTGGTGGTGGTGGTGGTGGTGAAGGTAGTTGTGTTAGTGGTGTAGGTGCTGGTGTTTTTGGTG
>Ga0123355_10011325_pt1 | contig 13738 bp, 4 predicted proteins | sample TergutEmb28metaG_3_FD_89872 | JGI IMG/M metagenome (GOLD analysis project Ga0123355, IMG submission 89872) | Embiratermes neotenicus P1 segment gut microbial communities from Petit-Saut dam, French Guiana - Emb289 P1 | ecosystem: Host-associated > Arthropoda: Insects > Digestive system > Gut ... | reverse complement strand
TGATTTATTGGCTGAAGATGTGATGTTTACAGTTGTTCTGAATAGATGCTTGTAATATACAAACTGTTGTTAGAGAAATGTCGATTCCAGTAACAAGCGGCAGAGCTTCTGGTAGCAACTGATGTAGACTAAAATCCCCCGAATATGCCTCGGCAAGTCTTTTTATAAGGCAAATTAGGGCGTTGGTTTCCACGTGATAATGCATTGAACTGGAAGCTTCTAAGCATTAAAATCATGAAACAATCACGTGCAATACAGAAATCAGAGTACAATTTTGAGTCCACTGGGTACTACAATTGCGTCAGCGAGCTGGAGTATGGGTGACGTTTAGTATCCTGGTTGCTTTATGACAATGATACTTGACATTGATGACATTGATTCCTGCCGTGCCGACAATTCTCTATCGAGCAACAAGTATTCTATAATTTTAACTTACTGCTTTACTGTTACTGAATACAAATATAAACCTTATAAATGAAATTCCATCTTACCTGATAGTCGTAAGACGGTAGTATACGACACTACGTCCTTTTATGTTATGCGGTGGTGTGGCAGCACATCTTAGGTATGGTATGTGTACTGCTCGCTGTGTTGAGTACGATTCTGTCGCACTCAACACAGCGAGCAGTACACATAACATAACTTGACATGCTGCCACACCACCGCATAACACCCAACGACATAGTTTTTTTTACCGAATTTTAATCTAATATAACTTTAGCTAGGCTCTAATGAAGACTCCGTGATGATGGTCGTGCTTAAAGACCGATATATGTAGGAGCAATTTGACGTGATTTTAAATGTAAATTTTAAAACTTTATCAAGTTTAATAAAGAGTGCATTTGTTGGTGTATAAACTTTATACATTACGAAATACATAGAATGCGTACATAATGGGTACAGGGTTTATATCCTGGGGTTAAAGCGGCCGGGGTGTGGGGTTGACCAGCACGGAGGTTAAAGAAATAGCAGCGTTACAATTCTATTCCACATATGGGCCATTATGGCTTGTTGCAGGGTAACATTTAACTTCACCTTTTACAGACTGCATAGGAAGGGGATGTGTGACGCCTCTGTCGTACGTATAGCATGTCTCATGACTTTTACCGCAGTTGTCTGAAACCATTAACTTACATTTTCCATAGCCTGGAAGTTATGAAACAGTGTTTGAAATTAAAATTGTGCGCGTGCGTTTTATATTTTCAGAAGTGTCTGTATGCTGTGTGATTTATATGTGATAAGGTAGCCCACATCATGAAGTTAATAGCATAAGCATGTTCTTCCAGAAAGCATCTTTATTCCGCAAGGATTGTGCTCAACAAATATTTTATTACATAATTATCTCACTGTTAATTCTTTAATTGGTTGCTTGTTTAAAATACGCACGTACTTTGTTTACACAGTGTAGCATTTTAATAATACGAAGCACATATTAGCTTTATCTTGTCCACGTCCGTACGCTGATGTTAATATTGTACATAAAATCCCGACTAATGCTCATTTAAGTAAACACCACTTTATTCCCATTAAAACACTCCTACATGTTTCAACCCTCAAGCGGCCATTCTCAGGGAGTACTGATACATTTCACGAGAGAGTTTAGTTTGACAACTGCTACGTAACACATAATACGCTGCTCTTTAATCTGATATTTACGTCTGGACACGTATTTGGTTGACCTGGCTCATGAAATGTGTCAATACTCCCTGAGGGAAGCCCCTTGAGGGTTGAAACATGTAAGAGTGTTTCTATGTGATTAAAGTGGCGTTAAAGTAAATAGGGTTTTCTGTAAGTCCGTGAAACATTTTAAAAATTCGCAACAAATAAACTACTCAATGGATCATGGTAGTTTTTAAGCCGATAGAGAGAGAAACTCTCCAAGTTTTTTTTTTACATATTTCGTAGATGCTCATTGTATCCACCTTTGGTAATACGGCAAACATCAATGCGATAGTCCATCTCGTTCCACACGTGTGTCAGCATATCACGGTCGACCAGAGCCACAGCAGCGGTGATACGGTTGCGAAAATCTGGAGATTAGTGGGGATTTGAGGCACAAAGACAGTGTCCTTCACAAACCCCCAGAAGAAAAAGTCGCACGGGGTTAAATCCGGGGACCGGTGTGGCCACCGCCTTAACGCGTCTTCTTTTCGTGTACGTCATCTCCACCTCTGTGGTAAGTTTCGATTGAGATACCCTCGCACGACTTTGTAGTGAGCCGGAGAGCCGTCTTGTTGAAAGATGTAATCATTACTGTCTTCATTCAACGGTGGCATCAGTCAGTTTTCTAACATGTTTCACGGAATTATAAAAAACCCTGTATAAGTGCATGAGGGGGAATTTATGTAAAACACATATTAGCTCTTTCCCGTCTATGTACCATAACACCATCTCTACGGACTTACACAATTCCGTATAAACTGGACCTTTCCTCACACCGTGAACAACACGGAAGATTTAAGAACAAATGTATAGTACGACAAACATGTGCGTGAGCACCAAACAGACGTCATCTGTCGCCACAGTTCTCGTAAATTTCGCGGTCTGTTTATATTCACGAGACCGAACGCATAATTTTTTCTATTCGACTGCTACTTGAAAAAAATTTCAAATTACATATGGGAGGTCATTAATAAGATGGACCCTAGTGAAACAGGATGGAAGGGCGCGAAACAGATTCATCCGTCTCACGATAATGATCACTAGCCGGTTGTTATGAACAGAGTAATGAACCTTTGGTTCCCATCAAACAATGAGACCCTACTGGCTTCTGCAGGAATGCTTTCCACAGAGTTAATCAGACCCAACCAACCATAAGTGAGATATGAGTTACTCATGGCTTTGCGAAGATTTCGGTGCCCTGGGATCTCATTCCACTGTCTCTCATGGGCTCCCTGGTAACCCTGGTTTCTCCTTCCATTTACCCTGACCGCGGATTATTCTTCTACCCTGCACATGGCAACGACAGGTTTCTTCGAGGGATTAGTACTTGCCGACAAAACAACACGGCATCACATCCAAAATGACAGCAATCTTGATTAATAAAAGTTGGCCTAATAGGTAAGAGGGAGGGGGAAAAAAAGAAAATTTTATAAAGTACATAATAATAAATTTTTCAGTGTGTACAGATCACCCACTACCACTTTTGTGGTAAAATGGCAGAATCTAAGACGGAAAATGGAGGAGTCAGAGACGTTTCATATATGTAGCTAAAATGATAGAGACAAGAAACTTAAAAATGAATTTTGAACGGAAGCTTCTTAGACCTTTACAAACTGGGAAGACCGAAAAATAAATAATAATGTACTTATAAAATGCAGTTCCGGGAATGGATTGTGGGCATTGGAGTGGGTGGAACGGATTCAGAACTGTGTCCCGACAATGGACTTTGGTTTTCGATTTTATACGCCTAATTTGAAAATGCACATCCCTGTTGCGTGTTTCGTGCTAAGTATATATGCAACTGTCGCTGGAAATACAACACATCAATCAATACTATAATTACTTGTCATACTTATTAAGCATAACATAAAACATTTCACTTGAAGTCAAAATAAGTAAAACCATACATGGACTAGAAACTAAGTTATCACCAGATTCATATTTTGATTTATTTTATATTATTACTTTACTTAAGTTAATGCACCCCTGTTACTTTCTTCTTAAGTGCTGGTAACTGTTGTAACGTTAATATAATTAACTAATAAATTACTAGCAACTAATTTACATAGTTTTTAAATATATAAAATTGCTTTATCATATAGTCTCAACAAGGCCTTGTGGTCTTTTGGTAGTTTCCCCTTTGTTTTATTGTCGCTTTTATTTAAGTGTGCTCACTGCGGATTTTAAATCCAGAGCCACATAACAAAAACTTTAACTTGGATTTCCGTTAACACTAGCATATAGGCCCACTGTAAATTAAATGATGCTCTGTGTTTAAGAAATCACAGGATATGGGAAAACGTAGTGGAGATTGAAATTACTGCTCCACACATTCTTAACCTCGGCATTGTACGTACGTAAGAAATCAGCTTCACTTTTCGGCCGTCTTACCTTCCGGGATATAAACCCTGGTTTTAAAGGTGATACAGCCAGATTAGCGGGGACCGCGGTAGCACAGTGGTTAAGGTGCTGTGCTACAAATCGGAAGGTCGCTGGTTCGATCCCAGCTGGTGTCAGTGGATTTTTCATTGATATAAAATCATTCCGATCGCACTATGGTCCTGGGGTCGACTCAGCCTCTAACAGAAATGAGTACCAGGAGTATTTCCTGGGGGTAAAGTTGGCTGGTGCGTAAGGCTGACAATCTACAACCATTCTGTGCCTTTGTCACGAAATCTAAGAATCTTAACTTCCTAAGAATCTTCTGGGCCTGTTCAGGCCTGTAATGGGACTGTTTTACCTTTTACAACCAGACTAGCTAAGGAAAAAAATTTAGTCCAGTGAAAAAATCACATAATCGCCGTCCAGTCCATACCCTAGTCACTTCGGTGACTTACACAAGCCGTCTCCAGTAAAATAGTTCATAAATCACAATTTGGAAAGTACTGCTACAGAAGAAGCTCCCCCCGTTCTGTGATGGCATACACTGCTGTAGGAGGTCACTGTGTTGTGTGGTATACGGTACACCGAACATGCACTCAAGCTTCTTTAGCGTGGTGTCATAATACACAGTGTCAGGATTATTTAAATAATGTTCGCACTAGAGGTTATATGAAAAATTTCCACATTATACTTTCCTTCCCTATAAGAATATGTAGATACTGATGTGTGCGTGTCTAGAAACGTTAAATAAGGAACATATATGTGCGCCTACGTACAGTAGGGTTTATCGACTGGAAATTCTCACTGAAGCAGAGCTGTGTATTACGGTGTTGTTGCAGGTCACACTAGCTGGTTAGCAGTTGAAGCTGAAGTTATAGGGGTTAACTCTATTCACCAAATAACCATTCCCCCCTCAATTCCTTTCAAAAACCCACCATCCACTGTAATGCATTTTCCATCTCCGGTACACCACTTCAGATATAACAGGTCTTCAACATGAATAATGGTGACGATTTAGCAGGTTCGAATAAATTCTACCCAATAAAAGCCTAAGTTTACAAACACCTGCAATTATGCTGCCTTGTTCAGTTCAGTCAGAGCTAATACGCAAGACACGAAATGAAGTTTATTACATAACAGAATCGTGAACAAATACAGAATTTGTCTACTGTTGGAGAGTTAAGAAATACCACCATACAGCAAACGCGTTTTGTTTGTTCAAGAGCGGTCAGATGTTACATCTGCCTGTCATAAACTACTACACCATTTCCAGTGTAGACTATTCCCTACATAAACATTTTAAAGCCTACTTGTTACGTGATGCACCAACAGGTTTAACATTCAATAACTGTACATTCTGCCCACACTGTATTTATGTGTTTTGTATTTATCTGAGAACAAACAGCGACTCGTGCCACTTACAGCTTAAACTGATTGGTTTTTATAGCTGAGATGAAAAGTGTTTACTGCGCGGTAGGGACTGGGTCTTTAAATAAAGCAGTCTGCGCTTCATCTGTAAAGGGTTAAGGGGTAGATGGACACAGAAGGCGCCGCAGTAAGGTCTGAAGCTACACATATGCAAAAATATACAGCCGTAACGAACAGAAGATTCTACACTTTTCACAGTGAATGTATGTGTTTGTGTGTGTATGTACGTTCACGAGAGCGCGCGTGCACGTGTGAGTGTGTGTGTGTGTCTGTATAAACCTATGTGTGTATGTATGTATATACACACACACACACATATATATATATATATAGGCCTATGTATGTATGCATGTATGCGCGTATGTATGTGTGTCTGCATAAATGTTATGCGGGCACATATATGTGAATGTATGTAAGTATGAATTCCTATGAATGTGCGTATGCATTTATGAATGAAGACGTGAAGTACGCCGGCAAAATGTTCTCAGTCTCACTACTGATACCGACTGAGTAGCTTCCATTTGACGTCAGAAGTTGACTGCGCAGATAAAAGCCGACCGTTTTTGTTTGTGAACAGTAGCCAACGTATTTGAGTCAAAAATACATTGGGCTGAAATGCGTCTTTTATTGTACTTGTCAGACAATACAGTTATTCCCTGCAGTGTTATATGTGGGTAGAGCTATGAATAAATTAGAAATTCAGTCTTCATACAAACAGAAAACCCACCAAATGGCGACCAGTGGAGTGTCGTGGAGTCATAGAGATTCATGTTTTTGACTGGATCTCTATGCTTTTGTCGACTGTCCTCGCTGGTGTTCAGACCCCGTGCCCATATGTTTTCCCCGACTGTCCTCGCTAGTTTTCAGACCCTGTGTCCACCCTGTGCAAGTCAACTTCATTCTCTTGAGCAAGATGCAGTGATTTTGCCAGCGATTCTAAGAATAAGTCATGTTTCAATGCAATCAGAATCTCAGCTAGCAACTTATTCCAAATATTTCACAATTTATCATAGAGCAGTAGAATACACAAATTAAGTATAATCACACACATAACCGGGCGTGGCTGTGCAGAGATTAGCTACTCCCGTACTTCAATTAATCCTTCTGCGAAGCTGGGCCCGTTGTTACGATATTTCACTGAGAATTTCATGACATTTATTTTAATAAAGGGGTACACGGTGACGCTGTAGGTTGAGGCACTGCGCTACAAACTGGAACGTCGCGGGTTCCATTCCCGATGGTATCACTGGAATTTTTCATTGACATAGTCCTTCTGGCCGCACTAAGGCTCTGGGGTTGACTCATCCTCTATCAGAAATGAGTACCAGGCATATTTCCCGGGGGTTAAGATGGCCGGTGCGTAGGGCTGACAACTTACCATCTTCTTGTGCCGACTGTCTTGAAATCTGGGAGCCTCAACCTAATGGAATCCTCAGGGCCCCTCCAGGCCTGTAATGGGACTGCTTTACCTTTACCTTCACCATTTAGTAAAACAAGTAGGTCCGTATTAAATAATACTTTAACGTGCCTCATGATATTTCTCATCGTTCCAAAGTAATCACACATGATATTCACCCATTCCACACTATTTAGCCTGCATAGATGCTATCACGTGAAGTTCAACACGAATTTCTCTATCTTGTGTTATACCCCGAAATGAGTCATTGACTAGTTTACTCTAGGGGCACTATGTGTGTTTTATTAAGACGAGAGGTGTGCTGCCTTGGATAGATCAGACTGTCGCATGGGTTATGTGCATCTTCAAGAGAAAAGGAAGCGGGAAAATAAGAATGTGCCCAGCGGAACCCAAATAGGCCATCCTTGTTCAAAGCAACCAAAATTGTGCGAGACGAGAACAAAGAACGAGCCATTCATGATGTTATGAAAGCATTTAAAATATTCCGTTTCAGAACCCCTTTGATTTAATTCATGGCATTTACAGTTTTAGAATACATCTGTACTGCAAGATAAAGTGCAAGTGAAACGGAGTGCGTGACACATTTTATCCACTAATCCTCCAGACATATTTCATAAACTGTCATGAATTAACAGATAGCATGAGCCGATCTATGTATGCAGTAAGACAGAATACGATTTAACAATATGAAATACGACTTAAAAAACAGAAGCTTTAGGCAAAAAAAAGAGCGAAACTACGTCCGAAATATGAACATAACATCACAAAACTTTTACTCCTATAAACGTGAAGTACAAATCAAGTGAACTCTATAGGGTAAATGTGTACAATATCGCCATATATTTTTCTCCCACTAGTAATTCATTGTTGTGTATGGCATAGTCAGTTATAGAGCTTAGCAGCATAAGAACTTTAGAAGCAGTCTCTATTGTTGTTCCTGCTAACGACCTTGAAAGAGAACACTGCCTGCTGAAGGCCTCAAAACGCGAGTCAAGATATTTACAACAGCTGTGAATTTTTGGATTTATTACTGTTATCTAAATTTCAAATAAAACATTTGTGGGTGGTAAATGATTTTCTGTATTCCACATTTCCGTAAGCAACAATGGAAATTTTGCACTTGTCTTTGCTAAATTGTAACAGATGTTGTGTAATCATAGCGTTGTATTCAATAACGCCATATCTGTGAATACAATATGAATATCTGTGTTTTATATGACAAAATATTTTTATTTTTCACTAAGATACAAGAGATGTTTAAAACATTTATTGGCTCTCCTCGAGATACAAAACAAATGGGATAAGAGAAAAATGGACAGAAAAGCAGCTCACAAAAACGTATGTGACTTGCACTGATTATGACAGCGAATAAAGTCTCAGGATAATGTATCTCTTTACATTTTTTATGGTTTAACACAAATAAACAATTTTCCACTTAAGTACTCTAGAGTTCTTATTATAACATATTTTTCGAAATTAGGGTTACAATATCCCACACTTTTATAGCAATACCTTGTGTCAATTTGTATTATATTCTTCTACTGATAATTGGAAGTATTTCCTAATTACGTATGTAGAACTTACTAAATTTAAGGAATTAAAATTTACATTAAGACTTATATTAGTATGAAGTGCAACTTTTAAAACGACTTTCTGAAAAGGCGGTGGCGGTGTTATAGCCGTTTACCCTAATTAAGCTACAAAGTCTCATTTATCTTCTTAACGGTTAACCGGATGTGAAATGAACTGTAACAGCGTAATAGTGTACGTTCCAGTTCCGAAATATTTTAATACCGATTTGTACCAAACTTTACCTTGTGTTTCATAATTTTCTCGTCTTGTTTCATATTCGGTTATACTCAGCTAAGAGTAACATACTCAACGTGTATAATCTGTGTTACTTAAGATACGTGTAGAGAACGGAAGCTTGAGCTTCACTGTCAGTCTGCGATCTTCCCATCCTAATGCAGTCAACGGATGTCAATAACAACTGGCAATGACGGACATCTGTTGTACTATTTAATTCCTGTCGGCCTTGATAAAAATATAATAGAGGTTCACACATAAGAAACAGAAGTCCTCATTTTCGGCCGGAAAATATCGCTTTTTTTATCGACGCCTTAGACAAAATTTAAAGACTGAATAACACAAATTAAGTAAACACTTTATTATCCAACAAATGCGCAAATATATAATTCGTCGATATAATTAAAATTATAAAATATTTGAAAGTACTCCAACACATTTCGGATCAAAAAGGATCCATCAGCAGGGAGCCTTATACAGTACTTGGCTAAAATTGCAAGAATGGTTCTATCGTGTCCGTTGACATAGTTCATGTCAACAGACACGATAGAACCATTCTTGTAATTTTAGCCAAGTACTGTACAAGGCTCCCTGATGATGGATCCTTTGTGATCCAAAACATGTTGGAGCACTTTTAAATACTTTATAATTTTAATTATATCTACGAATTATATGTTTGTGCATTTGTTGGATAATAAAGTGTTTATTTGTCACTGATGTACGGTGCAAATATGAAAAAAATTAAGTAGTTCAACTTTTGTCATCAAATTCAAGAAATCGTACTTTAAGTAGATTCGACTCATGTCCCAAACCCCAAAATTCTTGTGCATGACTTTAACATACTGGCAAAGAGTGCGGAGTAGATTTCCTAAAACACTTGGCTTTTCACTGTTACGTCCAAAGTACGGAAAGGAACAGAAGAAAGAGAAGAGGTACATTTTGAATATATATCAAAAGTAGCGTGCACAAGGGTATGAGAAGTTTACAGAGAATTTTGATATAAGCAGCTAATGACGTAAGACCCCCTAACGCCAGGCATAAATGAGAACATAATATCAAAGGTGTCTTTATAATAGAATATTTTGAAGCAAATTGGATTCAGTTGGGTCATATTTCAGTTTAGTTTCGGGCTTCTGTAAATACATTAACGAAACTTCGAGGGTGATAAAATATGGGAGATTTCATAGTTAGCTGAAAAAAGAAATCTACCACACTTTTTCAGTCAATAATTAGTCATATCCTTGTTGATTATATTACATTCATATTGCAGTTCCGTATAACTGTCCCCACAGACGTATTCTGGTGCATTCAATCGCCACAAGTTAACACGGCATATACATCATACGTTCTGCGTACAAAGGAGTCTGACACTACGACTAGAATCAGAAATGTGTTTCAGTTAAACAGAACAATACATCATTACCCTGTATACATCATTGACATCACAGTTGTGCCGGATATACCTCTGCCGATATGGAACTATGCACAAAAATATAGCCAGAAATAACCATTATGCAAGCTATTCCACTTATCTTTACTGCCAGCGGTGATACTCACCAGTAACTAACCCAACGTATACAAAAAAACTCAACACGAAATATGAATTAATCGAGTTCTGTTTTGTTTAGAATTCGCATTTGAATAAGTATTTGTGTGGGAACTGTCCACATGGATATGTTGAGTGCGTGAAAGTATGTACCGCAAAGAAAACAGGTACTTTATTTTTATCAATACCTCAGTTTCATTATTTAATCATCTGTAAGCTCAAACAACGTGATATGAAATATTTTGATCAATAACATTGTGTCCATCAATAGAAATTAAACGCACTTCACTTTAGTCCTTGCCCTTCATTTTGAAAGTATGCTATGATACATGGACAACATTTTTAAAAACCGCTTAATAACCCTTAGGTGACCGGGAGGTAAGAGTAATTTATTGATATTACCAGAATGAGATCAATAAAAAAACTGATATAAAGACACAAAACCGGAATAATAATAATAATAATAATAATAATACAACTCACGCAGTTCGCTTACTGATTTTCCGTTACATATCTGTTCCTAACTCCTCGCAAACTCAGTCCACACTCTGTAATTACTAATCTACATACCACGACCCCCTCTCCAATTTCTTCCTGTTATTGGCTGGTTGATGCCTACCTGACTCCTTAGATGTCGTCTGACAGCACGAGAACGTCAGAATGTTCGTATGCATAGCCATAACGTCCGATGTTCAGGACAATGGCTTGGAAAACCTCTGGACATTGGGCGTCATGAACCGAATAGCAACAAAATGACGACGGGACAGAACTCTTTTTAAGACCCACAAAACGTGGACGAAATGGATACTTATACATTAGGCGATAATGTTTATTTGGATTTACAAAAATGAGACAAATCTTGCGTAATGCACGGTATGAAAGCACCGGTAACTACATAAAGACTTAGTTGTAAGCCCTTTCATTATTTCCACAATAACAACAGAAAGTACATCAGCATATCTTTATCACGACAGTACTGTGAAGTTGTATTTTCACCCCAACAAACACGTCTCGATTATATGGATGATCATATCAGCGTCACGTGCTTGACACTGCCGTTAAACATTTACATTTTTGTTACTAGGAAGAATGTATAGTAATTTGTAAATTTTCCTAAGTTAAACACACAAAATAACTTCGAAACTCTTGAATTTTAAAAGTTTTTGGAAGTTATTTTGAGAAAGGAACTCTCATAAAATCGTAAAGCACGATACGAAGGCAAAGATCATCATTTATAATCTGAAGGCGTGTCTTGGGCGGACGTACGTAGTACAACTATTGTCGACAGCATATTGGAAAATGTCTACGCTCTTATAACGTTAAAATTCTGCAGTCATTAAGTGCTTTCGCAAAATTTAGAAGAGTGACTATTACCCTTGTCACATCTGTTCGTCTGTCCGTCTGTCCGCATAGAACAACTCAGCTCCTACTAGACGGAGTTTCATGAAATTTGATATTTGAATACTTTTCGGAAGTCTGTCCAGGAGATTCAAGTTTCATTAAAAATGGGCAAGAATAAATGTTACTTTACATGAAGACCAACATATATTTTCTATCATATCTCGCTTCGTTCTTTCCGGACAAAAGTTGTATAGCAACTCTAAACATACATTTAATATTCAATAACGTTTTTTTCGAAAATCGTGCAGTTCATGATAATGCGGCAAAATATTTTAGAGGGAAGGGGGGGGGGGGGGGCCACAAAAAAAAGTACGGAGCAAGCCTACTGCATGCTCAATAACTACGGCTACCAATACACACTCATATTATGTAGTATTTATTGCTTTTCCACTGGAACAAATTTGCACTAACGCACCTCAATGGTACGTTATACGTACATTGCCTGTCTTGCTTTCCTATTAACTTCCTGAATACGTCTGTTCGTTCGTGCTCACCTGTCTTTGTGTGACGTATGACAGTCACTGGAGATAAAAGTTCATGTAGTACTTTCCCTTGCAGTTGAATCTTCTCTTAATTTTAGTTACTCTTTGAATTATATATTCCATTGTTGATTTTGTTACAATACAGAAATAATTGTTTGATGCAACAATGTTCTCCTGTTATTCATTACAACAAAAACAACCATGTACACGATATAAAATTCAATAAAACAGTACTAACATCAATCCGTACATGTTTCGGCCAATCCTAGCCATCCTCAGAGGATTGACCGAAAAATGTCTGGACCAATGTTATTGTTGATATATCGTATATTTATTGCGCAATGTTTTGTTTTATTTTAATAAATGAGCGCGTACATGGCCAAAACGCAAATCTGCTACAGAATGTACTCCTGTCTCATCCTCGTGTTGCAGAGATGTCAAAGTTGACGTGTCACGTGCTGACGTGTGACATGACCGGAACATGAGGAAACATCAGGACGCCAAAATTACATCTCAGCTATTGGACAACATTTAAACGAACATGAAAACCGTGCGAAGATATGACAAGTTAAAAACAGACACATGACCAAAGTACTACACAAACGTCCGTCTACAGTGGCGGTGATACAGCAAGTAACTATTCGAGGGAAAATATCTATCCAGAAGGTAAAGGCAAGGCTGACCGTAGAACTGAAACTTTAGATCTGATACTTCTTGAAGACATTTTTCAAAACTTTAGATTTAATATTTCTTCAAGACATTCTTCAAAACTTGAGATCTAATAATTCTTGAAGACATTTTGCAATACTTTAAGTTTAATACCTCTTGAAGACATTTTACAAAACTTTAGATCTAATACATCTTCAAGACATTCTTCAAAACTATAGATTTAACACTTCTTGAAGACATTTTTGAGAACTTCAGACACTGATAGAAGAAACGACTTCAAAGTTTGGTTATGTTTCTTGACGATCCCTTACATTGAAAGTAACGTTTTAAGGTTTAATGTTTGAATACTTTTAAAAATGTTATTAGATATTGCAATTGACAGTATCTGTGTAATCGTAAATATAATAAAAGTTACAAAACGTGCAGCGACATGCAGACTATCAAAGTGATCAGACGATGATCCTTTACAGGACACAACATTTTATATGACGAAAGCACTATTTGTATTTTTGTTCAATGAATGTAATACAGGCACTCTGGTCAGTTTCTGTAGCCGTTACATCTGTGTCCTAACTAACCAGTAATGTGACACAGGCATGTCAGTCATCTTCACATTATTGTAATCATAACTGTTGCCCAACCAACCAGTAGTGTGCTAAAGCCAAGGGAATAAAATATATTTGTCGTTACAGCTGTTTCCACACTAGCCAGTAATGTGATGAAGATATGTTAGTCAGTTTTCTGTTGTGGTTACAGTTGTCTCCGGACTAACCAGTAATGAGATAAAGGCACACTGGTCAACTTGTTGGTGTTGACGTTGGCGTTGGTGTTGGTGTTGGTGTTGGTGTTGGTGTTGGTGTTGGTGTTGGTGTTGGTGTTGGTGTTGGTGTTGGTGTTGGTGTTGGTGTTGGTGTTGGTGTTGGTGTTGGTGTTGGTGTTGGTGTT
>Ga0123355_10011324_pt1 | contig 13738 bp, 5 predicted proteins | sample TergutEmb28metaG_3_FD_89872 | JGI IMG/M metagenome (GOLD analysis project Ga0123355, IMG submission 89872) | Embiratermes neotenicus P1 segment gut microbial communities from Petit-Saut dam, French Guiana - Emb289 P1 | ecosystem: Host-associated > Arthropoda: Insects > Digestive system > Gut ... | reverse complement strand
TTGACCTCCTGATGATGAGCACATGTGCTCGAAACATGTAGAGGCATGAAAAAAAACTTATTGTAAAACAAAAATTTTGTGCATCAAGTTGGTTAATTACTGAGATAAATATACTGAGATGCACGGTCAGCAAAACGTCAAAATTTATTTTGTTGTTGACAGTACTTAATAGGTCAGCAATGCACAGTGTATGCACTGTTGCTTTTCCAAGGCAACAATATTTACACTGAAGCACCAAAATTTTATCGTGTACACGCCTTGCCTACCTTGCGACTTTCTACGTATTTCGGACACGACACGACACGACAAATTACTATTAGAAAGTTTAATATTATATAGGATCGTATAATGATAATTCAGTTGTGTTGCTGCGGATTGCACACCACACCACTTAACATCATTAATTTAAACCCCATTTTAATATTATTTTAAAATTGCTGTCGGTTTACTGACTAGAGTTCGGTCTAGACAATCGGGAACCTGGATTCGAGTCCCGGCATGTGCACAGATTACAATTTTCTGCAGAGCGTCCAGACCGTCAGTCGGGGCCCATACAGCCAAATGTAAAATGCGTATTGGAGGTTATTCTCACGCGGTAAAGCAACTGGGGCGTGAAACTGACCATTCCATTCTATCTATTGCCTACGACAAACATACGTACATCTAAAACTTCAACCCCCCTCCCCCCCATAACTACTACTAAATCAAGCTTCGTAATCACGCACAAATTTAACATTGTCTTGAATTCACTTTTGTTGCCTTCCCATGTACGTCGGTGACTCTCAGCGCTAACTTAACTTTAGCCTTGACAACTAAAAATTGTTTTATACACCACAAATTGCCCTCTTACGTACAACGTTCCCAGCTCTCCATTTTTCATAATCTGAGCACAAATGTTATTCGTAAAGAGCCAGTGTCACATAAATTTGCTCCTGTGCTCGCCACAGCGACATACTGAGAAGTGAAAGTGTGGCTTCATTATTTCCTAAGTTCAACCATAGACACAGGAATTTTGTCAGATTCATGCTCCGGCCGCGCTACCTCCGTTGAAGATCAGGCTACTGACCCACTACAAACGAGTCTGGGTAAGCCCCAGAGCCGGACATGGCGACGATTTAAAATTATTAGGCTTTAAAGTAAATAGCGACTTCACCCAGTGCAAGTATTTCCTCACCATTGTCAGCCAATGAACAGATGTCACAGCAAATATTGTAGGAAAGTGACTGTACCGGGCAGATGGAATGAGGAAATAACCTGGTATTCAATACCATAGTCTGTAAAGAAAATATTTCATTGAGATTCTACAGGGATGTATTTAGCGTGCGGCATTACCAGTGATGACATGATCACACAAATGCGGGTTAAATGTCGTCATAATCAATAGCTCGCTTCATGACCGGCTTCATTGAGCGTTATAATCCAATGACGCAGAACGTCCATACAAAAGAGTGAACTGGAAGTATGCCATTGACAAGAAACATAGAAACACTAGCTTCAAAATTCACACAACGTATCGCTCGCGATGGATCAATCATGTTTTGTTTGTTGCGCATGGTCCTGTACATTGCAGTCTGAGGCACAATGCTAGTCCCATATATCGACTTTATAAGCTATATTAAACATGTCAAAACGCAAGCAATGACGTGGGTATAATACGTCAGCTTCTTATTGCACGTCACAAACGGTTTGGTCATCTATTTTAAAATAACATATTTGAACACAAATTTTAAACTTTTGTTAAAAACCAAACATTTTATACATGTAAATTCAATTATTTTGACATTTTATATAATATGTTCCTCAAAGAATGCCTCCCTGAAGATGGCCATAATAGGCGGCCGAACATGTAGCAGGTTACGCTATTTACAATACAATCTGCACCTGTTCGTCGTATTTCTCATACTGTGTTGGTCACCCTTTTCACATCAGTTGCCGCAACAGACAAATTCAGTGCATACAAGTCTAAGTAGGTATACCAATTGGAGACTTTTATTTGTGTTTATCAATAAATAATTTTTATGACTTCCCCTAAGTGTTATCCCTTCATTTATCAAACAATCCGTAGGCTACAAAGAATGAAAAGTTTCGTTTTTTTTTAAATTTTAATAAGAAATCTGTTACTTCCTTTTCCATTGGCCTAAATACTGTCTCCAGCTACCTGTTCTCAGACGTTATCGGCGTAAAATTTTCACTTAGCGTGAAAATTTTCACAATATCTTGTAAGAATTTATTAAAATTCAAATAAAGCAGCTAAGTATGTTATTGTGTAAGGTTACGGGAACAGGACCAATTGTTGAAACAGCACCGAAATAAAAATACAGAAATGTAGAATTACACAAAAGAAACGATAAAGTGTGCTGACTCGGCACCCTCCTGCATTTATATAGGGTTAGGTTAGGTTAGGTTATAACTTGATTCTCGAAAAACGAATTAAACAACTGCACTAATATAAGAAAGTTACATAAACAAAGAAGACAAAAAGGAAAGGGAATTAAATTTTATGGCTGAATGAAGGGCCAAAGAGGAATATTACATGGTTACATTATAAATCAAAAGCAGTAAGCGAAGTGTGACATTTATAAATATGGCCAGTTAGTGCAATATTTGTCGTAACGCACTGACTGGCTTTCTGAATATATCTACGTCTCGGCAGAAAAAGCTCTTTGTTTGAAGACAACTTGATGAAGAAAAATGTTTGCAGGTAACAGGACACAAGGAAAAGGCTCTAAAATTATAAGTGAAGACTCGTTGACTTGTAGTTTCCAAAAGAGATGGACAGTGTTTAAAACCATCATAAACCCTTATCCTGCTAACGTGGAGAATATGATAAGCTTCTAATAATGACAGCAAATGGCAGATGGGACTTAAACTCGGTGTTTAAAGGGTAAATGAAAAAAGGAGTGTGAAGGTGATGTCTCTAATCCTAATAGTGTGTGAGGGTCTAGACAACAAAGTGAATCATCTTACGGGAGTTATACAGGAGAAAGATGGATTTAGCACAGAGCTACAAATACTACTACTACTACTACTACTACTAACTACTAGCTACTACTACTACTACTACTACTAGTATTACTACTACTACTAGTATTACTACTACTACTACTACTACTACTACTACTACTACTACTACTACTACTACTACTACTAGTACTACAAATAACAGTAATTTATGACGTTCGGTACATATGACATTGCTATTAAACTCGTCGCAATTTGTTATCAAGCTAAATGATGATTAACCTCTTGGAGAATTTGGAATTCTTACATTGAACATGAATTTAACAAATTAATACCTTTTATATAGACATATTCTTTATATCAGACACAGCGGCAGATCGCCTATTTAGTGTGGTGATAAGGAAATTGGTTTCTAACCGAGGTGGAAGTGTTTTCTCCACAGCATCTACACCGTCTCTGGGACCCACCCAGCGTCCAAGGATATAAGGAACTTTTTCACCCTCAAGGGTAAAGCGATAGTTTCGTAAAGCTGGCCGCTCACCGCAGTCTCGTGCCGAAGTTAAGATCGCATGGAGGTGTATCTGCACTCGCCCATATACTTTATGTCATGGTGCTTTATTAAGAAACGCGACAAATTCGCACTCTTACGTCGGGTACATTTTACTCGAATACTTCCGGGCCACACTCATTTCAGAATTTTAAATACTATTCCGTTTTCTTCACACTTTAATTATCATGATTCTCTTGCTTACTCCCTCTCCGAGACCCCGCACCCTCTTCCATGTCCTAATTCTTCTTCTCTCTTCTACTTGAACAACTGCAAGTTCCTCCTCATGGATACAGTAAGTAACAAACTAGGCACATACATCAGAAAATCTTCCTTTTCTTTCTCAAATTAGAAATCGGCTAAATGCAGGAAAGAAAAATGTGAGCGCGAATAAGAATTGAGAAAGAGGGATAACAGGGAGAAATAATCCTCAGGCTTAGTGGTATGAGAATGGGGATGGTTGGGGTGTAAAGATGGATGGGTACAGTAAAGCTTCAGAGATCAGAGAGGAGAAACTATACTGTACTGGAATTAATTACCTATTCGCAGTTACAATATGGCTTAAGCGTTACATGGAATACGAAATAAGTTTAATGTGTACGATAACAATCAACAAAATTATCTGCAGACTCATATACTGTATATGACATATCGTTAGTGATTACATGGTTCGTTGATGGACAGTGCGATGTACTTCTGTGGGACACAAAAAAGATGGCTTCCTTACTGAGGATACAATCACAATGCTAAAACTGAATGTTGTATTTCAAGTATATTGTACTGAATACTATTAAACATCCAAAATAGAACGGTAATTAACCCTTCACAGCAGAAAAATTGTGCTAATTTTACTAAAATTTCTGTTCGCAATTTAAGGCGACAAATGCTATATCTGTTTGAGTGTTGTTTGACCGTGCAACTACATCATGAAATAATGTGAAATGCCAACTTGATGCAACAAGGTAATTTATTGATTTACGTGTATTCTTAGCTCGACATGTTTCGGGCGCATACACCCATCATCAGGAGCACAACATGTTAAGTTGCAGCATATGGTTTTCTGTACCGAGGTTTGGAAGGGTGATGGTCCTGAGAACCGCTGCGTGGGTCGTGTGTAGGGTGCGGATGGTGCCGTGCACGGCACCATCCGCACCGTACACACGACCTACGCAGCGGCTCTCAGGACAACCACCTATCCAAAAACTCGGTGCAGAAAACCATATGCTGTAATTTAAAATCTAGAGCTCCTGATGATGGGCGTATGTGCCCGAAACATGTCGAGCTAAGAATACATCAATAAATTATCTTGTCGCATCAAGTTGGCATTCCACATTATTTCATGCTTTATCTCTTATTACATTCATTACGTGCTATTATTAACCTTTCGGCGCCGGAATTATTTTTTTAAATTTTAGCACATTCTGTATATAAAATGTGAATAAAACAGGAAGCAAATATGTTAGAATTATGAAATAAACTGCATTTTGAAGAGAAAAAAACGGAGAGTATATACCATGTTTAAAATATTCAGTAACTATATTTGTTTAATAAATATATGAAATGCAACATTTAGAGGTTAGCGGTGCGGTACGAACACTATAGTGGTCGTTAGGCGTCAAAGGGTTAATAAAAAATCTGTTACTTGCATCAGAAGACGGTATTTAAAAAAAGGTACTTAGAAATAAGGACGTCTAGCCTATGAAAATACTGGCCCTATTAAAGTGGCGAAACCAGACCCAAGTGCATAATTGATCATAGCAGTTAAAAGGGAACCAACTCAGATCCTGAATTACCCTAAATGAGGGTAATTACTTGCAAGTAACCACTGCTACTTAAAGACTCCAAATTACTTTACCCCCCAAATATCAGATTACGTGGTTTTAACAAGAAGGCAACAAAACCCTTGGGGCTACCAGTTTCGTAACTGAGATTTTCCTCTTATTTCTCAGCCTCTATTGGCGGAAACCTGGAAAGTGATCAGGAATATCTCCATGAAAGCTATAAAATCATTCATTTGAAAGAGCAATCAAACATAACTCAATAAATCCAGATTATTCCTAAAGCCAGTATTGCTTGTTACGTAATACACTGCTGGCAATATTATTTATTTCCGGTATTAAAGCTAATTTCAATCGCAGCTCGCTTAAACTGGACCACACTTCACACGAACAAGTGCTGTGTGTACAGCTTCGAGTATTAAGTAAAACCTGTTCAAGGCCATTGAAAAATTTAACATTTCAAAGTCAAAACTTTTTATTTAAACACTAGTACCTTAATTCCTTTCCTCCTTATTCCCACCTTGATTTCTGAATACAAAATAAAATGAAACATAGGAAGAGGGCCACTACAAGATAATATCATACAGACTTAACAAGATGGTAATGCGATAAACAAATATAACTTTCTAACGGCAATCATAAAAGCATGAAACCGCACAGCGCAGTCCACAAGCACGAAGCAGGAGGATCCGAAAATTAGGATGACACGTGACGAACATAATGTATGTTCGGGAAGTCGACAACGAGAATAACAGCAGTACAGACGTCGAAAAGCTTATGTCGTAAGTAGTACTTTTATAGATATGGTGAAAAACTACTGACATGTAACAATAATAATTATTAAAAATAAAATTATTTCTTATCAATTCGAATACTGCGGTACTTCAAAATTATATTACCAGCTAGACATTCAATTCAACATGGACAGTTTGCTGAAGCTTGTACTTGTCTGCTGCCTTCGCGGAGTTTGATATCCTAATCGTCCTTCTTCTTCATATTAGGACACTATTGTTATCATTATTAGTGTTATTATTATTCATCGCCAGATTGCTCTGAGATTCGTAGCAGATCCTCCTTGCAGGTCTCTATACTGCCATTCTCGTTACTCTTTGGAGTCTTTGCTTTTTTAATGTGAATATGGTCTAGAATTTCGTACAGAACCAAAGGTAGTAGCCAGCAGAATATATTTATGGGAGAGTCTCCCTTGAACAAGATATTCTACCTTCGGTTACTGAAACTCCTTATTCTATGAGACTGATTACTGTTAAATAAAATTATCACTAAATAATACGGAAATCCTTAAAGAACTTGGATTATCGAACGGTGGCTCAGAATGTAAATGCAATTTGAACTGAATCTTATTTGATTAACACGTACATTCATGACAATATAATGCGTAATATTATCCCTCTTCTGTTCCTAGTAAGCAAGATGGTATGCATATAGCACACGTTACGGCACAAACGCTGAGACATAAACAAAGCTGTAAATAATAAAAAAGCCATATAATACACATTCTTCTTACCCATAAAATCGTAGAATGTGCATTGTTTATTTTTACAGTTCTCATTAAATTGGATCTTTAATTATACCCTTAAAACGTTTGCACCTTAAATCACTCTAATGACAAACACGAACGGTATATATATATGTGTGTATATCACCAAGGTGCAAGAGTTAAAAAAGGAAAAAAAAAAACGTAAAGAAGTTTGGCGCATTGCAGAGCTTTCAAATATTTTTGCAATAAAAACATTTAGAATCGCATATTCGAAGAATTTATATGGATGTGACTTTTAAGGTTTTCGCAGCTGTTCACCTCAGGGTCCGTTCTTATGCGACATGAACCTGCGTCCATGGGTGACCTACCGTGATGTCTCGGGTAAAAGTAATGTCATCTTCAAGACTGGAAATTTGTCAGGAAATTTCCCATCCGCATCATATACCGGAAGAACGGAATGCTCAAATTCCATGCAGCAAAAATGTACAGGTTTCTTCTCGCCGTTAAACAAAAAGATTTAAACTTGTCTTTATAGATATAGAATCCTGAATATTAAAATGTACACACCTCTGTAACGCTAATAACTGGCTCTGCTGGAGTCAAACATTATCTTTCACGCGAGAGAAAGAATACTGAGAGGAAATCTCTCAGCGTCGTAGAAGAGCAGGTCTTCGAAGATGCTAATGTAAACCCAAGAAGTGTAAAAGTGTATTTCGACTTACCAACGACGGTCATATCTCCGTGATCGGACACGGTCTGGAAGGAAGGCGCCTCAGCTGACACCTCGCAGCGGTAACGTCCTGTGCTAGACAGGTTCACAGATTTGAGGACGACCTGGCTGTCTGTAGAGTTGTGAATCTGAAACACACAACGCGGGTAAGGAAACACGCACAATTCCCCATTAACCTCCATAACTGTAAGCGTCTAAACGAATAAACTGGCTGGGTTGGTGACAAATCTACACTGTTGTGCCACTTGATGAATTTTTTGTGGCGTTTCGACACGATTCCGGGTCAAAGCCTCCCCTAATGGGTCTTCATGATCACACTCATTGGACACACCACACTCGGTAGAACTGCCCTTGGCGAATGATCGGTCCGATGCATAGACCGCTACTTTACAAAACGCTAACGTACTTTTGACGTTTTGTTGACCGTGCATCTCAGCATATTTATCTCAGCAATTAACCACCTTTATGTACAAACTTTTGTTTTACAATAAGTTTATTTCATGACTCTACATGTTTCGAGCACATGTGTTCATCAGCAGGAGGTCAAAATAGCATTACACAGCCTCTGGTTTCATGACACCTATAAGTGTGACGATACCAGAGGCTGTGTAATGCAATTTTTACCTCCTGATGATAAGCACATCTGCTCGAAACATGTAGAGGCATAAAATAAACTTATTGCAAAACAAACATTTTCTCCATCAAGTTGGTTAATTACTGACATAAATGGCTAACGTTCTTGACCCCGGCGACATTCGAACCGACAAATCCAGCAAGCGAGCAACCGCAGACCCACGCCTTAGACTGCGTGGGCACTGGGATCGGCACTTGAAGATTTAGGAGGCACTATTTGAGGATATGAAGTGTAGGTTGTTCGTGGATGAATTAAATAATCGTAAAAAAAGTAGTGTTCACGTTTACACTGAGCAACACATACACCAATATTTATGGTTACTCAATTACAGACAGAAAGCTGAGTGAAGAATGTGACAAGTTTAGTACAAAACAGAAATACACACCAAATCTTAGACAGGACCTGAATGGAACACATACATTGCGATGTTCAGCCGTAAAAGGAAGGATAATATTAACGTGAATACCATGGAAACTGGACATAAGGATATGAATGGGACTCATTGGTTTCGGAATGTGAAATTTAGGGTTCGATCAACGAAGGGAAAATTCTTGACTAGCTGGTTGTCTACTAGCTTCTCAGGAAGGAATCTTTTTCGTGGAATTCGTTTAAATGTATAAAAATGCCTGTGCATGAACACAGAAGTTTCTATGTGTGTAGGATGACCCACAAAACCGAAAGCAGTCCATCGTATTAACGGGAATACCAATTAATAATTGTGCCAGGCAATTTGTACAACAGTGTCACAGCGATGTGGGTAGTGTGCAGAACATGGGGAATTTCATTGCGAAAAATGTTTTTAAACTGACTTGATGCAACTTGGTAATTTTATTGATGTATTCTTAGCTATACATTTTTCGGGCGCATATGCCCATCATCAGGAATATTAGATGTTGAGTTGCAGCATATGGTTTTCTGCACCGAGTTTTTGGGTGGGTGGTGGTCTTGAGAGCTGCTGCATAGGTCGTGTTTACGGTGCGGATGGTGCCGTGCGACTCATCGCACGGCACCATCCACACGGCACCATGTACAGACCTCTACCTGACAACACACAACACGCACAACAGAAAAACTTCCATGCCTCCGGTGGGATTCGAAACCACAATCTCAGCAGGCGAGCGGCCACGCTGACCGACACACTATATAAATCAGATGTGGAAATTATGAGGTAGAGAAACATAAGATCAGTGACAGAAATGGGAAGGGAATGTGGTGGGAGTGTCGCTGCTTAATACTCCTTCGGTCCCTGTACAAAACTTAATGTTCTGTGATTAAAAAACGTAAAGTACGTACAATGTGGGGACCGCGGTAGCACAGTGGTTAAAGTGTTGTGTTACAAATCGGAAGGTCGCTGGTTCCATCCCAGCTGGTGCCATTGGAAATTTTCATTGACGTAAAATCCTTCCGATCGCACTATGGCCCTGGGGTCGAATCAGCCTCTAGCAGAAATGAGTAACAGGAGCATTTCCTGGGGGTAAAGGCGGCCGGTGCGTAAGGCTGACAACCTTACCATCATCCTGTACCATTGTCATTAAATCTAGGAACCTTAACTTCCTGGAACCCTCTGGGCCACTCCAGGCCTATAATGGGACTGCTTTACCTTTACCTTTACGTAAGACGTAACATTTGAGATTTTCGAATAACGTTGATAACTCCTCGGCCATGCTAAAAGCCTGATACAATTTCGCTCGAAGAAAGCGCTTTTACGGCAATTTAATGTCGTCGGCAGCAATTAAACGTACCTGGGGTTTTCGTGTAAAGTGCCAGATAATTATTACCGATTCTAATCAAATTTGAATTTTCTCGACAGATTTTCATAAATGACAATGACGTAACAACGTGAGAGGGAATAATGACCGCCTGATCATTCAGCGAGAAGGGACCTAGTGTCCAAACTGAATTTATACAGTGCTATTACAAAACAGCACTGAAGAGACTAAAAGAGGTAAATACGATTCCAATAATGAACCGCAGTACCGTCCTGGTGCCATGATCAGACCTGCGCTATCGTCTGTGCACAACTTGACTTTCAAACACGCCGATGGAAATTACATCCACTGTATCCTCGAAACAGTACAGTTGGTTACGTGAGATCTGCCCTCTTCTGAAACATTGCGCAGTGTAGTGTGACAATTCTTTACCGACGTTTCGGGGCAGCCTACCGGTCTCATATTCAAGGAGTTAGTACACCAGAACAGATGACCAATCCATGAATTAACAAAACCGTGCTATTATGCTAGAGTTTCACTTCCTGCACCATAAGCTATATCAGAAACAGGCAACGAAGGGAAAGGTACGTAAGAATGTTAGCAAGAAGGAAGTAAGTTACGAATATAAATAAGAGAATCTTTCCGGATATAAGACAGAACTGTCTCCATCGAAAACGCATACACTGGTTCACTGGAACATACAGTGTGTGACATATATATATATATATATATATATGTATATATACTCGTATATTACAAAATATATAGACCGAAGAGTTGAAAAATATGTACAGTTTCTTTTCAAATTTCCAATTGTTTCTTTTCCTCAGGTTCACGGCGGAAATAAAACCCAGACTTTCATCTGCTTTACAATCGATACCGCATTACAAACAGTATTCTACATTCAAGGGATCCAGTTCCAGAGCCTTAAGACTGATTTTTCCATTTTTGCTTAACTTCTCCAGCCAAATTTCATACTTCCGAGTTCAGAGATATTCAGTCAGCTACTCACTGAAAACCATACACGCGACTTAGTAATACAAACATACATACACACACATATAAATAAATAAATAAATGCGAGTTGCAAACATTCGTAATATATATATATATATATATATATATATATATGGCGTGGCTATACGGTATTAATTTTTGTATTTGCAATAGTCAAGGAACATTTATGTTGTATTGAAATAGGGAAAACTGAAAATTTTTTTAAGGAAGAGATCTTTTCCTCGACAACAAACTTCCATTTAGCTTCCTTTTATGTATTGCACAATTTTTGTCTTTTCATGACCTCTTAGGTTTAAACATGTAGCCGATTATAAAAACAGATTTTGTGTTTCTGATAAAGAGGTAGTCGTGTTAACCGAACTATTCGTTGATGTAAGTATTCTTATTTCTGTAAGGGCACCAATTACATTCGGCCAATGAGACAGAAATACTTGAAAGTCTCCGTCTTTTAAGATTCCACTGTATATATTGAAATGCCGCTCACACACTCAATACCCAGAACTGTAATAGTGTGGCTTATTTTCTCGGTAATGTTTTCAGCTTTTATTCAGTTCGGCAATTTCCACACATTTCTTTCTTGGTCAAGCGCCCTCAAACCGTAGCTCGGGGATAACATTTTGCCCGCGACGCAGTGTTATATTGCCCGTGGAGACATTTGAATTGTGAAACCTCTTTAACCCTTTCCGATTCAAAGCAGAGACAGAACCCAGAAGTGACGTTGAAAATTTGTAAGCCGTTTATTGATGGAGAAATACGTTATATTATTCATTAATTTTGTAAAAATGTGCTAAAATTAGTTAACCCTTGACTAGTGTGAGAACTGCACATTTTATAATTTTATTTTGTTATCAGTACATAAGGTTACTCAACATGATGTACAGAAAAAAATTAGGGTATAATTATACATATAATTGGAAGTACAATTTTACGCATTGTTTGTACTAATTTTCATTTTGCACGCATGCAGTCCACACTTTGCCGAAGTTATCCGTACTAAATAAACGGCTAAGCAGGACTTCTCTAGGCATTAGTGAAATGACAATAAAATGACAATAAAATCACATATAATTCGCCTCTTATTTTATCACAAGTGTAAAATCTCAGTACTTTAGTTCAACATTTCCTAGGAGCTCCTGCTTAAAAGATAAGCCTTGATCCATTCAGAACATATCTCTGGAGATCATTCTAAGACTGAAAATAACATTTCTAGGCAGATACCCAAAACAATCTGGTAACTTCTCGAGCCAAATGTTGTAAGTTTTCTTATGGTTAAACCGCATGATATTGCGGGAAGGATGTAAGGGCATCTTTGCGCACCATTTTGAACACGTGGCGCCGGTCCCTCGGGTCTTCAGCCGTGGTGGTTTATGATGACCAGATAGTGTGTGTCTGTGTGTGCACAGAAGGCTTAAGTAGATATCTCGTGTCGTAAAACTTCCCAAATTCAGCAAAACGATAAAGGTAGGAGGAAGGAAGACCCACTCACCATTAATTATTTCGTTCATAGTTCCTCGACCAGTGGCTCACCTTCTGTCAGTAGCAAGATTTACAATGCTGCCTGTCTTGTTCCTATATTTGACATGAGTGGGTTGTAACTGGCTGTCTAATGGATAACCATAAGTAGTATATTATTTAAGCCACACATGCGAAGCTTTATGTGAAGATAGATAACGAACATACCTATCGACAAAATGTTTAAGAACTGCCGCGTTTATCATTCACAGCTATATAATAACTGCAGGTCATGGGGTTTCCCTACCTAATTGACCACTACCAAAATCTATAGTAGATGAAATTTTGAGGAGATGTTGAGCAGTAAACTGTATAATTATTTATTGCAACTTACTTAAGTTTATTGGACCGTGCATCAATGTGATAGTTGAAGAATAAAAGACCAACATGATGTCACTTGCTATATTATTTCACTTCTTATGTGCTCAACATTTTTCGGACATTAATATATCCATCATCAGGAGCTTGCGACTATTCTGTTGAATTACCACATTGGTCGTATTTTTCTTGGTTCGATGTGTGTTGACTTCAACACACATCGAACCAAGAACAAAACGATCAATGTGGTAATTCAACAGAATAGTCGCAAGCTCCTGATAATGGATATATTAATATCCGAAACATGTTGAGCACATAAGGAGTGAAATAATATAGCAAGTGACATCAAGCTGGTCTTTTATTCTTCAACTACTGCAACTTTCTATTCGGCAAAAAATTACACATCGTGCATATTCATATAAACTCTGATATTCCTCACAACCATTCCCTTCACAGACTCTAAGTTATAACGGTGCATCACTACAAGGGGTTTTAATATAAGTATACTGACACTGTGCGAAGAGCTGATCACTCGTCCAGAGGAGTCTTACCGATTATGGAGCGTCGTTCTGTGATCTAGAAACCTCGTGAATGAGGAGGACCTGGCCCACCGGGAGCTGTGGCGCCAAAATCAAACAATAAACAAATATTTTTAAAATTCCATTACTGTACCACCAAGCTGTTCTGTTGGTACTTGAAAAACATTTTACTTTGGATTCCCTGAACATGACGCCCTGGCGCTGAAACACTTAGGAATTTTATGTTATGTATGTTTGTAATCGTCCTATTTGAATTTGTTGGGAATTACTTGTAATGATATGCCATCGTCAGAATTATATTTCACAGTAATGTGGGACGGGGTAAGGGGGAATGGAGGATATTGCATAAAGAGGAGCTAAATGATCTGTTCTCCTCACCCAATATTGTGCGGGTGATAAAATCGAGAAGAATGAGATGGGCTGGGCATGTGGCGCGTATGGGTGAGGAGAGGGGGGTGTATAGGGTCTTGGTGGGGAAACCGGAGGGCAGGAGAC
>Ga0123355_10011323_pt1 | contig 13739 bp, 5 predicted proteins | sample TergutEmb28metaG_3_FD_89872 | JGI IMG/M metagenome (GOLD analysis project Ga0123355, IMG submission 89872) | Embiratermes neotenicus P1 segment gut microbial communities from Petit-Saut dam, French Guiana - Emb289 P1 | ecosystem: Host-associated > Arthropoda: Insects > Digestive system > Gut ... | reverse complement strand
TCACCTACGCCTACCTGTAAGCCCAAATTGTTGGATGAGCTACGAATGTTTTTAGACAAACTGTTTTTTAACAGCCACATCTTTGTTGAATCTAATTTCCTACATAAAATCAAATTATTAACAGTTGCAAAGGAATAGGACTGTTCTAGCTAATAATAACAGCTTAGTACAGCAGCATGTTTTGCGTGTCAAAATTCGCAAATAAGATGAGACTTTATCCACTATCTGGATGTTTTCTAACATTAGTGTCTTTCCAGATATTCATCAAAGAGCGATTCAAAACACTCTTACAAAAGCCGACCATCACTATATCTTACCAGACACTTGTCAAGAAATTCTTTTGCAGGAAGAAATCAAGTGTAAAAGAAGTAAGAAGGCGGCAAAGGAAAAGAAGAATGTGGGAAAAGAAGAAAGGAAGCTGGCTCAAGGAGAAAGCAGTTCCGCGAAGGAAACAGGATAAATGTAATGGGCCCCAACAATTAGAATCCTCGAAATACGATTCTCAAATACAACACAACCTGACGACGACTTCGAAAATCCCATCGACATTGAAACTGATGACGATTGTATTAAAAGCTGTGGGGAGTGACCGTATTGCAGAGATTTGTTCTTAAAAGGGACATTTGGGGAAAACGCATTAAATGTCACCAGTGATGTCACTAAAGTGATTCAGAGTGAATGTTTAAAAAAAGAAATTCGCATTTGCATTTTCCTTCCAAATATTTAGGATTCACCTCTTTTAATAGGCCACGCAGGCCCTTAGTGCAAGTAGGGCTATAGCTCTCTTCTTTCTAGGACCTCGGCACCGGATGGGGTAGGGGTCAGCCCCAAGCCCCGGTCCCCTTTTCCCCCGGGAAAGAATCGGTACCAATTTTACAGGAGGCTGAGTGGGCCCTAGGGCCGGTCTGAATAGGCGGAAAATCTCGTCCCCACCGGGATTCCAACCAGGACCGTCCAGTCCGTAGTCAATCTTTATACCGACTGAGCTACTGGGTCCAATCCTTGCAAATATAACAAAACTAAAAGATAAACTTAACAACAAGACAGCAAATTATAACAGCACTAAAAGATAAACTTAGCAATAAGAGAGTCAAAGATAAATACAGAACATTGACTTCTGTGTTTATTACTCAAGTAAAAATTACTGCCTTCATAAGATACTATTTATTTTTAATAAGTTATCGAAGCCGTACCGAAATCTTACAAATTATGACACATGTCAATTTTCCCACAGCATGGCAAGTTATTCTGCCACATTTAGTGTCCCCAAACGGATGTCGTGACAATGATCCTAGGACGATGATAGTCCTGCTAGGTGTAAGGGACGTTGTCAATCAAATAGAGTCGCTTTTAAGGGCATACGTGAAGTGCATTACGTAATGAAAATACGGTAACCTTCAACAAAACAAAAAAAAAACAATTTCACACAGTGAACTAAGGAAACTAGTTGACCTGAACAAATTCTGCGCAAGAGCAGAACAGTGGTGAAACCGACATGTGAGTTACGTGACTGATTGCGGTTCGTCAGGACCTCACGGGTGAATTTTAAAACAGTTTGTTAAAATATGCAATCGTGAAAGGTCAAACTCCCTAACAACGAGATTCAGTAAGTATGAGGTTTACGTAATTACTCGTATGTATGTGCGTGTGTGTTTGTGCAGTTATGCTCGTTTGTGTCCGTCTGTGTTTACACCAGCTGTGCGCACATGGTCTAAAACTCTAGGAAAGACTTCCAAATTCTAGGCGACAGTTAAGTGACCTGAAGTGAGATTAGTGCCGTGGATCTACGAGTATATGACGTCACCGCTTATAATTTAGCCGTCCGGAATTTGTACACACTTCTTACGTACGTAAGTACGTAATAAAATCACTTAAATTTATCAACCAACGAATGCACATATAATTTCACATGAAACACTTTTAAAATACTTTAAAACATTCCGACATGTTTCGACCTTGTCAGATCATCTTCAGGGAGCTTTGTTCCTTGCTAAAATTATGTTACAGCATTCACAATTCAATTCGTATTTGCAAACGAGGTGTTGTGGCAGCATATCATGTTGTGTGGGAATGTGTTGTGGAGCAGTGGCTAGGGGTGCGTCGAATTGAATTTGAATACTGTAATATAACTTTAGCAAGGAACAAAGCTCCCTGATGATGATATAACAAGAATGAAACATGTCGGAGTGTTTTAAAGTGTTTTAAAAGTGTTTTATATGAAATTATATGTGCATTAGTTGGTTGATAAATTGAAGTGATTCTACGAAAATGCACGGTGTTACAATAAGATTTATATGTAATAAAAATTTGGACATGGATCTCTGTGACATACTGAGCATTCGATAAGGATTTTGTGCATTTCAAGAAGTTCAAGTACACGCGTTTATTAAATCACCATACCGCACCCCTTTCTATCCACTTCAGTGGGTTTCCAATTCATTTAAAAAATTATATATACTTGAATACTAAGAGAACCTGCTGCTGAAGAATTCATATGTGAGGTGCTAGTGCTATGAAAATACTATTCAAGTTTTGGAAAAGACTCTAATTTTAGGAAATATTAATTAAAGTCAATTTAATTACAAATTCCTTTATATTGTATTTTACAATTTTACGCCACATCCAAATACGTTGCGTTTAGTGAAACGGAATAAATTACAATGACATTTATTAATGTGCGAATAAAGGAAGTGTTTGAGTTACGCAATTCATTTTATTACTCTTTCTTTTTGACGTAGTATTCTATCAACTACAAAAGAACGAAAGAACTGGTGGATATAAAAACGTAAGGTAAAATACACCCTCCACCCAACCCCTGTAAAATGGGTACCGGGTCCTTCCCGGGGGGTAAAGAGCGGCCGGGGCGTGACGCTCACCCCTCACCACCTTCTAGTGCCGTGGTCAAGAAAGAGTAGTAAATTTGAGAGAGGCTATCCCGTTGTGTATTATCAGATTTGTATAACACATTATGCACCGTCAATACACAACCCACATCAAGACAAGGTGCAATAATTACAATTATGTTATATTTGGCTGCATGTTTCGGCTGTGACCGGCCATCTTCAGGCCAACTAATAACAACATTAATGTTGTTCTTAGTTGGCTTGAATATGGCCGGTCATGGCCGAAACTTGTAGCCAAATATAACCTAATTTTAATAATTGTATCTTGTCTTGATGTATGTTGTGTATTGACAGTGCATAATATATTATACCAGAAAGAGAAGAGCTATACCTCTACTCCCTCTATGGATCGTACGGCCTGTACAGAGCCTCAGTGCAAGTACAAGGGTGCACTTTACATTTACCTTACCTTAAAATGCACCCTTGTACAGACACTGAGACTCTGTACAGGTCGTACGGCCCACTGAGGGGAGTAGAGATATAGCTGTACTCTTTCTTGACCGCGGCACTAGAAGAAGGTCAGGAGTCAGCGTCACGCCCCGACCGCTGTTTACCCCCGGGAAAGACCCCATGCCTATTGTAAAGGAGGCTGATTGGGCCCTAGGGCCGGTCTGGACATGTGCGGAAAACCTCGCCCCCACCGGTATTCGATCCCCGGACCGTTCAGCCTGTAGTCAGGCGCTATATCGACTAAGCTACCGGGCCTACAATTGGCGAATATAGCCAATTGTAAATATAGAACATGAATATGTGTACAAAAGTGCGTTGACTGATATTCGTCTTTCACAAAAATTTTGCTTTAAAATTCTTTCTTAAATCGTAGGTTAATTAAGGACGTGGCGTCGAAGTGTAGATCAATAAAACAAATATTTTATCGATCTATGATGGAATATTTGAAGGTAAGCTGCTGGCAAGTACCCGAGTAGGCTGTAAAGGCGTAAAATAACTCGAATAAGCCTGTAGTGTGGCCAAGATAAAAAATGCTGCACTCCCAAATTATGCCCATAGTCTAGAAAACATAAAGAAATATAAACTCCGAAAATTGTACCAAGAACCTGAGAACACTTGAGGTTCTGGGGCTAACAGAATCACGACTCAGAATGTTGAAAAAAATAATCGCATTTGAAGCTAGAATAAATGAAAGATTAGATTGAGAGGGACTAAATAACTTTCACCTGATCAAACTGTTGTAGTGAGCTGTTTGTTATTACAGCAAAAATTCACATTTGAAGAGCTAACAGAAAAAAAGTCACCTGTGTTGCCAATAATTCTATGGGTGTGAAACTTGGTCGTTGACATTGCGGGAGGAGAGGAAGTTGAGAGTGTCTGAGAATATGGTGTTGAGGAGAATATTTGGACCTAGGAGGGACTAGGTAACGGGGGAATGGAGGAGATTGCATAACGAGGAGCTAAATGATTTGTACTTCTCACCCAATATTGTGAGGGTGATAAAATCAAGAAGAATGAGATGGGCTGGGCATGTGGCTCGTATGGTCGAGGAGAGGGGGAGTATAGGGTCTTGCTGGGGAAACCGAAGGGAAGGAGACCAATGGAGATACCTAGGTGTAGATGGGTGGATAATATTAGGATGGATCTCCAGGAGGTGTGGTGTGAGTCTGTGGACTGGATTGGGCTGGCCCAGGATAGTGACGGGTGGAGGACGCTTGTGAGTGCGGTAATGAACCTTCGGGTTCCGTGAAATGCGGGTAATTTCTTGACTAGCTGCAAACCAGTTAGCTGCTCAAGAAGGACTCTGCACCATGGAGTAAGTAAGTTACCAATAATTCATGTGGTCCGCATATGCATTTCGGTTCATGTGGGCCACTACTTGAAATACTCGGAAATAGCTTACCTGGAACACAGTTCATAAATCCATCTGACACACAGCCAGCGGCTTCATTAATTATGAGTTTTAAATACATTTGCACAATTCCATTAATTATAATACACAAAATAATTCATTAATTTTGTAACAATAAGTCATAGTCTGACACACATAGGCATTTTGTAGGATCGACCAATGTACAATCAAGCATTTTTTGGTATTTCGGATTATTTTAAAATTTCATGACGTGTTTTCTGCAGAAAATTTTTAAGGTACTGAGTTAAAAATTATATCTAATATAGAGTGGCCAATTCTAGAATTCAAGGCGGGATCTCCATCACCTGAAACTGAACTACCAAACGCTACGCTATTTAGACCATCTATTATTTGAAATTCACAGTAATATTTATACGAGTTGGCAAGAGGTGGTTGACAACACAGAGCTATCTGGCCAAATGGGTATCATTCACTATTACCGCACAGACTATACCCAACATTCCCCAAACTAATATGTAGCTGATAACATTTCCAATTACTAATTCGTTTACAGTGGCGTAGTGTTTATATTTCAGTAGCATCAAAACAGTCTCCTACACTAAAGGCTGTGAGTTAAATTGCACGTATTAGAAGAGAAGATTCTGAATTAATCATCATCCGATTTATGTGCAATATACTAGGAAGCCCCCCAAGAAAATCGCTAATTTTTCAGTAATTAGCCTAATAAAATTAAGAATAAAAGTGTTTGTAAACTGAAGGTAATTTGTGACATGAATGTGATTATTGGTGGCTAGGAGACTGACAAACATAAAATTATATTTTACTAGGAAAAATTCAATATATACATTATAAATCAGAAATAAAGAATGAATAGCATAATAATTTTTAAAATTTAGCCCCCTTTTCCAAAATTATCTCTAGAAGTGTCACCGTAACATTTGCTCAGTGGTATATTATTTGTTGTTTAACCATTTAAAGCCGAAGCGCAGACCGCTTTATTTAAAGGCCCAGTCCGTACCGCGCTGTAAACACTTTTCATCTCGGTTACAAAAACCAACCAGTTTATGGTGTAAGTGGCACAAGTCGCTGTTTGTTCTCAGATAAATACAAAACACATAAATAGAGTGTGGGCAGAGCATACAGTTGTTGAATGTTAAACTGTTGGTGCATCACGTAACCAGTAGGCTTTAAGAGGTTAATACCCTTAAAAAGGAAGATTGAGCACTTCACAGCCACATGTGTAACCACAAGTAGGGTGTCAGCTGTGGTTGTTCGATTTTATCTCAAAATGGAGCCTCTCGAAAGGCACGAAAAGTTCTACAGTGTTAACTTTCAGTCCTCCAGTTGTTACATGCGGAAGAAAATTAGACAGAAAAGTTATGAAATACATTTTGACAGATTTTCTTTGCGAAAGCAACCAAAACGTAGAATTATCCTTCCAAGCCTTGTCTCTGGATGTTATTAAAACGTTAGGAGCAGATCAGGCATCTAAAGAAATATCCTTATATCTAGGAAAAAATATAATCTATCGAGCGCAGAAACTGCAGTAATGAGAATTATTTGGCATCAATGATCTTCTAGCAAAACAAAAGGCACCGAAATATGTATTATAAATGATGTTTCATTTAAGAAAGTGACATATGACTTTATTGATAGCAATTTTATATATAGTCTAATTATCACATTATTTGATACAATTCAAAGCATTCGGTCAGAAATAATTCTTTGGTAGAAGTAAAATAATTCCTTTATTGGAAAAGAGCTGAGATAATTTTGTGTGACGTAATAAGTATAGGTATGCTTCATTTAATATATTATTGTCTTGTGTAAGACGTTTTCTCTAAGAAACATCCTAAGCCCTGTGTTTGTGTGAGTGTGTGTATGTTTGCGTGCACGCGCACGTGCTTACGTGCACGTAGGTTTCCTATGAAGTTCAAATTATATTGCACTCTTAAAAACCGAAATTAAAATCCACTGACAGCGCTCATGCAGAACTCCAATATCATATTTGATCGAATTTGTTTAGATAGTGTAGAACAATAAATATGAGAGAAGACAAAGGGAAGCGACATTCAATACACGATCCATTATGTTATTTATTTCGAGCATATGATATTGGAACGCTTAATATTTTGGGACGTTACAAATCTGTTTAAACGTAGCTCGCAGTCAGTGCTAGAGAATTACACTGTAAGGTCAGCTTTGGTCTGAAATAAGCTTAGGCTTCTGACGGATAAATCCTGAATGTAATATACCTAGTAAGGATATTTGTTTTGTAAGCATACACGCTACTTCATTAAATGTTCCGAGAGACAGAAACATAAAGGAACTATCTTTATCGTTGCACCGTACATTTTGTAGTTTATTTAAGTAACACACCAAAAAATGCACATATATATGTAGTCTTTAATAATCTAAAATTTATATTAAAACCCCTAAAATGTTACTACATGTTTCGATCATACGATCATCCTCAGGGAGCATAATTTGTTCCTTGGTAAGGTTACATTTTAAAACACGCAGTGATTTATTTCGTTATGTTAACTTGGTGCTGTGGCAGCGTGTCGTGTGTTATGTGTGAGTCGTGCGCTGTTCAGTTGAGACCGGCTGTCGATGTGCTTGTTGTGTCGTATAGCGTGAGACGCACCAAATTGATGTAATGAAGTAAATCACTGAGTGTTTTAAACTGTAACTTTAGCAAGGAACTATGTATGCTCTCTAAGGATGACCGTATGATCGAAACATGTAGGAGTGTTTTAAGTGTTTTAATGTAAATTTTAGATTATTAAAGACTATATATGTGCATTTGTTGGTGTGTGTAATTTAATAAAGAACGGAAATATTTTCAGCTTTTTGTAGTGAAAATGTTTAGTTATTGCCATTATTTTCATCTAAATTACTGGCACATGGAACTTTAAACCGTTTTGTTTTCAGATGTACTGGCAATGTACTGGACACTCTAGTAATCTCGTCGCAATTTGTAAGAATATATTATTTTTGTCTGACAATCACACATCTTCAATGGTGCACTAGGAACACTGAAGAGTGAAGAAGCACGCTATATTTGATGAAAGGAAAAGAAACAGATTTGACTCGCTTTGAAAATTCATGGTTAGTATATTGAAAAAGTGTTATATTAGAATTTTTGTTTAATTTTATATTATAAATTAGAACTACTTTTCTTTGCAATGTAAACTATATTACACTCAACAGGACAATGCAAAGAGAACAAAGCACAAGCAAAATAAATATAAATTACAATTTGCATTTATGTTGATATACTATTCAATAAAAGATAAAAAATATGTAAGAGATGTTTATAGGCCTTACAAGAAATCTATGTGATCCCAATGAGTCCAGAATCACACTTATAATAGACCGGTCTACTTAATTCTTTCCCGGATCTTTGCCAGTATGCCCTGCTAGTTGATTCATTTTCTTCAGTGATACTGTAATGCTGTTCAGGAATGTTAGCAGAGAGTGGCGGTACACACACACACACACACACACACACACACACACACGGCCTTACTCACATAACTTCACAGATAGAGGATGCACGGCGTCAGAGAGTGTGACCTGAGGGGCCAGAAGGGCTGTCATTTTCGTTACAGCTTCCAATTCATCACCAGGATATTGTGTTGCGCAGGTATACTCGTAACCAACATACAAAGAGGTAGAGGCACACCTCTTCAGAAAATTAATCAACAACACACATAAGAAGTGAACGCGTAAGCGAGTTCTATTAACATGTCCAGGTAAATATTTCTATTGATTGTGTTTCCTCTCAAAAGGAATAACTGCAAAACGTGTGGTTGAGTGGCCCAAAAGTGGTGAAAATTTTAGGGATCCCAAACAGGAACGCAGGACAGTTTACTGTCCTAGGCATGTAGGGTTTGTTCTCTTCCCAGGGAACAAAGTAAGGAAACCTCTCTCAGTTTCTCCGGAAAGTCATAAAATTCCTATCTTTTGCGCCTTTCTTTCGTTTTTAGTGCTGTTAGTAACAGCAGGATAAAATTTTTCAACAGCTGAATCTTCCACAGAGCACAGCAAAACGTTGTTGGAAGAGTATTTAGTTCACGAACATCTCTGTGAGTTAACTTACTTTGTGTGAGCTGCTGGCTCACCAGGTATGTAGCACTGTGCCATCAGTGCCCCGTGGTGAACTGAATTCCTCTTCTTGCATATAAATTTCCCCCTCTGAAACTGCTTGCAGCGGGTGTAATTTGACTTTATTTTTGGTGCGTTCTTTGTGAATCGTCCACGAAACGTAGTTGAAAAATATCACAGAATTTCCCTTCGCAAAATGAATAACAGAAAATATACATATTTGTATAGAATATTTTTCCTCATATACCCTCTAGCTGAGGGGAAGGTAATTACTAATCTTACTTCAATTAAGGTAAGGAATTTGGAACTTAACTGTGGATTTGTACAGCAGGAAATGCAACACAATTGTTATATTTCATAAATTACTTTTTAATTTACGTAATTTAGTCTGTGTTTCATTTAATATATTATATACCTGAAGATAAGAAATTGGAATTCCCTTTACAAGAATAGAAATGTCGGCAGAACAAAACGTTTTTTACGCATTGAGTAATTCTAGCAATTATGTTTGAATGGAAATTTAGTAAACAAGAAACCTATGTTAAAAAACGCAGTCCAGCTCTCATCTAAACACTGCTAGCTTTGTTAAACAAGACAATAAAGGTGAGTTACAGACTAAAGTAGTCGTGAAGGAAGCTAGGTCTTCATGTTAAATGTGTTACAAACGTGTTCTATTTAAACAAAATCGTATTGTGTAAATGGATCTTAGTAACGTATCCGCTTTTCGAATATACTTGGCTATACAAGCCCACAATCAATATCCTCCCAGATACACCGACTTGACTTACCAACTCATTATATTCAATAGATAAATTTAAAACAAAATAATATTTATAATTTGCTTGCTATTGCTCAAAATTCCTTTTGTTCCTACACCTCTGAGAGTTCAATATATAAATATATATAATGTATTTTTAAAACCAACAAATTGCACTGACGAAAGTGCAATAAAATGTATTACAAAGCACACTTCAAATCAAATGCCAACTCTTTGTGTATTTCAGCACCAAGGGTCTATCATCATGAAATTTATCAACTACAAAGTTTTGTGAGTCTAACAAGCAAAATGTGCGCTTTCCTTCCTTACTTATACCATACAATTAAAAAGTCTGATGTTTAAACACCAGATTATACATAAAAAAGCATGTACACATCGCTGCAACAGTAACACCGCACAGTGATAAGCCTTCTCTGTTACCAATCACAGATGCATTTTATTCTTGGGTTGTACTAACAAACATACATAAAAATATATGATCGCTTATTGATAAGGATATATGATCAGATATTGATACAGATATTTGTGTGCACATATACGTGTTGATGAGTAATCTGAAACTTTGATTTTGTCGTGCTTAAACTATTATGATGTAAGTGACGGCGAAGAGTGAATGGAATATTGGTTGAATCTACAACACTAAGTCTGTTGCTGATAAATTCCTGATGATGGCACATTGGTGCCGAAACATGTAGGAGTTGGTACCTATATTAAGTATATTTTGCAATATATTTTATTGTACTTTTAATTGGTGAATTTTGTTGGGTTTTAAAATATATAATATAAAGAAAGGCAAGTTATGAAAAATATTTTGTAATATAGTTTAATGTAATTTTAATTAGTGTATTTTGTTGGTTTTAAAATACATAATATAGGGAAAGGCAAGGTGCGAAAAATGTTTTGTAATACATTTTATTGTCATTTTAATTAGTGTATTTTGTTAGTTTTAAAATACATAATGTAAGGAAAGGCAAGATATGAGAAATGTTTTGTAATACATTTTAATGTAATTTTAATTAGTGTATTTTGTTAGTTTTTAAAATATATAATATAATTAAAGGGAAGTTATGAATATACAAAATATCTATTGAAATTTTCTCTCAAGCTAATTATATTACTTCCATCCAATGTTTCCCTTGCCAATATGAATGTTTCTAATTGAATATACGTGAGGCTTTTCTTTCGCATATTATCTGGCAGCAGTAAGCAGACGACCGCTAAGAGTTCTGAAGTTCTGCGATGTGACACCGTGCCAATTGGTAGATAGTTGAGGGTTGTTTGACCGTGCATCTTCCTCATGAAATAAAGTGACATGCCAACTTAATGCAAGTAGGTCATTTTATTGATGTATTCTTAGCTCGACATGTTTCGGGTACATACGCCCATCATCAGGGGCATTAGATGTTGAGTTGCAGCGTATGGTTTTCTGTACCGAATTTTTGGATGGATGATGGTCTTGAGAGCCGCTGCGTAGGTCGTGTTTATGGTGCGCACCGTAACATCAATAAAATTACCTACTGGCATCAAGTTGGCATTTAACTTTATTTCATGTTAAATAGTTATCTGTGTTTAGAAAGTTCTTCCTTCCTCCAACTTAGAGATAAACAGGTTAGTTAGACTACCCTGAAGATGGAAGAAGTAGGCACCTCCAAAACGACGGTAAGTATTTAAGAATCGGCAGGGCACCCTACACCTGACTAGCTGAATCTCCAGCTGTTGAATCTCGTGACACATACAGTTGTTTGTGACGTGGTAATTTGGTCGCAACTTTACGTATTGTCCCCATAGGCAAGTTGAATATATAACACCCTTGAAGAAAGTGAAAGTTGGGAGAGCGAAAAGACGTTGGTCGACACCGTCCGGTACTCCATTTACTGAATTAGGTGTTGTTTTATGGAAACAACTTGAGATCCGGGTGTATGTCAGTCTTCGTCACAGGCAAGACAATGACAAATCGCGTTTGCGGTTTCAGAATATCCTTTGTTTTTTTCTGCTGTCCCCTGTTCCCACCCCATTCTTCCTTCTCGTGCATTTCCCACGTTTCTGACCCTTCATGCCTTCTCCTGCCCTCACTTTCTGTCAGGCGTATGTGTTCTTTTGTGCAGCTTGTGCTGAGCGTGCGTAACAAGCGCGTCAAGACTGCCTTCTATCCGTCTGTCTGTAGGACAGAATATTTTAGCCCAAATCTACTGAAAGTATGTTTGTTAGTAAGAGTTGAATGAACTTAAATTTGCATTTTTTTTCAGATCAAACTGTAAAGCAGGATTTTGAAAACATACTTTAGGGAGATTTCAGGTGCAGCAAATAATTTTAAATTTGCCTAAAGAAAAATATGTCACACAAAACAATTTTCCAAAAAAATGTACAGACGCTTTGCTATACAAAATTTTGAGAATGTACTACTACGTTTTTCAAATATACTGTATTGTAACAATTATGGTTTCTTCACATCACATCATTAGCTCTAAGAATGCAAGACTCGGTAGAAAGTTAAATTGCCCATGGAATGTTCATTTATTTCCTACTCTTCTCCACGAGATCAATTGGATACGTTTCAAACCTGATAAATATTTAGTGAACTAATTTAAAGATGCCCGTGGTAACACATGCAAATGATTTAGTGTGTTCCTCGCCGATATCCGAGTAGAACGAAGATTGATGTCTGTCAAAGACTATTACAACAATTTCTCCAAAATAAAAGTCATGAAATTTGTTTATTCTCTTGAGGGCAGACCGACACAGACAATGATTGGAGGCAACAGCCGCACAATTTCACGAAATTTCAGTTGTCAAACCGTCAAGAAGGCAAAACTCTGATTTGGGTTCTAAATTTACACAAGGGAAATAACGCAAATATCTTCCGCGTGGGTAGAAATACTTATGAGTTTTTATTCTCCTTTGAGTCGGTTTATGTGGTCCAATTCTTTGAAGTTGACAACTAGAGAAAATATTTTTTTTGAAAACATTAAATCTTCTGAGATTTTATAGAACATAATAATTTATTATGAAAAGTCACTCACATAAAAGTTTGGTAAACTGCATTATGATACATGAGTTTTAGACTAATTTACACGCCAGAGAGAAATCAAAGATCTGTGGGCTTAATGTATAAAATAGATATAAGTTTAGTGACACACGGAAGTAGCACTTCACGGACTTATGAATAACCCTGTAGATAATAGGAGTCAGAATAATGATTGTAGAGGGCGAGTCTCCAACACAACTTACCCTAAAAAATTATTGCTTGAGACAACTTGTTTTGCATTTTATCGCCCGTCGGTCTCATAATAACACATGCTTTCCTATTAAGTTCGTATAATCTCTTACTTTCTACAACTTAAGTGACAGTAAAATCATATCTTTAGATGCATCATCCTCTTTGTGTTTAGTAATAAAATGAGGACAGGAGTTTTAATGAGTCAAAAAACAACTAAGTTTTTTAGATGTTGTTATTTTAAACTGACGATATGTTTCGGCCCCAGCTGTAGGCCATCTTCAGGTCAAAAAAGTATTTAATCGAGGAAACTATACAGTTTAAGTCATAAAATATATCAATCCAAAACTCAACGAGGTCTCATTTTTGTTCAAAATTCTAATGTTGTTTATGACTGGGTTAAGATCTGGATATATCGTAAACCTAAGAATTTTGGGGTATAAAATGTATTCCGAAAATCATGCATATCCTGAAGCTACAGTGACAATGGTTTTATTAATCTACTACTCCAGTTTTTTAAATACCTACCTTAAATAATGACCGTTATATTGTTAGGTTTGTGATATATCCAGATTTTAACCTAGTCATGAACAGCATTAGAATATTGGACAAAGAGATATCTTCGAATTTTAGATTGATATATTTTATGACTTATACTGTATAGTTTCCTCGAATAAATACTTTTGTGACCTGAAGATGGCTCAGAACAGGGGCCGAAACATGTAGTCAGTTTAAAATAACATCTAAAAAACTTAATTGTGCTTTGACTCATTAAAAACCCTATCTTATTTTAGTAAAATCATAGTTAACCCTTTGCCGGCCCTAACGTTCTGAAACGGTCGGAATTTAAACGTCCCCTGCCGGCCTAAACGGTCTAAAACGGTCTTGTTGTCCTCTTCGTAAATCTATTGC
>Ga0123355_10011321_pt1 | contig 13740 bp, 3 predicted proteins | sample TergutEmb28metaG_3_FD_89872 | JGI IMG/M metagenome (GOLD analysis project Ga0123355, IMG submission 89872) | Embiratermes neotenicus P1 segment gut microbial communities from Petit-Saut dam, French Guiana - Emb289 P1 | ecosystem: Host-associated > Arthropoda: Insects > Digestive system > Gut ... | reverse complement strand
TTTTCTGCTCTGATAGCAAGCGGCGCAGGCTCGATGCAATTGTAGTATGATTTTCTTGTGTGGGTGTTTTTGTTGGGTGTGGGGGGGGGGGGGGGGGGGGGGGTCGAGCCGGGGCGTTAATGTGGCTGCTGACCTCCACACCGAGTTAAGGTTATGACTGTGTGGAGCTGTGCTCCCTCACATGCCTTCATCACGTGCACCGGGACGACTTTGCAGTACTTCCTCCCCCTTCTAAAAGCATCTTGTAACATACGTTCATTTGCAATATCAAACAACAGCATGTCATGCAAGATAAGTGTACGAGTACGTTATAGGCTGACGCCTCTGGTATACACGTATACATATGCAGTACATCGATGTAAGTTAATAACCACATCTCTTTTGAGTTATTTCAAGACGCCGTCAGCATCTTGAAATAGTCAATATATCTATCTGCTGTGTAAGCGTGAAACGGCATAACAGAACTGATAAGAAGCTTGTTATAAACCACTGCGAATACATGAGTTACCGGTATCGTGCAGCACTTTCCTTGATTTTGCAGAACAATGAGCGAATGACATCTTGGAGCAGGTAAGCAGATAAGCATTCTTCAAGCAGCTATCCGCAGATCGCTGTCGGTCAACGCAAGTAGGTAGTGTCAACCATAGCTGATAAATGCTTTTTATAACTGGCTTTGCCTTTCGCTGTTCGTTTACTTTCAGAGAATATAATCGGGATTTAATTAGCGCAGTAACTAAGCCACGGGAGGTAGTGCTCTATGCAATGACTACCGAGAGCTTCTTCTCTGGAGGTAAATTGACCGGGGCGGGAATTTGTCCACTCACGTTCATGTAGTTCTGAGGCCGAGGACGCTTGGAGCGATACGTCCAGCCTTCACACGTATCCGTCATGACAAATGACTAAACACACAGTTTCAGCCACTAATATTTGTTACACACAACTGTATTTTTCTTTCTGCATCTTGCCTATTTCCCCTTTCATTTTGTGTATCTGTGACGTGTGGGGTTATGATAGTGTAGATCTTGTCGTAGTATGTTATGTTAAATTGGGTTACAAACTTACGTGTACGTCTTTTGGCATTTTATTCTAAATAAGAAAAAAAAAAAAAAAAAAAAAGATATCACGGAATAGGGGAATTGTGTGGCTGGCCACGCGGGGGCGAAGAAAAAATGGAGTTCTGCAGATGGTGCATGCTTCAGAAGAAGGGAAGAGCGTTATTACAAATTCCGGATTGCTAAAAGTTGGATGTAACAAAATATTTCATGCGCCTTAGTGCTTTATTTTTAATAGTGGATGGTCACTGTGGTTGATTACCCTACGAGATCACTTCTGTTTTAGAAGTTACAAAATGAAGGCATTCATCTATGTACTTTTAAGCAGACACAAACCTTCTAGTAATAAGGAGACTAAAAGAGTATCATGGCATTTGTACTGCATAAATGGAGCCACATGGAGTACTGGGCCTCAGAAAACTTTTTATGAGGATCAAGAAAATGTCGAGAAACGTTACCACCTAACTGTCAGGTCAAGAAAGGCAATATGCTTTATTGTTTACAATACCCACTGAGCGCAACTGCTGCAATTTCTCCTCAATTGACGTCACAGCACGGAGTTGGAAGAATAGGGTATAACGGTACTAACTCCAGATTTCCTGTTGCTCAGTTACATAATAAACTGACATGTGTTTCTGTAACAGCTCTTCGTATTGTCATTTATACCGTTTCACACAAATCCCGTTAACGATATAACTTATTGTTGGTGCCCTTATCGCAGCTGCATGTTACATCCTCAGGTCTTAAGACTAAAGTGTTATTCTTTATTTTTCATTCTTAGAAGAATTCTAACTACGATGCTCTCTTTCTTTCCTCTATACGGAAGGGGTGACCCCCCAAAATCAAATCCTCCTGTCTTCTCAGATGGGGGTTGTGAGTAAGGCTGATTACCTCCCGTGAATTGCATTACCTAAAACTTGAAAAAATATCAGGACTTTCTAGCTGTACACAAGAGCATATCAGATTCTTAACTTCAGAGTTATTAGTGCCACTCCCATCAGACGTCCGTTCGGGCAACATGCCGATAACGGGCTACCGATTGCAAAAGTTGTGAAAATAGGTAGTTAAAATAGCATCTCATTTATAAACTTTCAGTCTCCAAATCAACATTTAAAATAAGGGACACACACGTACACACATATATAAAACATGCACAGAGCACTGGTAGTCGTATTTTTGGTAATTTCTCAAAGCATTGGGGAAAGCAATTCTAATCTTCGTCATGTCTGTGCGCCCGTCCTCCTCTCCACGTGAAGCAAATGGACCTCCGCCGCACGGCTTCACTAACTAATTTATGCTGCAGATAGTAACTAAAATTTGTTGACACATCCGGTTTGGTTAAATTCGGTCAAAGAAAACACGAACTTTCAGTGAGATAGTCCTTTGTTACTAATTTTACCGTGGTTGCCTTGGTTAACAATGTTCCAATGGTAACTATGATTACCACTCTTTTTTTTTTTTAATTTTGTTTACCAGTGCCAACGATACATGTGAAGATTTCCGTGTACACGCTAGGGGGGAAGTGGAGGTAGAGGTCTACTTATTCTTAATCTCGGTACCAGGAGGAGGTGAGTGGTTAGCCTCACGCCCCTGCCACTTTGCTCCTGGGGAAAGATCCCCTGCCACCCATTAAATAAGAAGCTGGTTGGGACCCAGAGTCAGTCTGGACGCTTTGGAGAGAAGCAAAATTTGTTGTCCCTTTTGGGATTCAAGCTCCCAGTCATCCATTCCTTAGCCAAGTCACTATCCCGGTTCAGTTACCAGTGTTCCTATGATTATCCTTCCAACACGATTACCTTCGTTACGAGAGTTGTCAGTGGTTCTTGGTTACGGTTACACCAACATGCCAGACATGTTTCGTTCTGTGGACACTTCCTGTTTTGATACTGAGTAAAGTTCTTTAACCATTTGAATCATGAATAAACATTTTGTTGTTCCTCATACCAAACACTCAGGCTTTCTATTACAAACGTTAATCGGTTAATGCTCTTTAGGAATACATTAGTGTAAGAATCATACTAAACACACAAATACACCTTGCTGAGAAAATTTCAGCCTTTTAAAATGTTAAGGTAACAAGTGGTTCATATAGATTAAAGTACTAAGAACAATAAATTATGCTTTTTTTCTCGAGATTCTAAGAGCTTTGGTTATTCTGTTGTCTTCTCGAATGTGATGTCTTTTAAAATGGTAGCTACTTACCATCACTTCAGAGAAACCTACCCCCACCTTTCAAGTTAGTCACTTTCCCCCTAAAGATGGAGGCAACAGGTTCCTCCGAAACGTTGATAAACAGCTATCATCATATGCTCCAGTTCTCTTTAAAGTACAGAATTCAGTTATTTATTATTTTATTATTTCATATGAGACCTATGTAGCGTGATGTACTTACCATGCCTAGGAATATTCTTCAGAATTAATTTTTGAAACTATGAAATTATTTTCCCTTAAATGGAAGTAAAATATGTATGGAAATGTCCTGCTCTGTGTACAGTAACCTCCACTGGTGTACAGTACTTAGTAATTGGTTGCTTCTGTACGTTGAGTCAACTTCGGTGATGAGTAGACACATTGGATTTGATTTTTCTGTCTTTTCCAAAATACTATTTGTCATAGTGTTTTGTTTTGATTGGTCCTCATGTATTTATTTTTAGCTTCTTAAAATTATGAGGTGCAGTATAAATTCTGAATGAGGTGAATTATGGAGTTTACTAGTTCTTCACATGTTGAAGAATTTTAACATATGTGGGGGGTAAAATTTTCTCTTCTAATATGTATGTGTTTTTATCATTTTTCCTGTGCCTGCGGGTTAGAGGGAGGTGTGTGGATGTACAAGCTGCTGAGGGATGCCAAGCGGCTACTTAACACTGATGGACTTATTCAAGTGCTGCTCCAACTGCAGAAAGAGGTATGCTGCCAGTGAAGTTTTTACACTTATGGAGGGTTTGGAAATTTAGACTCAAAGTAGCTGTTTGAGCAGTGTTTATTGTGTGACAGTATTTATCACTTTGTCTGCCCCTTTTTTCACTTTTTTCCTTTTTTTGCTTCCTCTTGTAGTCCTTTTTTTCACTCCTCCCTTTCCATATCTTATTATCTCTCTATATCCAACTTCTTCACCTACCCATCCTTCTGCATGACTTCCTGCCCTTTGCTTCGTCTCTCTCCATTTCCTTTTCATCCATTCTGGTCTTACTGCTTCTCATGTGTTCACTGTCTTTTACTTCAACTTGCTTACTTCATCTACTTGTAGTTTTCCATTTGTGCTGTAAATTGGGTCATCTTGACTTATGTTGAAAATATTGTAGAGTTGCTATGAGTAACTGAAGTCTGTTTCTTTTCATCTAAAGAATATATTTACCTTTACTGTCATGTTGATTGGTATTACACCATGTCTTTAGCTCCAGAACACTTCCAATATCTCCACTCATTCCCTTATCCCTCAGAGGGATTTGTTGCTGATTTCTCAAAGTTTGGTGTCACTGAAGTTCAGTACATGTTTGGTTGACCATCCTGACATATTAGATGTCCTTGGTTTGACTACTGTGACCGTACTTGTTGACTTAAGGCACTCTTCCATTTTGTATAATGCCTTTCATTCACCATTTCCTTCAGCTTCATGTGTCTAGACATTTTACTGAGCACTTTTTTTTCCAAGAATTATGTCTTCCTAATTCAAAATGAGATGCCACATTTCACAGTCATTCAAAAGCAGTGAACAGGTAAGATAATAGAATATAAGAATAAACTTTACATATTTAATTTTGGAAGTACACACTCTAAACAGTTTGTGCTTGTGTTAGGTTGTGGGACCAGGTGCTTTATCAGAAGACAACATGCTATGGAACTCTTAAAATCAGTGTGAAGGAATATTAGCAGTGCACTTTGACTGATCACTTGAAGATTGAGAAAGTGGAAGAAACAAAATTGTGTTCATCTTAAGAAAGGGGAGGAACAGCATCATGGATCACTAGAGGACAGTGCTACAGAGGAGGCTGAACAAAGTTGTGTGATATTACGCCATTGTGTTTAGTTGAGGATGGTTAACTTGTAGAGGAACCCTCGACCCATACAGTGGGAAGGCCTTTGACACATGCAGGAATACTGTGCCTGGGTCAGAACCTCAGCTGCCTGACATCCAGCAACCCACACGTACACACTTCACTTAGGATCCTGGTGATCAGAATTGTGTCCAGCAGACATACGAGTATTTAGTTTGAATGCAGCACTGGTTCCTTCCCTGGCTTTGGTATCGTTAACAAGCCAATGTGTTTTCAACCTGGTGGGAGATGACTGCCTGCAGAGGAGTGCTGCAGACATGTGTGGGAAGTTTATCATTCACTCATGCATATGCCTCAGGACCATATTCACTATACTGTTTGCCAAGGCCCCAGAACCAAACTGACTATTGGCTAACCAGTTCTTTCTGTATATAATGTAGCCAATTTTGCAGCAATAGTGTTCTTCAGCTATCTTGAAAACTGGGGCAGCATGCTTCTCCAAGACGTCACTGTCATCTGACTAGGTTCAGCTCCAGGCTGAGGTGTATATACAGATATAAAGATATACAAATATACAGGTGTAGATGTGATAGGTTATTAAAGTTTTTTTTTTTATTTCTTATTTCAAGATTCATTAAGCTGTCTGGCAAGTAGAAGTTACAGCTAGGGGGAGTTTTTAGAAGCAAGGTCTGTAGTTGACAGACAGGAAGGAGCATGCACAGTAAAATGCAAAGTCAGTGGTGGGACATTAGTTACTGTCATAAGTTTTGAAATTAGAGTTGTGTTGTGAAATTCAATATAGTTGACAGGTCTAAGGACTCATAATGTAAGTAGGTGTAGCCAGTGAGCCCTCCCCAAAATTTTGGTTACCCACAAGTGAAGGAGATTCTGGAGTGAAATCAAAGCTTTCAGGCATAAAAACTAACATGACAAGTCAGATTTGAATCTTTGAATATGTAGATTTAACCTGGAACTCTCTACACCTACATGTAATTTTGGAGAGTGACCTGCATTTACTTAACAAATTAGGAGGGCCTAGACCCATCAAGTATCAAATTTCATAACACAATTCTAACTTCAAAGCCTCAGATTTTGACAGCTATCTAGAGTACTGCCATTAACTTTGCCTTTTATTGCGACATGCCACTGCCTATCTACTACAGTCCCTGCTTCTAAAAACTCCCCCTAACTCTGACCTCTACTTGCTAGATGGCTTAATTAAATTTGAAACAATAAATGAAAGTAACTCAACCTGTCACATCTACATTCACATCAGTCTGGAGTTGAACCTAGACTGATGACAGGAGTGTTGTGGAGAAGCTTGGTGCCTTCATCTTCATGGTAGCTGAAAAACAGTTGCTGGAAAATTGGTTATATTATATACAGAAAGAGCAGATTAGTCAAAAGTCAGTTTGTGCCAGGGACCTCACTAAATAGTATAGTGCATAGGGTCCTGGAACATATACCTGAGTGAATGATAAACTTTCGACTCTTGTGCTTGTGGCAGTCCTCTGCAGGCAGTACCTTCCACCAGCATGGAAACATGGCAGCTTTTATTCATACTAAGGACCCATTGCTGCGTTCAACCTCAAGACCTGTATGTCTGCTGGAAACAATTAGCTGGCTGTTTGAAGATGTGCTGATCACTAGGATCCTAAGTTAGCGTGTGCATGTGGAATGCTGCATGTGGCAATTCAGGGTCTCTGACCCAGGTACAGATTTCCTGGATGTGTCAGAGATTGTCATCACTCTATGGGTTGAGGATCATCTCTGCAGGCTAACCATCCTCATATTTTTGCTGATGAAACATACTCTCCTACTTCCATATTGTTGCAAACATCCTTCCTCTCAGCCATATTGACTAATTGTACCACGCAGTCTGGAGTTGCTGAGGGTGAACTTGCCTTACCCCAACTTATTCAGGTTGTATGTAAGTTACAGAGCATGTTTACCTCAATGTGATTATGTACATACCTTTCCAAGGTTTAGGAGTGTGTTATGAAAGTTTATATCATAGTGTTTTAATAGGTTCTGTTGTAACACTCCTGTGAATTGACACATTTGTCCTTTTTCTGTAGGGAACATTGTATTAATGCTTAACAGAATGTAATGTTTATTGCAAGTCACTCAGTAATGTTTGTAATATAGGTCCACATTTCTGAAATCTGAAAGCTGTGAAAACCGAAAATTTACCAAATTGTTACTACAGTAAATCAACTGTCAATAAACTTTAATACTATTTATAGTCTTTTAAATCCAACTTAGTGTGAATAAGTCATATGTTTCGCTTCAGAAATAGTGATGTGTTTGATTATGAGGTGCTGCCTCTTACCCCACTGAGAATGTGACGTACCGTGGAGTACATGCAATGTATTCTAAATTCTGTAAAATGTCTGGCCCCAGGAGTTTTATATACGGGATTGTGGACCTGTACCATTTCATCAGATTGCATCTATAAATTGATTAAGGTTAATAAATTGTCACTTTGAATTCAGTTTTGTGATTTGCCTCTCCATGCATTCTGCTCCTGACTGTATGATAAAGTGACAACAGCACACACCCGAGAAAGACTGACATTTCTAATTTCATTTCATTAAGTATGCTGTCATTCTTTTATAATTAGTACAAGGTAAATGTTTAGTAACAGTGTGCATGCAATAATAAGTACATCATACAAACCTGGACGCCTACACCGGAGTAAGAAAAACTGGAATGTGCCCGCCTTCTGTGGGCGGCGTTGACAATGAAGGTTGCAACATTCTCGATTAAGCCCTTGTTACCAACACGCTACGGAGTAACTACTTCCTTTGTTGTCCGCTGTATATGGGGTGTCGTTCCGGTTTGTAGGTCGATAATGACGAGTAGTGGGGTTTATAAAACGGAACAGAGGTTTCGATCGCACGTCAGAGTGACTGTTGTTGGCCTTCGCGCGTGTTTGGAGTTAGCTGTCATCGTTTTTTGTGTTCTCATTGTCCTCGTTGTTTGCATTCGCTTGATTTCAGTTTTTTACAATGAGCGAAGGACACCTCTCTGAAGGTAAGAGCACTGTTACATCTGTGTAATACTCACATAACAAATTCTCGGTTATTTAGACCACATGTGCATTAAGTCGCGGTGTTTTACGTTGCATATCTGGCTTCGTTTTATAAAATGTGTAGTTGTTTTCCACCCAGGTGTCTCAACGTTTATTACTCAGTCATCTTTTCTAAAATGGTGCAGTACTTGTTCTCACACGTTTAGGAAGAATAACACAACAGAAAGCAATGGAAAATAAAGTGCCCCCCCAAGAGAAACTGGATGAGACTTGTCACAGGTCTTCCCGGGCCTGACCAGATAAAACTCCACTCGGCCTGATTCGATCCGGTCCGAGCGTCGGCCTTGGGCCCTTTGGCACAAATAATGTCCCGTTTCGGGCAGAGTGCAGGTGTCACCAATCAAAAGTTATGTAACATATTGCTTGGGCCATTTTTTCATCACAACGAAAGTGTTGTTTATATTTACGTTCATATAATGCTCGTGACATTGAAAACGACGCAGCGCAGAGAGCTGTGAAGCTACTCGTTCCTTGCGAATTGACCAGCAACTTACGACGGAACTGCACAGGCACATAATGTGGTGAGCGGCGAATTTTGGGAAATTGGGTTCGGTTGGAATCCGGAAGCAAAACCACGCTTAATTTTCTCTGGGATATTCGTAGGTGCTCGATCTCAAAACTTTTCACGGTAAGATCCTGAACATTTGCTTCTGATATCCATGCACTTTTCCTCAGTCGCTAAATTAGTAAGCTGTAAGATATTCTCAGGACGTTCTTCAGTAACTGTATCAACTATTATGTACAATAATGCACTGAAACAAATATATATTAATAACAGAAGAGTCAGAGAAATTGTAAGCAGAGGTTAAATCGGGCTACGATAGATGAAATATGGTGTTCAGTCATGCAGGGTTAACACATTTAAAGGTACACTTCGAAATCAGGATGAATGCTCCGAGGGCAGAGTCAGGTAAGATTAAAAACCTTCGGCTTGTGCAGACTGGTAGGAAAGAATAGACTACTGTTGTATTACTGAAAACAGGCATATTGAACTTGGCTTAATATGTAGAATTTTATATGTGGTTGAAAACTTGAAAGGAAAGAGACAGTGTGAAGGAGACTAGGAATAAATGCGAGGAAATGCGATTGTTAATATGGTTGCCAGGGAGATGTGTGAGGTATGACGGTCACTATAAACAGCATCGTCTGTGAAGTGATCCCGTGCGGTCTGGTAGATAAGTGCTGAAACTACGGAAAAACTTGCTGCTTCAGTATTTACGTTAGGCGATGGTGAACTCGGGTTTTACTGAAACATCTGTTCATGCCTACAATTGCTATCTTCCCTACCGTTGCAATTCCGAAACCTCACTTGGTGAAATTTGAGTTGATGGTAGAACTGTCGACCCTTTATGTAGGAATCATGAACTGCAGTGCAGTTTGAGATATTTTTTTTTTAACATGCCTCACTTTCATGTACGTTCATTGCAGTGTTATTCGGCAAAAGGTGAAATAACAATATATCCAATTAATATCCTGAAATTCGGCAGGTGTGTGGCTAGGCGACTTTATTTACCTGTAATTAGGCCTATGTGTAATGACGTACAGTAATGGGACAATGGGAAGCTGGCTGGCTGGATCTGCCTTCACTTGATAAGGGAAACGCGTTCTATTACGCTTCGGCTGTCAGACAAAGCTAGTAATTACCAAGACCGGTTTCAATGCCGTTAGCAATGAGCTCGCATCTTCGCTTCATTTGCTATAGAAGCATATTTCACCTGTCGTATTCAATTCACCCAACTAAATATCCTCCTACAGAGATGAAGCTTATGCTAATATCAAGGCCGATGGAATAGATGAGGGTCGCGCGCAGAACTTAGTTCAGATAGTGCAAGCACATAACATTCGTCTTGTTCTTGATGAGTAGCGTTCCGACGAACGGAAAATACACGTGTGTACTACTGGAAGGATGTCACTTTGTGTGTCTGTATGGGCTTATTATTAGGACGAATAAAGTCACTGGATTAGTTGCTAGTTTGATGTATTATTTTTACAACATACGCAGTTTCTTGCAGTAGACAGCTAGGAGTTCGTAAGTGCAAGTCTGCACTTTTCTGTATTTGACATGTACTTGTGTCTTTTGAGTTTTCCCTTGGTGAAGAAAGAAAAAGAGATTACTGGCTTCGGTACTGGACCTACAGTAGCCGATTGAAGAAAAGTTCGAGAATTTATGTCTTCCGTCATATCCCTACCTACTTCGCTATCCAGAAGTAATATTTCTGCCAAATGTGTCTTCGGTTTCTGTGACTGATCAAGCAATACGAAACATCCTTCAATTGCCGATGGACCGGTATTTCCTAGAGGATACTGCATAGTCCTCTTCTGATCGAGACAATTAAAATATTCCTGGGAATAAAAGGAATTCAGCGAGTGATATTAAAAAAGTCACGTACGTCTTCGGGTAGAAAATGTATTAGCCCAATCTACTGCAAGTTGAAGGTCCAGTAAAATTCTTAAAACCGACTTTTGTTTTGTCCAAGCTTAACGTTAAAATGGGTTAGTCTCATTTACAAGATAACATATTTTTACAGCTGAACCGAAACCAAAGAATATTTGGAAGATGTGGAGTTCAGTCGAATTTATACTGAAGGGGGGGGAATCACTGATGTAAGCCCGGGCTTCAGAGTTTTGGAACTAGGACTTATCGATATTTCCATGCTCTCAAAGCAAAGAGGTGGCTTGCCTACGATATGAAGCCAAATTACCACAATACGTAAGTTTCCTTTAATGCCAACGTAAATGCAGTTCTCACATTCTGAAGTATGGCAGCCTTAGTTTTTGTCGGTGTCTTAGACAGCCTTGCTTCAGCATGCGGGTAACACATGTTGTATGCATGACTCTGATCATCACTCTTAACACCCGCAATTATGGCTGTTGATGCAGGACAAAACGTAAAAAGTGTAAACCTTCTTCCATGCGTATTACCCGAGGAAGCGCAGGACGTAATAAACAATTCGCTACGAATGGTAGATAAATAAATGAATTAAGGAAAGAAAGTTCGTCTAAGAATTTGAAGGAAGAAATAAAAAATTAGGACTGTTTTATATTTGGCGAGCCAAGCGGAAATAAGTTACGCCTTACAAAGATAAATGGACTGAAGACAACACAATGTAGAGCCGTATTCATTGCGCGAATGTCTGGATAAATATTCATTGACTAACTTTTTATGGCATGAATGCCAAACATTCTTGCTCAAGTTGGCCTTCGATACCGTAGGACATACAAAGGATGACAACATATAAAAAGAGGTGAAGAAATGGAGACGAACCAATTGTGGCTTATTCGAGTTACTGTCACCGAAATGTCCTGGAAAGACTAACAAAACCCACGACAGAGCTCAGTTGGAATAGTTGGTATATCTAACTGAGCGAGTTCCTGATGGCACGCCTCCCAAAAAAGAGATGCTTGGTTTGTGGAAGGGAACCATCCAATTTATTTCACATTTTAAAGGACTGACTTGAACAAAGTGATGAACAAAGTAACGTAATTAATTTCATAGAGTATTCCTGCGATATTTCTCCTTCTCCTCCTCCTCTTTCTTGTTCTCCTCCTCCTCCTCCTCTGGGCCCTGCAAGTCTTTATGAGTTGTGACCTTCTCAACAGTTCTTTTTCATGCTTCTCTGTCCATAGCTATCGTACTCGATATCTGAATCTTCATTTTTGCCAGATCCTCTCTGACATCACCCGCCCATCTGAACCTCTGTCTGCCAATCCTCCTCCACTCTGTTACATTTGTCACCGTCCTTTCTTTATCCATTTTTACAATATGTCTAATCCATCTTATTCTCTGTGTTTTTTTTATGTAAGTTACTATATCTGCATGTTTGATGAGCCACTCCATTTCCTCACTAGTTCCTATTCTCCAAGTTTGTATGGGATATTTAGTTCCTAACACTTCCAGAATGTGCACGTGGATTTGTTACAAGATTTTGGTGGTTCTATTAGGGCCACCTTCCTCCACTGAAAATCTTATTCTCGCAGAAATATTTTGCACAACTTTCTCGTGAATGTTAGTGCTCTGGATATGCTAGTTACTACATGTTACTTTTTGTCTTCATTGTTTACAGTAAAGCTCTAACTTCATTTCGCCGGAAATAAACTACACGTGATCGCAGCGCAGTTTCGTTTATGTTTGATAAAGTTTCAAGGAAATTCAAAAGAATATTTAGATTGAACGATGATGATGATGATGATAAAAATAATAATAATATGTATATATAAAACACACTAAGTATAATATTTAAAGCCTCTTATAATCTGAAAACATACATCATTAATAAAATGGACTGAATTTCACTCAGATGTGAAATTTATCTTTGATTTTGTTTGCTTGTTATTGTGTTCTAAAGATCTTGCAAGTAACATATCCAGGATTGATAAATCAAACATGTTTATTCGGCCGTGATGAATGAAAAGTAAGGCCTACGAGTGGAAAAATCTTTGAGTTTATTCGTTATTAACTCTGCTCTAGTTTTCAATTTTTTTCACAGCTGTTGAATAAATTTTGACGGCAAGTAATAACGTGTGTGCACATTACGTAGAACCTTGAAATCACCCTTTGATTTAGTAGGCTATATTAACCATTTTACGTATTGAAGAAACTGAAACGCTGAAATGAAGGTTAAATAAAATATTTTGTCCGTAAATTTCCACATCATCGTCCACCTGTTCCATTGCACGACAGATTTTAAACCTGTAACTCACTTTGTGAGAAGTAAAGCCCGAAAAGATGTCCTCTAATATCAAGAGATCTTACGTCCCACGAATTTTTCTTTTTGTGTGTTTTCTGAAAACAAGGGGACAAGTTGATAACTTGCAGAACATGGAGCACCGCATATAGCAAGCAGTTACACAAAATCGTGTGAATGAAAACGTTAACAACATTATCGAATGCGAAGCCCAGCACCAAAGATTTGCATATAAGGATCTTAAACTTATCTGAGATCAAAATTAGTGCCGTTGAAGTGACTAAGTTGCCACTTTATGTAGTATGGGCTACATAACATAAGGTTTAATCTGTTTCACAAAGCGAACACTAAGATGGGGCTACTTTTTAGTTAAGTGTTCATATCATACCTCAGAGAGAACACAGTTATTTTCCCAACACAAAAACAAATAACGTAATTCTGCATAAGAAAATGTAGCTGTTTATTACCAGAATCAAAGAAACACCTAAACACACTGTGTGGACGATATTTAGTTTTATGAAGGTCAAACTTGATGATATAACAGTAAGCACGAAATTTCACAGTGTCCTTTAGTATGTTAAATAAATCAGTTGATGAAGGCAGACTCGTCAAGGCTCACAAGTGCTATTTTTATCTTTAGTATATTTATTTTTTTCGGTTTTAAACTATTTTGCTGAAAATTATTAATGTCAGTAATTTTGGCTGCTTTTTGACAAATCTGTTTCACATAGCTGGGTATCGATGTGAGAGCAGATCAAAGAGATATTTTCGATAGCCTGTCCGAGATTGTTGCTTTTTTTTTTTTTTTTTTTTTTTTGCCTTTTTTTTTTAGTTTTTTTGCTTTTTTTTTTTCCGCGAACGTGTTTTGTTTTTTTGTACCGACCAGCTAACCCCTTGTTTTTAACCGTTTT
>Ga0123355_10011320_pt1 | contig 13740 bp, 15 predicted proteins | sample TergutEmb28metaG_3_FD_89872 | JGI IMG/M metagenome (GOLD analysis project Ga0123355, IMG submission 89872) | Embiratermes neotenicus P1 segment gut microbial communities from Petit-Saut dam, French Guiana - Emb289 P1 | ecosystem: Host-associated > Arthropoda: Insects > Digestive system > Gut ... | reverse complement strand
CTCGCCTGCGTCAATGCCATTTTCTATACACCAAGCGCGGGTTACATCGTCAAAAGGCATAATGCCGAATTTAGCGCCGCACTCGACAGCCATATTGCAGATGGTGAATCTATCTTCCATATCGAGCGTTAGAAGCCCGGAGCCTGTGTATTCAAGCGCTTTATACAACGCGCCGGCGGCTCCTAGATGGCCAATTATATAGAGGGCGGCGTCTTTTGCGGTAACAGAGGGAGGCAGTTCGCCCTTCAAGACTATCTTGATAGACGGAGGAACTTTAAACCACAATTTGCCGTAATGCATTGCTACGGCGGCGTCCGTGGCGCCAATCCCTGTGCCGAGCGCGTTTGTGACTCCATACGAGCAAGAATGCGAATCAGCCCCGATGAAGAGGCCGCCGGGGTGTATGTGTCTCTTTTCGAACATCAGTCTATGGCAGATGCCCTCGCCGCTTTCATATAGCTTAATGTCATGATGAGTGCAGAACTTGCGAATCATATCATGATGTGCGGCAACTTTGGAGTTAGGGCAGGGGACATAGTGGTCGATTATGAAAGCAATTTTTTCTTTGTCGAATACGCTTTGTTTATTCAGCTGCTCAAAAACTTCGATGACCCATGGCCCTTGAGCATCAGGAATCATGACAAAGTCTATTTGCGCGGTAGCAATATCGCCGCTCTTTACTTCATGTCCGCTTTTTTTGGACAGTATTTTCTCGACAATCGTTTTTCCCATTATCTCGCAATCTCCTCAGTTACTTTCAAAAACTCATCGATTTCATCAATTGTGTTAAAATGCATGGGCGAGACACGGACAAGAGAATCTATGCCGAGCGCTGTGAGCTGCCTGCGGGATAGCACATTTGTTGTGGCTCGGTCGAAGACCACGACGCCTTTATCGATATATTCTTGAACCGCGTCTTTGCCGGACTTCTTGTCAAAAGTGAGGGGGAGTATGCAGTCTCTTTTGGTCAAATCATCGCCCACAAAATGAACCTGCGCGCCTTTTATGTCTTTCAGCCCGGGCGCTGTAGCTGAGCCATGCATCATCCTGTACATGAGTGCTCGCTCATGAAGCTCGATTCCATTCATTGCTTTAACAATGCGCTCGCGTCTGTCAGCGCCTGCGCCAAGCTCTTTACCCAGCCAGTCCAAATAATCCACTACAATCGACCAGCAGCCCCATGCGGCGGGCTCTGCGGAGCCAACTTCCCAATCGATAATATCTTTTTCAAGTGTGCGTTCATGAGGGAGCCTTGAGCAGCGCTCGGAGACCCAGCCGATGCCCTGGCCGCGCTTGCCAAGCATTTTGTAGGGGGTGAAGCCTATAGCGTCCACGCCAAGAGCTATAACATCCGTGGGACCATGGGGGACGTGCTGCGTACAGTCCAGTAAAATATAAAGGTCAGGTTTGATTTTCCGTGCTTCGGAGATGATAGTTTCGACATCGCACTTAACGCCCGTGATATTTGAAGTATGTATGAATGACAGCAGGCAGGTGTCTTTGTCTATGAGTTTTAATATTTCTTCAGGCTGTATAGCGCCGCTCTCTCTGCAAGTTTGAGCCACACGCAGCTCTTTTCCAGCGATTTCAGCATAGTATTTTGCGGAATCATAGGAAGCCGGGTGCTCCTGGTCAGTAGTGACTACATTAGAGCCGGGAACATTGAAAATAATAGCCTGGGTCATATGGTAGATGACACGTGAAGCTGTTTGGGATGAAAACACAGAGCCTGAGGTAGCTCCAAGGAAAAGCCTTGTGTCCTCAACGCCTTTTATCATCATATCTTTAAGGTGCACAGAGGCTTTGGAAGGTCTGTTAGGCGAGTCCGGAAAAGCGGTCTCCTCACTTATAAACTGTGAGACTTTTTTTAACCGCAATGAGCCGCCGGCATTATCAAAATAGATTCTTTTGCCGGCATATGGGTCATAGTCAACATAATCTAATTGCATACGAATTTCATTTAATAGTTCGGGCGAAAAAAGCTCGCCTTGATTTTTCGTGCTCATGGGGTACACCTCCGGATTTCAGTATATTTAGAGTTTAGCGTATTCGGTTGTTTTAATCAAGCGAAAATACAGTGCATCGAAAGAGTTATGTGTAAAGAAAGAGGATTGGCATAGACCAATGTGTTGCGATTTGCATATGATGAAGATATATTGCATTACCATTGTAGGGACGAGCGCCCTCGCTCGTCCGCAACATTGGATTTGCAATAAAATAACCCATCGGCTAAACCAATAGGTTATTTTATGAAGCGCATATTAGTCCTACCAACTCATCTTCAGCAACGCTTCAATAAACACAGGGTCAGTCTCTCCGCTGATTTTATCCACCAGCGAAGTATAGAGATGAGGAATGACAATCTCTGCGCCTTCTTCAACACAAACCTTTACAATTTCATGTACATTGTCCATATCAATGCCGCCGGTTGGTTCAAAGATTTGGATGCCTTCATTGACGGCGGCTTTTGCCATTGCTCTTACATGATCTAACTTTTTAGAGCCTTCAATCGGAAAAAATTTAACTGAGTTCAGCCCAACATCTTTCATAAGCTTTGCGGCCAGTTCACATGATATAGGCTCTTTTTTATGCTGGCTAACTTCCCCCGTCGAAATATAAACTTTGCCGGGTTCGTCAGCAGGTTCAACAAGTGAATTGACGATGAAATCAGATGCCTTATCCTGAAGTCTCCCAAGCGTATATCCGGCGGCGGGAAATACCTGATTAATATGATATGGAAGCGTTGCCACGGAAACGTCCGCCACTCGTTTCCACATAGCAGGGTCGCCGGCGCCGAGGCCAACAGAAGTCAAAATTCCATGGCTCATGTATTCTTTGACGCGCATGATCGCTTCGTCATCTGTTTTGAAATTTTTAACCATGACTCCGACTAAAATTCGTTTTGTATCAAGGCGTGAGATTGCTTTCGCGTTTTCTAAATCTTTTGCAAGCACATTGAATAAAATTTTTGCGCCCATCAGTTGCCTCCTTGCAGATAGTGACCTATTTTTTCGATAATCATTTCTACCTGGCCTTCCAAAAGCGGTCGGGGATCGATTGACAATATCCCTACATTTGCATGGTGGGCTCTCAAGAAGATTGCCGGGTTGCCGCTCATAAGCACTTTGTTAAGCTCTATAGCACTTATTCCTGCCAATGTTTCATCAATTTTGATTTGGGCACGATAGATTTCTCTACCGGCTTCGTCCTGCGATATTGTGCATGTGAGGCCTTTATGTTTATTTAGCTCTTCACAAGCCCGCGCCATGGCCTCTTTTTGCTCGCTTACGGTATCAGGTTTTGCGCTATACTCATTAAGTGCGCTTATCAGGCCTATCATGCCCTCTTTTGAAACTTTCATAGGACGCCCGACGCCTTTATATTGTTTTTTGCAAGCTCTGATTAAATCAACTTTGCCGCAGATAAGCCCTGAGGTTGGCCCTTCGAGGGCTTTGTGTCCGCTGTAGACGACGGCATCAGCGCCCATTTTCACATAGCGGTGTAAATCCTCTTCTGCCGCGGCATCTACGATTAGGGGCAGATTGTGTTTATGAGCGATTTCGATCATGGCTTCAATGCTTTGCATACCCTTTTGCACCGCGTGGTGGCTTTTCACATAAAAAAGTGCGGCGGTTTTATCAGTGATAGCACCTTCGATATGCTCTTTATAGACAAGATTAGCACAGCCCACTTCAACGGGTTTACCGCCGCCGAGCCTAATCATTTGCAATATATCTCCGCCAAAATTTACACAATGGCCTTTTTGGATGATAATTTCATTTCTAAGCCCGCAGGAATCAGGCATACGCTCGACTAAACTCAGATTCTCACCGGCAATTGCAGCAGCTGTGGCGATAACCATTCCGGCGGACGCGCAGTGAACCGGGCACCCGGCTTCAGCGCCTGTCGCCTGTGCTATAACATTGCCTGTATACTCAATCAATTCGTCTATGATAACAAAGTTCATCAAAGCGCTCTGCACATTTCGGCCTACGCCTTCGCTTGAGGTACTGGCTCCCAGGGGAGTCATCTTGCCATTGGCATTGACAACCTCACGAAGCCCCAGACTTTTGTATATATTTTCCATTTCAAATTCCCCTTTGGATTATCATAAAACGCATGGAGCTCGCTTGCCCCATGCGTTTTGGTATACCTTTAACTCTGAATCGGGAAGAAAATACCCATAATCATAGCACCCAGAATCGCGCCGCCTACCATAGGCTTTTTGAAAACATAGAACAAAGCGGAGCCTACTATAGCGCCAATACCGATTGGGATTGAAGCTGAGGCAGCCGATATGACGAGCAGAGGCCCTAAGAAGCGGCCTGCGGAGTTGCCCGCGCCCATCATTATGTCCGCACCGAAGGTTGAGTTTGCTTGCCCTATCGTAAATTTTCTGACGGCTATGACAACTACTCCAATAACGAAGCCTATAGCGGCACCGGTTATCAGAGCGAGGAAGAAGTTATTAATAGGAGCGTCAATACCTGCTGCTAACATCATCGCGGGGATACCTATACCTACGCCTGTCATAAGAGAGCCGCCAATATCCAAAATACCTACAAGAGACCCTTCAAGTACTCGGGCAAACAGGAAGCTTGCGCCGAACGCCGCTGCCGCACCAAATGCCGCGCCGTCTTCAAGTCCGGCTGCGAGCATCGCAACGACGGCCACGTCGTTAAAGGCTCCGACGTTATGCACTACGAACATATGCGTTCCGGCAAATATCGCGGCGGCCAAAATGCCCACAAAGAGCGGGAAAGTCCAATCGGTGAACCAGAAATTGTCAATCAGTTCTTTTTTCGAGAATTTATTTTCTAAATTATTATTTTCCATCATTAACCTCCTATACTAAACAGACCATGCAAACTCTCAAGCCAGCCGGGAACGCCTAAGCCAAGCTGAGTAAGAAGCCTTATATCAACTTGACGGAAGAAGCCGCTGAGCGTGAACAATATGATAACAGAGATTAACAATGTCTTCGTAATCTTGTTCCAGCCTGAGTCGTCAACGCCTTTGCCTAAAAGAATACCAAGAACTACTCCTGGAACAGCATTGCCCATTATGATATGAGCAAGACCGCCGAGTATGGTTCCCCAGAAGCCTGTACGCTTGCCGGCCTCAAGAGCCGCGAGCCAGAAAATGACAGGCATTATTGGGTTGATAAGAAGGTTGGCAGCGGGCACGAGCACCATAATCGCAACACTGCGCATAGCCTCAGGTATAGCCATTGCGGTAGTGTTTAAGATCACAACTACAACAGCGCCTACAATCGCGCCCGCGATACCCATTGATTTAGGGTCGTGGAGGGTTTTTTCAACGTCTTTGTTTTTGAACATCAGAAGAGCAACCGCCCAGTTGGGAACAATACGGTGTGCTACGTCCTGCGTAAGTGCACCTGCGCCTACTACTGAGGCCCAGGAGTTGAAGAAAAAGCCAAGTCCGAACGAGAAGTGCGAAATCTGGTCACCTTGGCAAGCATTAATCTCGCCCAAAGTTCTGAATGCGCCCATTCCCTGGTACTTGGGTGCGTGGAACATCCTCGCGGCGCCCACGCCTACGCCGAAGCCCATGAGCGCGCCAATGATTAAAGATTTAAAAAGTATCTCAATAAACAAACTAATCTCTCCTTTCGTGATGTTGCAGTTATCCTAAAATTCCTTGCTTTTTGCGTTCCTGTTTGAATTCAAAGGAGTCGGTATCAACGATTGTTACGTTTGCTTTTACCTCGACCTTGATGGTAAAATGGCTTACATCTCTTTTCATGAAGAAGAAAAAATACTTCTCCGTAGAGATCGTTTCAGTGCCTTCCAGAAACACAACGTCCAAAGGTTCGATTCTTATGATGGTTCCTTTTGTGTCATTTGTGATTTGCCTTTGCATTTTGCCGATGGCATCGATAAAGGAATCCCTTGCATTCTTGCCTTTGCCTGTAAGTACGACACTGGTTTCAACGGTTTTCATAATGCTGCTCCTTTGGCTGATTTCAGAACGTATCTTTCACAGTTAGTAAAGGATAAGTTCTCAGCCTTTTAGTTTTATCAATTCTTGGGTGAGCCGGAATCCCAGGTCTTCCACATCCATAAAGCCGAAACCTAAAACATTGCATCCATCGCGGAGCGCTGTTAGGCCTTCTTCAATAGAGCGCATACTATAGCGCGATTTATAGCCATACTTAGACTGTGCTGTTATTGCGCCCGCACCGCCTGAGCCGCAGAATGACAAGCCCAAATCAGCACTTTCGGCATGCATAACATCACCAAGCTTCATATCGGCGCCAACCCCGGGTATAACAACCACGCGGCCTCCTGCTCTTTCCACCCCCTTCGCGATATTCTGGCCTTTGCCTAGTCTGTCGCCTATTACTACCACTACCTGACTCATATATCTCCTCCTATACTAGTCGTTAAAAGCCGTCTAAAACTGTATTTTAGGACTTTAACGATTTACTGTATTAATGAACTAGTTTGTGCGTAAAGCGCGCGGTCAGCCGATTTCCCTCGACCCGGCAAAGTCGGGTCTGCGGCTTAAAGTCTGCGACGCTAAAATCTAGCTTACTATTAGTGAACTTATATCAAGAACATATAGTCGGGCCGCTCTAAAACCGTCCACTAAAACTTGTGTTTTTCCACAATATATCATCATCTCCGCCTAGCTTGCCTTTGGGCAAGCGTCGTTGTCACCTCTTCATCTTGTAGAAAAAATCCGGTGTTTTACTTGGGCACTTTTAAAGCGGCTCGACTATAGCTTCTAAGATTACAACTGCCTTTTTGCTCTTTCAAAATGAACTGACAGCAGATATTTTTCAATGCTTGCAAGGTTTCCTATTCTTATTGTTATATCGTCTGCAAGTTGAATGGATTCAGCGCTGATTTCACTAAACAGGCCTTCGTCAAACCCTTCGAGTTCCTCGCCGCTTATGGACCTGTCTACCATTGCGGCAACATGATTGCACAAAGATTGCCACATATAGCCCTCAATAGGCATGACATCTGATTCAAGCCTTTTATGAATAAACAGTAGTATGTCCACAAGTTTTTTCCTATCAGAGCACCTATCAATAATTTCTAGTATCTCAGCGCCGGTTTCGAACTCATAATTCACTTTTCCACACGACCCTTCCTTCTTTGATAAGACCAAAAGGTTTAAGTACGCCTTGAGGCTTTATTTCATAGCCTTCTGAATCGATTAATAACTTTGACGACTCCAGCGTAAAAAGAGATATATTAGCTTTGCTGCCGACTTTAAGGCTGTCTACTGGCAAATTTAGCATGGATGCAGGCAAAGTGGTAGTTTTTCTTACTAGATCTTGGATGCTTAGGCCAAACGGCAAAAACTTTGACATTGTATCCATCAAGCTGCCTACAGGCGCCTCAAAGTTTGAAGCATAAATATCGGTTGAAATAGAATAGTCAATATCGCAAATACTAAGAATCTCAGGAACACGTTCGAAAGAGAAGCTCGCGGCGCCGTGTCCAACATCAAAGAACACGCCTCGTTTGACAGCATTTTGAAACTCTATCTTAAAGTCCGATAGGCCGCCGCTTTTGCCGTGGAAACAGTGGGTTACAATATCACCTTTTTTCAATACGTCCAGAACTTCGCCCAAAGAAGGCGGCGCATTACCTATATGAACCATAAGCGGCAAGCCAACTTTGTCGCAGACCTCTCTGGCGTGCAAAAGAGGCGCTATGCCATTGCCGCCTAAAACAGAGCCGCTCATCCTGACTTTGACGCCTACCATGTTTTCGCCATGGGCTTTCTTAAAGTTTTGAAGCTCATCAAGAGTTGCTAAGTCCGACATATCCGCAAGCTCTGATAGGCCTTCGCACAGGCCTTTTTTTGCGATGTTCAAAAAGAACTTTACCTGTGTTTCGTTTGTGTCGATAACTTGCCTTTTGAATTGAGGGAAATTATTAATGCCTGTGCTGCCTGCGTCCGCAACAGTTAAAACCCCTTGCTTTATACCTATTTTATCAGCATTAATTCCCAAAGAGGTTGGCCCATCAAACACATGTACATGCATATCAATAAGGGCAGGCGATGCGTGGAGCCCCTCAGCTTCAATAACCTGTGCGCCGCTCTCTAAGTTTTTTTCTTCGCATATCAGACCATCTTTAATGAATATATCTTTCTTTACAGGCTGATTATCCTGTAGATCAACGGCAATTACATTTTTTAGTATTAAACCCATGACAGTAACCCCTCATTCTATATAGTTTAATAAGGCTTCCAATTCCGCATCGCTTATATAAATGTCCATATTGCGGAAAATTTGCTTTAGGCTTTCATGTCCTTCGAGAGTTTTGTTATTATGGTATTGCTTCTCAAACCAATAACGATGCGCAAAGAGTAATATATGTGACAGGAACGCAAACTCCAGTTGCCTTTTTATGCTATAGCCTTCAAACTGTTTATATATTTCAAGTGCTTTTAAAATAATTTGCTGGCTCACTTCTTCGGAGTTAGAAGATTTGCTGTCGAAGTCCAGCAAGTTTTCCATGTCACCGGAAACAGAGGGAATCTTTTTAATACTCGCAATAGTTTCTTTTATTATTTCAAGGTTTTCTTTTGAGGGAATAGCATCTACAACAATAGTTGGCAAGTCACTCTCAACCGGAAATACGCTTATAAGTATATCCGGTTGTATCTCTTTTATTACATGTTCAACTTCGACCAGAGAGCAGTTCGCGACAACCTCAATGTCTTTGACCTCCGACTCTATAATTCTTTTGATGAGCCGCACAGCACCTCTGCCGGTTGCACAAATGAGTATCGCCTTAACTTTCATTGCGCTCAGAATGGACCGCTTTGATGCAAGGAAGTGAAGAATAATATATGTGATGAATGAATCATTAAGCAATATCTTGCTGTTTTTTACATGCTTACGGCATATTTCTTTTATAACCTGAAATAATGGATAATGGGCCCTTAGAAGAACCTCGTTAAATGGGTTTTCCATAATATCTTGACTGAGGCTGGTAGTCAAGTGTGAAATGAGTCTGGTATAGAGTGACGCATCTTCGTGATAGGGAAAAGCTTGTCTCTCTGAAACTTCTTTGATAAGAGCAGAAGTAAACCCCGCGAGATCAACTTCGTCACTGTTTTTGGAGAAAACACCTTCGATATATTTGAGTTCGTCCTTGTAGACGGGTAAATCCAATCGTTCAAAAGCAGACGCCCAGTATGAATAGAGATAGTTTTCGCTTAGCTCGCCTTGTGAAAAACATGCAGCATCGCCTATGAGCTGCCCTTTTTTAAGCCTTACAGAAGTGATTAGAAGCCGTATAATCATTAGAATTATATTTTCATTTTGCAGTTTAACGATAGCATTTTCTTCAAAAATTTCAATCATTTCAGCTTCAATAGCATCATAAAAATCGCTAAAGAGCGCTGATAAATCACCAATTGACTTTTTAGATAAGCCCGGTGATTTAATTCTATTTGTAATCAGATAAACATCTCGTACAGATAAGCATTTCTGTATATGAAGCTCAAAAAAGTCTCTAAGCAAGTGTTCATCGCCTAAGATCTTATAGCCGGAACTTTTCTTTCGAGACAAGGTAAGACCGTTGTCTTCCAAAATTTTGCCTATATATCGCATGTCTTTTAAAACAGTATTTCTGCTTACCAATAGCTGCTCGGCCAGGTCAGCGGCTGTTACATAGCCTTCTCGGACAAATAATATCAGAAGGGCTTTCTGAATACGCATCGACTGATCATAATAAGTACCTTCACTTTCAAGGGACACCAATATGGCTTTGCGCTTTTCGTCATCTGCCTCAATCCATATGCCTTTACCTGCTTTTGAATATACGGTAACTTCATGTTTATTCAAGAAATTTCTCACGTTTTCCAAATCATACTTAATAGTTCTTGAGCTGACATTAAAACTCGACGAAAGATCGCCTATGCGAGTGCTATTTTTTGCTGTCAATAGCTTATAAGTAACTTTTAGCTCTCTTGAACTTAACATATGGCACCTTCTGAAAATTTGGGCTGGCAATGGCGTGCACCATTGCTTTCATATTTATTTTACATTAAAGAGCGTGACATATAAAGAACAAATATTTTCACTTGGAATAGTGAAGCTTTTGAGGTGTTTTATTTCGGCGCAAAACGCATGGAAATAAACTTGAGAATTGGAGTGTTGAGGGCGGCAGCTGCAAATGTTGTTAGCGCTACGCCGGAGAAAGACAGACCATGAATGCTAGCTGTGTGGGAAACCTTATGCGTGATAGCGTTAAGGTCAAGGTGGGTGATAGGGTTAAGCAGGGTGATATTATTGCTAAATGTGGCAATTCGGGATATGCAACGGAAGAGCCGTGCCTTTATTTTCAGCTTCTATCAAGCAAAAACTTTTACCTGTCAACGAGTTTGCCCATTGCTTTTATAGATATTAGAGCAGAAGATTCTACCGCATATGATTCGGCATATGTAAACGCAAGAGAAAAACGCCCATATACCCAAGGTAATTTAGAGGTAATCGGAAATAAAATCTATATTGGGCGTGGGCTAGATGTTGAGAATGTGAAGCGTACCGAATAAGCACTCGACCGAGCAGGGCAAGACTCCGCCCCACAACGTAACAAGCTAGACTACTTGGAGAAACAAAACACAGAAATGGCACTGGACATGCTAGAGCGGTTTGCTTGCCGTTTTGAACATAGCATATTTTGAGCATATTATTTCATGCTGGAAATAGGTAAAAATATGCGTTATACTTGATGGACTAGCAAATATTATTCAAAAAGGCGGTGATGGATTTTTGAAAATCACAATAAAAGAACCACCAGCAGGCGCAGAGGAAGAAATTATTGTATTGTGCCACAACGCAAGTCCTGAACTTTTGAATGTTTTAAATTCTATTAAAACGTCCAACGGTACGCTTGCGGCACACGTTGACAATGAGATTCATTGGATAAATCCTTCGGACATTTTTTATATTGAAGCTGTAGATAGAAAAGTATTTCTTTACTGTGAAAGCGAAGTGTATGAATCGAAGCAAAAGCTATACGAGTTAGAGGAATTAGAGATGAACGGTTTTGTACGAGTGTCAAAATCCGTCATTGCAAACATATACAAAATAAAATCCTTTATTCCTTCGTTATCCGGCAATGTAGAGGCAGTTTTGACAAATGAAGAACGAATAGTTGTTTCACGTAGATATGTGAGCAACTTGAAGAAAAACTTAAGGTTAAAAATGGGAGGGCAGCATCATGGATATTAAAGCATTTTTCAGGGATATTCCTAGTAACTTCTTTGCTGTTTACGCCTATTTTATGCTCGGCCACATTATAATATGGCGTATTCGAGGAGTCGAAAGCCTGTCTTGGTACAACTTGACTGCCTATTTCGTTATGTCATTTCTTTTCGCTTTGACGACAATCGTTTTTTACACGAACAGAATTCTGAAAAGACTTGAATTGCTTATTCGCTATATTTTACATCTAATTTTATGTGTAGTTGTATTTTTTTCCGTAAGCAGTTACATGGGGTGGATTCGATGGGATGAGCCAATGTATTTTATTATTGTTACTGGACTATTTGTGTTTATTTACACTACTGTGTTGGCAACTCGGTTGTATCAATCAAAAAAACAAGCGGATGAAATGAATGAAATGCTGAAGGAAATAAATAAAAAGTAGATACCTACCGCTTATACACAAATACCTACCGCTTATGTGCGACACCATTGATTCCGAAAAACCACCTGCTATACTTGATGTTAGGAAAAAACATTGAGAGCAGGTGATTTTTATGTCTAACGCATCACGTTCAAAGACCGGCATGGAACTTGCATTGCATGGTGTATTTGTAAATAATGCATTGTCTGATTCATGTCCTATAGTGTCTGACGAGTATAATCGTTTGAAAAGTCTAATGATGGAAACAGAAAATATGAGTGGAGGAATTTCAAATGCCGAAAGTAATTAAGGGAAGACTATTATCAATGATGCTGTGCTTTATTATGCTGATTCTTGTATTGCCAACTTTTGTGTTCGCGCAGACAGGAGTAAGTAGAGAAGCAGAAGAACATATCTTAAACGAACTAAGACGTACAAATATCCCCAATGCCGCAGTTGCGGTGATTCAAGGAGAAGAAACATCATTCATACTAAAAAACAGTGAACTCGACACCTTGTTTTCAATAGCATCTGTTACAAAGCCTTTTACAGCTTTTGGCGTGTTGCTTTTAGAGGATATGGGATCGCTTTCCATATATGATCCTGTAAATCATCATTTACCTTGGTTTGAGGTGCGTTATAATGGTGTGCTTGTACCGCACGATGACATAACGATACACAATCTCATAACTCATACCAGTGGCATAGCTCAAAATGAGGAACGATTCCCAAGAGCGGCACCAAGTGAAACAACAGATGAATTTATAGCACGGCTAACAGGCATGGAGATTGATTTTTATCCAGCTACAAATATTGCATATAGCAATATGGCATATATAATTTTAGGTCTGTTGATAGAAGCGGTAAGCGGTCAGGGTTATGATGATTTTATGACACAACAAATATTCCGCCCACTTGGTTTGTACGATACATTTACAAATTACGAGCAAGCGAGTGACACAGGACGAGTTGTAAGTGGGTATAGGCGCGGATTCTTACATGTATGGCAAGCATATAAAAATTTAAATCGCAACCGCATTATCAATACAGCAGCAGGTGGATTGTATTCTAGCGCATCAGATTTGGCTCGTTGGGCAGGGATACAACTCGGCATAATAGATGTGCCGGAACAATTTGCAAGAATTGTGCAAAGGTCACATATACTTAACCCTGATGCCAATGTTCCGTTTGCAGAAGGATTTGTCTTTGCAAATGGCGGATGGTATGTTAATTCAGAAAATGGTCGTATTGAACATGCCGGAGGGGATAGGGGCTATTCGGCTATAATTAGGTTACTCCCAGAAAATAATGCTGCAGTTGTGGTTCTTTCCAACCTACGATTGGAAAACAATGTTGGAGAGTTAGGGGACATTGCACTTGGGGCGGTATTGGACAACACCTTTAACAGTCGCAACTTTGACCTTCTCGAATGGATTGATATTGGATTCACCCTCTTATGTGCTATGGGTGTTGTATTTTTAGGTCTACTTATACGGCTTATGATTAAACTTAGGAAGCGTTTACAAGACGGTGAAATAATAAAAATGAATTTTTCTGCTAAAAACATAAGGCTGTTAATTAGCGGTTCAATTTTCTCTGTTGCAGGATTGATATTCTACTATATTTTTCCATTTGTTGTGCTAGATACAGTTCGTGAACGCTTTCTGCTAAACTCCCCTGTGAGTTTTGGGGTAGCTGCTATCGCTATATGGATAATGGTACTTTACGATGTGTTTTCTTGGTGGGTTAAGGTATCTGTTCAGCCAGCAATCACTCGTAATTGATTGTTTGCTGATATATAATGTGTTGCGGAGTATATTATTGCAGGCTTTGACTTCGGGCCAACTTGTCCCGAAGTGGGAGTGAAAATATTTTAAATGGTGGTGATTTATAAAAAATGGTTCGCTGGCTTTTATGCCCTATCTGCGGAAGCAAAACCCGCACGAAGTTACGCGAGGACACGGTAACCTCGGTCATGCGAGCAAGCTCGCGCGACCCTCGATTTGCTCGATTATAGAAAAGGTCAGAGAGCTTGCGACATTGACGCAAGCTCTCTCTGGTGGAGATAAGCGGGATCGAACCGCTGACCTCTTGACTGCCAGTCAAGCGCTCT
>Ga0123355_10011319_pt1 | contig 13740 bp, 10 predicted proteins | sample TergutEmb28metaG_3_FD_89872 | JGI IMG/M metagenome (GOLD analysis project Ga0123355, IMG submission 89872) | Embiratermes neotenicus P1 segment gut microbial communities from Petit-Saut dam, French Guiana - Emb289 P1 | ecosystem: Host-associated > Arthropoda: Insects > Digestive system > Gut ... | reverse complement strand
CGGCGGAGGTTTCAGTTATCGAACTGTTTTTGACTGGTATTGGTCCGGCGGCACTTATTGTTTTTATCATTTGGAGCTATCTTTCGTTCAGATATAGAAAAATGCCGAAGCGACCACGTCCAAAAGCTGCTGACGTGTTCAAGGTGTCCATAAGGGCTATCCCAATACTCGTCCTACCGATCATTATATTTGGAGGCATATATTCGGGATTTTTCACTCCGACGGAAGCTGCAGCAGTTTCTGTTGCCTATGCACTTATATGCGGAGTTTTTTTCCTCAAAGATATAAACGGGAAGCAACTAATAAAGATTCTCAAAGAAGCCACGAAAATTTCGAGTCAAGTGTTTATGATTGTAGCTGCAGGTACGGTTTTCGCACAGGCGATAACAATAGCCCAGTATCATGTGGCCATAGTCAACGTTCTTTCCAATGTGGGTATAGTCGGGTTTTTGATTATTTTAAATGTTTTGCTTCTTTTTTTCGGGAGTTTTCTTGATGGTGCAAGCAAAATACTCATATTAACACCATTAGTGCTACCGTCGGCTATGGCACTTGGTATAGACCCATTTCACATAGGGATTCTTTTTATTATAAACATAGGCATCAGTACGTTTACTCCGCCGTTCGGACTTGACATTTTTGTCGCACAAAGTGTGCTAGGAGTTAGTGTTGGTCGCGTTACGCGATCAGTTTTCCCATTTTTGATATGCTATCTTTTGCTTCTCTTATTGGTTACGTTTGTTCCTCAAATTGCATTATTCTTGATATAGCTGCTTGTTAAAAAAGTTCAAAGCATCCGCCTTACCGTGATGTTGTGAGTAGGTTGGGTATCGAACAAATGAGTTTGTGGTACATCTTACAAGCCATTGCGAAGCTATGTTCCTACCAATCAGAAACGGCAAAAATCTAAGAATGTTCTTGTAAAAGAAAGTGTGCAGTGGTACACTCGATGAAAACAAGGAGAATTCAAAAATGTCAAAGAAGTTTAAATTTGTAACCATCACTGTAATTATAGCACTGTTCCTTGTAGGCTCTACAATAGCTCTTGCTGCAACCGTAAGGACATTTACTGCCACCGAAGCTACTTTTACAATAGTAGTAGACGGCAGTGCAGTCACTCTTGACTCTGCCACACCGCCGGTTGTCATTGACGGACGTACCTATTTGCCTCTCCGTGCGCTTGGGGAGATTCTTGGTGTTGGAGTCGAGTGGAATGCGCAGTTAGGCAGAGTAGAGGTAGCGAGTGGTAGTAACGCCTGCGGTCAGCAAGGAAGCAGACAACAAGCACCGCAGACTCCGCAGCAACCACAAACGCCTGCCTCGGCAGGTCTGCGTTCCGAAGCAATTCCCGGCACTATAACTATGGAAGACGGTGGGATTATAAGATTTGAACTATACCCGCAGATTGCACCACAAACCGTGTACAACTTCATCCATCTTGCACGTGACGGTTTTTATGACGGACTGACTTTCCATCGCATTATAAGTGGATTTATGGCACAAGGCGGTTGCCCTGCCGGCACAGGCGGTGGAAATCCGGGGTGGACGATTTTCGGTGAATTTGCAGACAATGGATTTGAAAATGAACTTCCGCACACACGTGGCGTATTGTCAATGGCGAGGCGTGGCGATGACTATAACTCTGCCGGATCGCAGTTTTTTATCGTTCATGTCGATGGACGTGCAGCAAGCTCTCTTGACGGAGGATATGCCACATTTGGCATGGTGACAGAGGGTATGGATATAGTAGATCGAATTATGGGTACACCGAACAACGGAGTTAATGGCTCGGTAGCTCCGGCTGACAGACCTGTGATTAGGTCAATTACTATTGACGATGATGTTGCAGTGCCTCTGCCGAATAAAATAAGATAGACCATCAATCTTTGATAATAACAAGCCCCTCAAGCCATCAAACTTGAGGGGCGATTGTTTTTTAAAGCGAATCAATAAACTTCTGCAGCCTATCAAGCGCAGACTTAATGCTCTCGATGGAGTAAGCATAAGAAATACGCACATGTCCCTCTCCCGAATCACCAAAAGCCGTACCGGGCACGACAGCCAGATGCTGTTCCTCTAAAAGACGATTACAAAAGTCATCTGCCGACAAGCCAAACTTCGCAATCGACGGGAACAGATAGAACGCACCTCTAGCTTCGAAACAGTCAATATCCATCTTCTTAAACTCATCAAGCATAAAGCGCCGGCGGGCATCGTATTCCTGCTTCATGTTAAGTACGCTCGGCGCACCATTTTGCAGAGCCTCAATTCCTGCATACTGGGAAAATGTAGGAGCACACATTAGGACATACTGATGGATCTTGGTCATTGCTGCAATCAGGTCAGCAGGTCCGCAAGCAAATCCCAATCTCCAGCCCGTCATAGCAAATGCCTTCGAAAAACCATTGATAACTATAGTTTTCTCAGCCATGCCCGGGAGAGAAGCGATACTCACATGTGGGCTATCGCCGTAAGTAAGTTCGGAATAAATTTCATCACTGATTACAATGACATCCCGATCACGCAGCACATCGGCGATAGGCATAAGTTCGTCCATTGTAAGAATCGCCCCTGTTGGGTTGGATGGATAACTAAGCATTACAGCCTTCGTCTTAGGGGTCAAGTGCGCCTCAATATCGGCAGCGGTAACACGGAAATCATTCTCCGCATTGGTAGGTATAGTAATAGGGACACCGCCTGCCATTATAACGCACGGCTTATAAGCAACGAAACAAGGCTCAACGATAAGTACCTCGTCACCCGGTTCGAGTATGGCACGCATAGAAATATCAATATCCTCACTGGCGCCTACCGAGACAAGAATCTGAGTTTTCGGGTCATAATTAAGTCCATATTTCGACATATAACGGCTAATTTCTTCACGAAGCTCAAGCATACCTGAGTTAGAGGTATACATAGTGTGCCCCTGATCAAGCGAAAGGATAGCCTTATCGCAGATATGGCGGGGCGTAACGAAATCGGGCTCGCCGACACCGAGAGACACAACATCGTCCATCATCGCCGCTACATCAAAAAACTTCCGTATTCCTGATGGTGGCATCTCACTGATTGTTTTTGCGACAAAACTTTTCATGTCAAATCATCCTTTCGTGTTTGGTAATAATTGCATTATTTAACAGTTAACTATAGAGTAATTTTCTATACAAGTCAACTATGAAACTTCCAATAAATGTGATATAATCATCGGAAAAAATATACTTATTGGCAAATGATAAGCCAAAATGCTCAAAAAGTCACCGATTGGGCAAGACTTAAAGCGCAATGACGGGGCTGAATTCTTCGAATAAAAAACATACTTTCATTCCGAAAAATTTATGTTATACTATATAAATCATAAATACGAGCAAATAAGCATCATGGAGGAACTAATATGGACAAAGGAACATTCTACATCACGACACCCATCTACTACCCCTCGGACAAATTGCACATCGGTCACACGTACTGCACAGTGGCGACAGATGCAATGGCGAGGTACAAAAGGATGCGTGGCTACGATGTGATGTTTCTGACAGGAACTGACGAGCATGGAATGAAAATCGAGGAAAGAGCCAAAGCTGCCGGAGTGACACCTAAGCAATTCGTAGATGAGATAATCTGTGGCAAGAACGGAATCCTCGACCTGTGGAAGCTGATGAATATATCATACGACCGATTCATCCGCACAACAGACGATTACCATGTAAGGTCCATACAGAAGATATTCAAGACACTCTATGACAAGGGTGATATATACAAGAGCGTTTACAAGGGCATGTACTGCACACCTTGCGAATCGTTCTGGACTGATAGCCAGCTAAGTGAGGGTAATTGCCCTGACTGCGGACGTGAAGTAAAGTATGCCGAAGAAGAAGCATATTTCTTCCGTCAATCCAAATACGCCGACCGTATTATGGAGCTTATCTCAAGCTATCTCGAGCCTGCTTCACGAGTAAACGAGATGGTAAATAACTTCCTAAAGCCCGGTCTTGAAGATATTTGTGTCTCAAGGACTACATTTAAATGGGGTATTCCTGTAGACTTTGACCCTGACCATGTTGTTTATGTATGGGTTGATGCGCTGAGCAATTATATTACTGCGCTTGGCTACAATAACGAAGAATATAATGACTTTGACAAATATTGGCCCTGCGATGTGCATTTTATCGGAAAAGAAATCGTGAGACTTCACTCAATTTTATGGCCTGCAATGCTCATGGCTCTTGACTTGCCTTTGCCAAAGAAGGTTTATGGGCATGGCTGGCTGCTCTTTGATGGTGACAAGATGAGCAAGTCGAAAGGCAATGTCAAAGACCCGATTATTCTTGCCGAGCGTTACGGCGTGGATGCACTGCGTTTCTTCCTCTTGCGTGAGTTTACATTCGGTTCTGATGGCAACTTCTCTAATGAAACTCTCATTTCCCGTATAAATTCCGACCTTGCCAATGATATCGGCAATCTCGTTTCACGCACTGTTTCAATGATTGGCAAATATTTCGGCGGAACATTACCTACAGATAGACAAGAAGGACCTGAGGATGACGGTCTTATTCAGATGGCTAAAGACTTAAGCGGACTGTATGAGACGAATATGGAAAAATACGCATTCCAGAGCGCACTTGCGGAGATTTTTAAAGTGACATCCCGTGCAAACAAATATATAGACGAGACTGCGCCTTGGGTTCTGGGTAAAGATGATAGCCAGAAGCCGAGACTTGCAGCAGTTTTATATAATCTTATCGAGACTATTCGCATTTGTACAGTCTTGCTTCAGCCTTTTATGCCCGATACATGTGAGAAAATTTTCGCCCAAATCGGGGCATCTGCGGAGCTTAGAGGTTACGACAGTGCGATATCTTTTGGACTTCTTCCAAAAGATACAACTGTGAGCAAAGGCGAGATCATTTTCCCGAGACTAGACCTTGCCAAAGAACTTGAAGCACTTGAAGCGGCCACTGATTGACTGCACCTCTAGGAGCGGTTATCAGGATGTTTACTGATATCAAGCAAAACCGCAACTTTCTATTTTAAATTTGGCTGATGCTTTGCATTAGCAGTAGGGTGGGATAATTTGTGAATATATGGATAGCTCTATTTTTCGGACTTGTACAAGGAATAACTGAATTCTTGCCTGTCTCAAGCTCCGGGCATTTCGCAATTTTGCAAAACCTTATGAATATGGGGGATTATAGAGGTGCTCATTTGGTGTTTGACGTCATGCTTAATTTGGCGATCCTCGTGTCCATTTCGGTAGTTTATTGGAGAGAAATCAGAGAAATGCTATCTGATGCTATGGAATATCTTCATAGCCGTGGCGATAGTGTGACCGGTGAAGCGATAATCCTCAAGCCATCTGCGAGAATGCTGCTGTTTATTCTCATAGGCACTTTGCCGATGTTTCTCGTTCTGATTTTTTCGGGCAGTATAGCACGGCTTTTCCTCAACACCATATTTGTAGGATTTGCGATATGTGTTACAGGTGCGCTACTACTTGTATCTGACAAATACATAAAAAGAGGAAATAAGACGGAAAAGACCATGCAATTATCCGATGCAATCATTATCGGACTAGCTCAATGTGTCGCAGCAATACCGGGTATGTCTCGCTCAGGCACGACTATCACAGTAGGGCTTGCCCGTGGATTTAGTGCCGGTTTTGCAGTCAAATTTTCACTACTTCTTTTGATTCCGGCGGTACTCGGGTCATTCTTCGTCTCACTTTATAGAGTTATCGCCAATGATACGGACTTTTCGATGTTTGGTGCATATTTTGCAGGTTTTGTAATTGCAGCGGTTGTCGGATTTTTCGTCATTCAGTTCCTGCGCCGGCTCTTGCAAAAAGGCGGATTTGGATATATTCCATTTTACTGCTTTATCGTCGGCGGACTAACTATGATAATTTCGCTGATATTTTAGTTACAAATATCGGCAGGAGGTTAAATGGCACAGTCAAATCGCAAAAAATCAGCACCCGCATCAAAAAGCGGAGTGTCTGAAAAGGGAAGCACCGCTAAATCTACATCTGCTAAGACTCCATACAGACGAGAAATAATGGCTGCAGTCTGTTTCATTTTAGCGGCGTTTTCGTTCATTTCTTACTTCAACACAGATGGTGCATTTATCGGACTCTTTACAGGGCTTGTAAAGGGTCTTGTCGGCAATGGATTTTTCTTCCTTGCCCCGGCACTGTTACTGTGCTCGGTAATATTGACTTTCCACAGAGGGCGACCTGTTGTATTTCGGGTGATTTGCGCTCTGGTGCTCTGCATTATGGCAGGCTCGTTGTGGCATCTGTTTAGTCGAGCATCAGGATATGGCTTTGAGTTATCCTTTGCGATGTTTCCGACATTGTGGGTAAGCGGATTGGAGCTTCAATCAGGCGGTGCTGTAGCGGGCGCACTTGCAGACCTTTTCGGGTGGCTGTTCGGTGGAATCGGCTCTACGATAGTGCTTCTGATAGCGACGGCATTCCTGCTGCTAACAGCGATTAACAGGTCAATAATCAACATCATAGACCTTATAAGGAACAGACCACGTGTTGAGTACATTCCCGAACCTGAGCCGGAGCACGATGAAGTGCTCGCACAGAGATACAAGCCGGCAGAAAAAAGAGGAATACCGATTATATCAAGGCGAGGCAAAGGCAAGGGCATAGACATACCTATTGACAGCGAAGACAAGGCTGCGCCACTCGACACTGCCGATAAACCGGTGGAAGAAAATGTCACGCCGGGCAAGACTTTAGATGCTCCTTTTGCAGGCAATAGCACGAAACTTGACCCGGACTCTGAGAGTTCTGATACTGCAAGCGATACGGCAGAAGATGAAATAATTGATCTTCCGCTCGATATTCCATTTATGGAAGGCAAGCGCCGTCGTGCCGATGCGAAGCCATCACGACCAGTCAGGTCCATTACCCCCATTGTGCCGGAGCTTGATTACGATGAGCCTGCATCGGAGATTATACAAGAAGAAGTGCCGCCACCGGAGTTGAAACAGGATAAGCCAAAAGAAGTGGCAAAGCCGGAAGTCATAAGTACATCGACAAAATCAGAACCTATAGAGATTTCACAACAGAGTGACGGTGAAGCAACATATATTTTCCCGCCAATCGACTTGCTGGCAGCAGGCTCTGCTAAAGCACAGTTCGGAGATGACGAGATACGTCAGAATTCCGAAAGGCTTGAAGTTGCATTTAGAAGTTTCGGAGTTAATGTAAAGATATCAAATGCCACCAGAGGTCCTGCGGTTACAAGATATGAAGCAGCAATGGAAGCAGGCGTGAAACTCACTAAACTTACCAATCTGGCAGATGATATTGCGCTGTCACTTGGAACTAGTGGCGTGCGAATTGCAGCTATGCCGAACATGATATCCACAGTGGGCATTGAAGTGCCTAACAAGAGCGTAAGCGTGGTATATCTGCGTGATATCATCGAGTCTAAAGAATTTACCGATGCTAAATCCAGGCTGACTTTTGCAATCGGAAAGAATATCTCCGATGAAGCTATAGTCGGAAATGCAGCGAAGATGCCTCACATGCTCGTAGCAGGAACAACCGGATCGGGTAAGTCAGTCTGCTTAAACTCCATTATATTGAGCCTGCTTTACAAGGCGACACCTGACGAAGTGCGATTTATAATGATAGACCCTAAGATGGTAGAATTTAATGTATATAACGCAATTCCTCATCTGCTTGTGCCTGTCGTTACAGACGTTAAGAAAGCATCAGGTGCGCTACAGTGGGCAGTTTATGAAATGACTAAGAGATACACTCTCTTTAAAGAGACAAACGCCAGAGACTTAGAGGGGTATAACAAGGTTGCTCGTGAATCAGAGGAGCTTCAAGTATTCCCGCAGATAGTCATAATCATAGACGAACTTGCAGACCTTATGATGACAGCAGCCAAAGAAGTAGAAGAATCAATCTGCCGTGTAGCGCAGATGGGGCGTGCTGCAGGTATGCACTTGATTATAGCCACGCAGAGCCCACGTGCTGATGTCATAACAGGGCTTATGAAAGCAAATATCCCATCCCGGATATCGTTTAAGGTTTCAAGTGCTCTTGAGTCACGTATAATCCTAGATGCAGGAGGAAATGCCGATAAGCTCGTAGGTAACGGGGATATGCTCTTTGCTCCGATAGGTTCTGACAAACCTATGCGTGTACAAGGGACTTGGGTATCAGATGCCGAGCGAGAAAAAGTAGTTGAATTTATTAAGAGTAGTGGTGAGACCCAATATTCCGAAGAAGTAATGGGAGAAATAGAAAAAGCTTCCGTAGACAAGTCATCTGCCGATAAGCCGAGAGATGAATCAGGTGGGAACGGAAGTGATCATGATGAGCTTCTGCCACAAGCAGTGGATGTTATTTTTGAAACAGGGCAGGCATCGGTTTCCATGCTTCAACGCAGACTAAGGCTAGGGTATTCCCGTGCAGCAAGGATAGTCGATCAGATGGAGCAAATGGGCGTAGTCGGTCCGTTCGAAGGCTCTAAACCACGAGAGCTGCTTATTACTAAAGAGCAGTGGAGACAGATGCAATATGTAAGTGGCACTGCTCCTGAAGATGCTCTGCCTATGGATGATATTGAGCCTGAAGACACTGACAATGATGAATAAACATAAAAATTAAACAACAAGGGAGAAAGAAAGATTGAAGAACTTATCACTAAACGCATTTACCATTAAACTCATCGCAATAATCAGCATGGGAATAAACCATGCATCTATAGTTTTGTGGCAGATATTCCCAATGTGGAGTCACATTATACTGAATTTTCTGGTGGGAATCGCTTTCCCAATTATGTCGTTCTTCGTTGTGGAAGGATTTAGGCGCACGAGAAATGTAAAGAGATATATGCTCAGACTTTTGGTGTTCGGCGTAATCGCTCAAGTTCCGTATATGCTTGCTTTCGGAATAAGTACGCTTAACGTAGTATTTTCTATATTACTCGGTCTTATCTGCATCAATATGCATGAAAAGTTTTATGTTGAGCAAGGTAAGAAAGGGAAGTTTGTATTCTTATTTATACTGATGCTTATAGTCTCGCTTATAACCGAGAGTGGACCTTTTGGCATCTTGATGATATTCCTCTTTAAGATTATAAAAGACGAGATGACTCGCCGGACGATACCACTGGTAGTCTGGGGCACTATGATGGCAGGTTCGGTCCTTGTGATGAGTGGGCTCATGCTCCTGATGAATTTGTTGGGCGGTGCAGATAAATTTACAATGGCGATTCAAGAGTCGTCTGTGGGTACGATAGGTGAATATGCTGCAATGACAATGCAGTTTTTCTCCATACCGCTAGGCACATTCCTCATCATTCCATTGCTCAGAAGTTACAACGGGGAGCTTGGCAGACGTGCAAAATACCTGTTTTACACTTTCTATCCGCTCCATTTCGTAGTTCTGATAATAATTGCATTGGCACTTGGACTTACGACCTTATCCATGCCTGCTCCGATATGGGCGACATTTGGATTCTAAAATATAAAAACTGTCAAGGATGTTCGGCGGACTGTGCTAGTTATTCGAGATTCGGATTACTAATTGAGTACGGTTGGTTACATCCAGTTTCTCCATAACAACAGCGAGATTGTTGCGCACTGTCCCCTCACTCAGGAACAGTTGTGCGGCAATCTCTTTGTTTGTCAGCCCCTGAGCGACAAGTCTTGCTATATCTCGCTCTCGTTGTGTCAGAAGGTCAAGAGCGGGATTTTCTTGAGCGGTCAGCTTTTTAAGCACATCGGCACCCAGGACTCCGGCGCCGTCCATCATAACCCTGAGTTTACCTGCGATATCGGCAATTTTGTCGGTCTTAATCAAATAACCGTCCGCCCCGGCAGCCAGTGCCTGTGAAATATTCGGCTTATCATCGAACGTTGTAAGCATCATTATCCGCACATCGGGATATCGCTGTTTAATAAGCCGAGTAGCGGCGATGCCATCAACTCCGGGCATACGAATATCCATAAGCACGATATCGGGAGTTTGCTCACCGCAAAGCTCCAGTGCCTGTGCGCCGTTATCCGCAGTGCCGATAACGGTTATATCACTCTCACGAACAAGTGTAAGCGACAAACTCTTTGAAATTAAAGCATCATCATCAACTATAAGCAGTTTCATTATTACATTCTCCTGTCTTTGCCCTCTTTAGCAAAGAGGGTGCCGTCGTAGACGGCGGGTGTTTTGTCAATTTGTGTGTTTGTTGTCATTTCACGGGCGACCGAGACGGTCGCCCCTACAATGGCATATGGGGTATTACCACGCAGTTGCCCCTACGCTGACTGAGGGAGGTTTAATCACTTTTGAGCGGTATAACACATATAACTCTGAAAACATCGCCTGAATCAATCGACAAACTTCCGCCGATTGCCGAAGCACGATGTCGCAGATTGCGCAAGCCTGTTCCCGGATTTACATGCTTGCCTTGCTTTGGAAGTCTCGCAACACCATCGTTTTCAATGCAAAGCCTGACAATATGCGGTGCGACATCCAAATCTATTTTAACCCCTGTTGCCTTAGAATGCCGTGAAACATTGGTCAGACTTTCATTTAAGCAAGATTCAAACATTGTCCAGATATAGAGCGGAACTTTCGTAGTATCACCAAAGACATTAAACTCCACAGGGCAAGTAGGGAAGCGGTCACAGATATCACGCAGACTGTCAACTCCTAAGAAAGTCACTGTAGACATATTATGAACAGCCTCTCGCATCTTATCAACCCCGACACTAAGTCGCTCAAGAGCGGCATCATAGAGAGCTAAGGTTTCATCGTCAGCCACTTCCATCATGTTTCTAACAGTTTGTAAAGAAATGTATGCTGCCACGATTTCATGCCCCGCATTATCATGGATATCTCGTGAAATTCTCGCCCTTTCCGAGACGGCAGATATACGTTCAATCTGAGCCAAAGCCGAAGACAAGTCAGTTTGCAGGCTTTCAAGCTGATAATATCGTCCTGCCTCTTTATCACGCACTGCGAGCTTGAGATCATGTTCTTTTTCCCAAAGTCGCAGGAATAAACCCAATAGACTGCACAATACTGCAATTAGCCCCGCATATATATCCACCGCAAAAAACACATATATAGCTGCTATCGCTGCAAAATACATACCATGAAACATGGCATGAAACAATGCAAATCCAAGCGTTACAGGCGACAGCACAGCAAACAAAATTACATCTGCAACACTTGTCCAAGATGTCTTGGGAATGCGCAAGCGCACAAGTGTCATACATACTGAAAAAAGCATAAGGAAAAAGCCCGTTGTGCTGTCACTAAAATAATAGTATGTGCCCAACAGACCAAGTCCTACAATGGTACAAATGATAAACACCAGTTTTTGTTGCGGAATGTCGTTCATGAAAAAGCTCCCATCATACTGGAGTCTACGGGTATTTGCAATAATTTTCTCATTCGCTAAAACGGGACTTGTCGCCCTACATACGCTCATTCAAAAACCATCACAAATACCCTTAGTAATCTAGTAAGCAACAGTATAGCATAAAATTTGTGAACATCAAAGTGTAGTGGCTTAAACTAACCTACGCTTACTGCCATATAACACAAACGCTAAAGAAAACATCGCCATTGCAAGCAACCCAAGCCAAAACATATTTGTAAACTCACTATACAACAAAAGTTGCTCTATTGCGCGAGAAGCCCAGTGTACAGGAGTAATCATACCCACATAGTAAATCGGATCCGGGAACACGGAAAGCGGAATCATAAAACCGCCAACCAAAGCAGACAATGTTATTACAATAGAAATGCCGGACAGACTCGCCTCCTTATCTTTAAACAGACAACTCCACACAAAGGATAACCCGATAGACGTTGCAGAGAGGAAAACATAAACCAGCACCAATCCGACAGCAAGGGTCGCATTCCAGTCATGAAGCAAATGCCCCAGTAAGCCAACTATTGCCGACACCGCAATCATTGGCACTATTGCCGCCAAGAAATTTTGTGCCAAATAACTGCGCAATGTGACCGGACCTGCAAGTATGCGAACAAGCACACCTTCCATTTTATCTTTTTGTATACTGTTTGCCATAAGAAACGCACCGTACATAATTACAAAACCAAGCAAGTAAAATGCAACATCATTTACACCAAAAAAATCCACACGGTCTGAAAAGATGACAAGAATGAGCGGTACAACACTGTTTAGAATCAATGAAAGCGGCTTTGTGACACCATTATATAATGCATATTTAAAAATCGTCATGTTCATATCTTACGCTTCCTTCCAACAATTATAACTGCAACCAGTGCCAAAGCCACCAAGGCTGCCAAAATACCAAGGTTTGCAAATGCCATAGGCATGTCCGTGCCAAGCTCTGTGAAACCGCCGAGCCAACTAAGTTCAGGGTGAAGCTCTACCCTCATTCCGCTTGCATATTCAAGCGCCCTTGTACCGGCAACAATCGGAAGGAAGTTTGCAATGCCAATCTCACCGGGTGGTGGAAAAGTAATCATGCCAAAGTTAATCATTAACATTTGAGCAAACGCAAAAACCATAATAACAGCAGTGCTTGTACCCTTCTTTTGGCAAATCATGAAAAGCAACACGCCAAACAAAGTAACAAAAACGCTCATGCCCAATAATACAGCTATCATCATCGGGATATTAAAGTACGCATCAAAGATGAATCTGGCGGCTGTCAGAACTAATGTACCGTTTATCATGGATACGAAGATGCTTGAGACAATTGCTGAAATTACAAACCTGCTGAAAGGTTGTGGTGATGCCATAAGCCTCCAACGCATGTCAGACCTAAAGTCACGGTATAGATAATCGCTGACAAGCATACCACAGAAGTATTGGAAGAACAGTACATTGAAAAAAGTTTGGTTAGTTGCCACAAGACAATATCCATTTAAGGAACGCAATATAAAGGGAATGTCTTGTCTGCTTGTAGTTATAAATATTGTAATCATGACGAGGGGGAAAAGTATGAGCATAAGAAAGTTAAGCGGATCTTTTATTGAACGAACAAAGTAATGTTTCAGTATCATCTTCTTACCCCTCCTTATTCGTCATCGCGCAACTTGCGCCCGGTTAATGTCAAAAAGACATCTTCCAAGTTTGGTTTGTCGGCTGTAATATTGGCAAGACCGCCATGACGCATGGCAATTTCCATAATGCGGTTAAGATTGCCGCTTTCCGCGCCGGAGATGACTACATATTCATTGCCGTTTACTGTTACGCTTTTCACACCGGAGATTGCCTTTATATCATCTGTCAGTGCATCAGATGCAATTGTAGCAGTCAGGCGGATTGTGTCTTCATGTTGAATTAGCCTTACAAGCTCGTCTATCGTACCATCTGCAATTACTCTGCCGGAATCCATGATTGAAATGCGATTACTTATCGCCTGCACTTCTTCCATGTAGTGGGTGGTATATATAATAGTCGTACCCGCCGCCGCGATTTGCTTTACAGACTCTAAAATATGGTTGCGAGATTGCGGGTCAATACCAACGGTTGGTTCATCCATTATTACAAGTTTCGGGCTATGAACAAGTGCGCAACCTATATTTAGTCTGCGCTGCATACCACCGGAAAAAGTGTGTGGCTTTTTGCTTGCACGGTCAGCCAGACCGATAAAATCAAGAACACGCTCAACATTTTTACTAAGATCACTGCCTTTCAGACCGTACAGCTGACCGAAGTAACGTAAGTTCTGTTCTGCGGTCATATCTTGGAAAACAGAAATCTCTTG
>Ga0123355_10011318_pt1 | contig 13741 bp, 19 predicted proteins | sample TergutEmb28metaG_3_FD_89872 | JGI IMG/M metagenome (GOLD analysis project Ga0123355, IMG submission 89872) | Embiratermes neotenicus P1 segment gut microbial communities from Petit-Saut dam, French Guiana - Emb289 P1 | ecosystem: Host-associated > Arthropoda: Insects > Digestive system > Gut ... | reverse complement strand
GCGGTACGTAAAGATGTCACGTTACTGGGGGAAGATTGGGGAAATGGGTATAGTGGCGGTACGTAAAGATGTCACGTTACTGGGGGAAGAGTGGGGAAATGGGTATAGTGGCAGTACGTAAAGATGTCACGTTACTGGCGGAAGAGTTGGGAAATGGGTATAGTGGCGGTACGTAAAGATGTCACGTTACTGGGGGAAGAGTGGGGAAATGGGTATAGTGAGAGTACGTAAAGATGTCACGTTACTGGGAGAAGGGCGGGGAAATGTGTATAGTGGCGGTACGTAAAGATGTCACGTTACTGAGAGAAGAGTGGGGAATTGGGTATAGAGGCGGTACGTAAAGATGTCACGTTACTGGGATAAGAGTGGGGAAATATGTATAGTGGCGGTACGTAAAGATGTCACGTTACTGGGGGAAGAGTGGAAAAATGGGTATAGTGGCGGTACGTAAAGATTTCACGTTACTGGAGGAAGATTGGTTAAACGGTTATAATGGCGGTACGTAAAGATGTCACGTTACTGGGAAAATAGTGGGGAAATGGGTATAGTGGCGGTACGTAATGATGTCACGTTACTGGGAGAAGAGTGGGGAAATTGGTATAGTGGCGGTACGTAAAGACGTCACGTTACTGAACGAAGAGTGGGGAAATGGGTAGAGTGGCGGTACGTAAAGATGGTACGTTACTGTAGGAAGTTTGGTTAAATGGTTATAGTGGCGGTACGTAACTATGCCACGTTACGGTGAGACGAATGGGGAAAAGGGTATAGTGGCTGTACATAACGATGTCATGTTACTGGGGAAGAGTGGGGAAAAGGGTGTAGTGGCGTTACGCAAAGATGTCACGTTAGTGGGGAAAAATGGGGAAAATGGTATTTTCGCGGTACGTAAAGATGTCATATTACTGGAGGAAGAGTGGTGAAATGGGTATAGTGGCGGTACGTAAAGAAGTCACGTTACTGGGGGTAGAGTGGGGAAATGGGTATAGTGGCGGTACGTAAAGATGTCACGTTACTGGGGGAAGAGTGGGGAAATGGGTATAGTGGCGGTACGTAAAGATGTCACGTTACTGGGAGAAGAGTGTGGAAATGGGTATAGTGGCGGTACATAAAGATGTCACGTTACTGGGGGAAGAGTGGGGAAATGGCTATAGTGGCTGTACGTAAAGATGTCACGTTACTGGGGGAAGAGTGTGGAAATGGTTATAGTGGCGGTACGTAAAGATGTCACTTTACTGGGATAAGAGTGGGGAAATGGGTATAGTGGCGATACGTAAAGATGTCAAGTTACTGGGGGAAGAGTGGGGAAAAGGGTAGAGTGGCGGTACGTAAAGATGTCACGTTACGGGGAGAAGAGTGGGAAAAGGGTATAGTGGCGGTACATAATGATGTCATGTTACTGGGGAAGAGTGGGTAAAAGGGTATAGTGGCGTTACCTAAAGATGTCACGTTACTGAAGAAAAATGGGGAAAAGGTATAGTGGCGGTACGTAAAGATGTCACATTACTGGAGGAAGAGTGGGGAAATGGGTATAGTGGCGGTACGTAAAGATGTCACGTTAGTGGGGGAAGAGTGGGGATTAGGTTATAGTGCATATCTATCCTAAACCAACAGCCGCAACATTACAGTGCATATCTATCTTGATCCAACAGCCGCAACATGACAGTGCATATCTATCCTGACCCAACAGCCGCAAAATTACAGTCCATATCTATCCTGATCCAACAGCCGCAACATTACAGTGCATATCTATCCTGACCCAACAGCCGCAACCTTACAGTGCATATCTATCCTGACCCAACAGCCGCAACCTTACAGTGCATATCTATCCTGATCCAACAGCCGCAACTTTACAGTCCATATCTATCCTGATCCAACAGCCGCAAAATTACAGTGCATATCTATTCTGACCCATCAGCCGCAACATTACAGTGCATATCTATCCTGACCCAACAGCCGCAACATTACAATGCATATCTAACTTGATCCTACAGCCGCTACATTACAATCGAAATCTATCCTGACCAAACAGCCGCAACATTACAGTGCATATCTATCCTGATCCAACAGCCGCAACATTACAGTGGATATCTATCCTGATCCAACAGCCTCAACATTACAGTGCATATCTTTCCTGATCTAACAGCCGCAACATTACAGTGCATATATATACTGATTCAACAGCCGCAACATTACAGTGCATATCTATCCTGATCCAACAGCCGCAACATTACAGTGGATATCTATCCTGATCCAACAGCCTCAACATGACAGTGCATATCTATCCAGATCCAACAGCCGCAACATTACAGTGCATAACTATCTTGATCGCCACAGCCGCAACATTACAGTGCATATCTATCCTGATCCAAAAGCCGAAATATTAGAGTGCATATCTATTCCAAACCAACAGCAGCAATATTACAGTGCATATCTATCCTGACCCAACAGCCGCAACATTTCTGTCCATATCTATCCTGAACCAACAGCCGCAACATTACAGTGCATAACTATCTTGATCCAACAGCCGCAACATTACAGTGCATAACTATCTTGATCCAACAGCCGCAAAATTACAGTGCATATCTATCCTGATCCAACAGCCGCAATATTACAGTGCATATCTATCCTGACCCAACAGCCGCAACATTACAGTCCATATCTATCCTGACCCAACAGCCGCAACATTACAGTGCATATCTATCCTGATCCAACAGCCGCAACATTACAGTCCATATCTATTCTGATCCAACAGCCGCAAAATTACAGTGCATATCTATTCTGACCCAACAGCCGCAACATTACAATGAATATCTAACCTGATCCAACAGAAGCAACACTACAGTCTATAGCTATCCTAACCCATCAGCCGCAACATTACAGTGCATATCTATCCTGACCCAACAACCGCAACATTACAATGCATATCTAACCTGACCCAACAGCCGCAACATTACAATGCATATCTTACCAGATCTAACAGCCGCAACATTACAGTCGAAATCTATCCTGACCCAACAGCCGCAAAAGTACAGTGCATATCTATCCTGATCCAACAGCCGCAACATTACAGTGCATATCTATCCTGATCCAACAGCCGCAACATTACAGTGCATATCTATCCTGATCCAACAGCCGCAACATTACAGTGCATATATATACTGATTCAACAGCCTCAACATTACAGTGCATAACTATCCAGATCCAACAGCCGCAACATTACAGTGCATATCTATACTGATCCAACAGCCGCAACATGACAGTGCATATCTATCCTGATCCAAAAGCCGAAATATTACAGTGCATATTTATTATAATCCAACATCAACAACATTACAGTGCATATCTATCCTGATCCAACAGCCGTAATATTACAGTTCATAACTATCCTGACCCAACAGCCGCAACATTACAGTGCATATCTATCCTGACCCAACAGCCGCAACATTACAGTGAATAACTCTCCTGACCCAACAGCCGCAACATTACAGTGCATATCTATCCTGATCCAATAGCCGCAACATTTCAGTTCATATCTTTCCTGATCCAACAGCCGCAACATTACAGTGCATATCTATCCTGACCCAACAGCCGCAACATGACAGAGCATATCTATCCTGACCCAACAGCCGCAACATTACAGTGCATATCTATCCTGACCCAACAGCCGCAACATTACAGTGTTTATCTATACTGACCCAACAGCCGCAACATTACAGTTCATAACTATCCTGACCCAACAGCCGCTACATTACAGTGCATATCTATCCTGATCCAACAGACGAAACATTACAGTGTTTATCTATACTGACCCAACCACCGCAACATTACAGTGAATAACTATCCTGACCCAACAGCTGCAACGTTACAGTGAATAACTATCCTGACCCAACAGCCGCAACATTACAGTGCTTATCTATCCTGACCCAACAGCCGCAACATTACAGTGCTTATCTATCCTGACCCAACAACCGCAACATTACTGTACATATCTATCCTGACCCAACAGCCCAATATTACAGTGCATATCTATCCTGATCCAACAGCCGAAATATTACAGTTCATATCTATCCTGATCTAACAGCCGCAACATAACAGTGCATATCTATCCTGATCCAACAGCCGCAAAATGACAGTGCATATCTATCCTAATCCAACAGCCGCATCATTACAGTGCATATCTTTCCTGACCCAACAGCCGCTACATGACATTGCATATCTATCCTGATCCAACAGCCGCAACATTACAGTGCATATCTCTCCTGATCCAACAGCCGCAACATTTCAGTGCATATCTATCCTGACCCACCAGCCGCAACATTACAGTGCATAACTTTCCTGACCCAACAGCCGCAACCTGACAGTGCATATCTCTCCTGATACAACAGCGGCAATATTACAGTGCATATATATGATGATCCAACAGCCGCAACATTACAATTCAAATCTATCCTGTTCCAACAGCAGCAACATTACAGTGCATAACTTTCCTGACCCAACAGCCGCAAAATGACAGTGCATATCTCTCCTGATATAACAGCGGCAATATTACAGTGCATATATATGATGATCCAACAGCCGTAACATTACAATTCCTATCTATCTTGATCCAACAGCCGCAACATTACAACGCATATCAATGCTCGTCCAGGCCTGTAGAGTGATGGCTTTACATTTAACATCTGTAAATGTTGACTGCCTTCAATGAACAATATTAGGTGGAGACTTCTGAATTTAAACTCAGTAGTCTAGATTCCAATTATTGCACATCTACAATTTAGTGTTTTCTTTTACCCATAAATTGTTGGGAAGACATAAATAAATATCCGATACTTTCTTTTATTTCTTTAAAAGTGCGTCAGACCGTGTGCATGAAATTCCACCCGCATTGCAAACCTTCTTATCCGTAAGAAGCAAGGTTCCCAGAACTTCAAAGAACAGATTTATGTGACTGTTAATACAGTACAACTGTACGCTCTGCCTACACCGTTTTTGTTTTATGTTTATCCCAGAAGGAACATCTACTTGTGCCACTTACAGCATCATCTGATTGGTTTTTAAAACCGAATTAAAAGTGTTTACCTCGCGGTACGGACTGTGGTTTTTTTAAAGCTGTCTGCGGCTGGTCTTTAATGTAATAGTTGTTTCTGCGCTGTTGAAAGCTGTGTGGAAGACTCTTGAAATATTTGCATAGTTTTGCTTCTATAAAATATAAATCAGAGGGATTAGCTGGTGGTGATCGGGCTTGGAGAGTGGATCGTGATATTACCTGCCTTGGTTAACTGGTCAGTCAGGATATTGATCGGGTTGGTTTCTGCACTTAGTCTTCAGCAGAATTACACCAGAAGAGTGACAGATGGATATTTGCAATGCCCCTGCCTAAGCGTCATGCTGAGGCAGGAACAGTTAGCAATTTTAAGGTTGTTTCTAGATTATAGCTTTCGTCGTTCCTATTCAAGGATCTGAGGATTGCTCTGTCATCACACAGGAAGAAGTCATCATTGTCTGCAGGGAACCGAATCAGTGCGCTTGGAGTTTTGGCTCAAAGCCTCCCTGCTAGTAACTAGCTAGCACGCGGGTAAACGGAAAGCCAACGAGCAGGCGAGTTCGGTTGACTCGATGGTTCACACCAACAGGCACACAGCACCTTGAGCTAGGTCCGTGTTTCTGCCCGCGATTTCATCCGTCACGTGCAAACAAGCTGCTGTTCGGTTGTACAGGCCGGGCCCTTCGTCACGCTTCACACATGTGGGTCGGTCAAGCCCACAGCCATGGAATCGGACTTGTCGTAACGCGGTGTCTAATCCGAGACAACCAAAAGGGGCATGTCTAATGACATGTCCGGGCCTCTGAGCGACAAGCCCGATGGCACTACTCACGACGACCAGGTGGCCATCATATGCATACCAGCAGGAGAGTGTTCCAATAAGGAACCCAATTTTCTCCCAGGTTATAGTGAAGCCCTTTTATTCCTGGCTTGGTAGCGGCTATCCTACCCTACCAGTCGGATGGCCCAACTAAAGGGTGAGAATTTGATGGTCGTCACATCAACTGCCAACGGGTTCTGAGCCGCGGACAGTGCACTAAGGTCCCTTGATGGGAAGGACGGTGTGAGTTTCCGCACCTTCATGATCCCGGAGGACCGCTGTGTGCGACATCTGGTGAAGAACATGGGCAGAGGTATGCCTGAGATCGTCGTCACGGAGGATCAGGAATCCATGAACAGTCTGGACCAGGACATCACGAAGTTGCGATTCGGCCTTCGCAACCAGGACCCCGCCAAGGACAATCCTCCCACCCCCACTTCATTGTGTCAGTGGCGCGAGGGCCTGGGGTGTCGGAAGCGCTATCGCTTACGGAACTCTGCGGCTTGCGGGTGTCGGTGGAGACGTACGTGGCATCTAAAGGCCCACTTTAATGCAAGCGCTGCCAGCGTTTTGGGCACACGCAGCGTAATTGCAGATACGCACGCCGGTGCATCGCGTGTGGTGGCTTCCATCACTCCGGCGGATTCTCTAGCTTGCGGGAACAGCCTCAGTGCGGTGGCTGCGGGGAACCACACAGCAAACTACCGTGACTGTGTAAAGTGGAAGGAAGCGAAGGCGGCTGTTACAAAGCAGGTGCCCGTGCGTGCCTGAAAGTAAGTCGCATCAGGCCAACCTGCCGTCCCTAAAGCTAAGTGGGCTGGGCCCTCTGCCGAGCAGATAGACCTGACGAGAGGTGAAATCAGGCCGTCCGAGGGGTGGCTTGTGAAGGCTAAATAATTCCACTCAACAACCCGAATCAAATTCACCCTCCACAACAGGTCTCGCAAGCGTCCGAGCAGGCTATAGTGCCCGCCACCAAGGACACGGCCTTAGAATCCTGAGCCAAAACCCACAGCAGCCCCTAAGCGGACTACTGGAAAGTTCAAGAAGAAAGCAGGCACGGGTGCCAAAAGAATGGCCGCCAAACACACAACAACCAGCCTGGTGGTGACCACCCAAATTTCCACCTCCCCACTCCAGGAAATCTCTGATCTCTTCAATCAAAGTCCTTTACATGCATGTGTGGAGGTGACTTGTCGGCTCCTCTTGTCCAGTTCCATCCTCCCCACAGTGGCAGCTCGTCCGTGAGCTGTGATGAAGACCGTTATTGTATTTGTGGCCGAATATGATATCAGAACCTAGGAAGACGGAGCGGTGTAAAGCCATGCGCCTCGCCTGCTGGAATGCGGACGGAGTGTGCTGCAGGAAGCTTGATCAAGAGCATTTTATCAACCAGCACGGTGTCGTTTTTTGTTTCTAAAGTGAAATTTCCCTAACCCTGGCAAGCCTTCCGTCTCGCCAATTATGTCTTCCGCCGCACAGACAGACAGCTGGTGGCGGCACAGTCACCCGGGTCCGCCGTGCTATAGTCCACCACTCAGTACCCGTTGCGGGCCTGACCAACTGGAGGCTACTGCAATTCAAGTCACATTGTCCGGCAAAGTGGTGATAAACCTTGCGGCTTAAGTTTCGCCTTCCCGCCCACTGATCGGAACGCAATGGACCGCCCGTTTGGGCGGGAGATTGACGATCTTGAAAGCTAGCGTCCTCAACGCCATACACGTGGATTGGAACTCTTGGCTGAACACGAGAAGGGGAAGTCCTACTTCATTATGCCAACGAGAACTTCTGTCTGATCATTGAACTGGACTCCCCAACCACCAATCCATACAACCCCTCCGCTACTCACGATGTCTTCGACATCGTCATATCCAATAAACTCTCATTCCCGGTGTAACTGAATTCTTATTCTGCACTAAGCTCGAACCACCTCCCGGTTCTCATCAACAATGCGTGTCGCTCATCCGTTCACCCCAAAGTATTGCCCTGACTTCAGGCGCACTGACTGGGCCAACGTCCAAAGTCCCTTGGAAAATATAATTACGTTCGACTTGGAATTGCACAACGAGGTGTCAATGAGCACTGCGTTGAGAACTTCTCCGGCGCCGTTCTGAAGGCTCTGGCAGCGTCTAACCACAAGTGTCGCGCGCGTAACGAACCAGGGCCTCCAGTAGCGGCTGGAATTCGGGACGAGATATTCTGAAAAACCGGGAGATGAGGCCGTGGCAGATCATCAGCAACACCGCTCTGAAATGCCGAGGTCAACCGCCTGTAGATGTCGGTGATACGCCGGCTCAACGAGTGGAGAAACGGCCAGTGAGGCGCGACATTCGAATTCCTCGACCCCCGAAGACCTATCACTGTAGAGGATGAAGCGGGTGGTGAGATTTCCAACTCCATCTCCCCCCCCCCGTTCACCCCAGGGGAATTGCTCTCTAGGACTCTGAGAAATGCTCAGTTTCAACCTTGATTGATCCGTCGGTTCCGGCAGGTATTGAGATAGTTGACAAGGCGCTGACGTCTTACTTCCTGACACCTGACCACGAACCCAAGTTAATGAAACCTGACGAGGTTCACGAAACCAGCAAGGGTTTGAAATGAAGCAAGGCTCCAGGCACGAACGGTATCCCGAATAGGGCTTTGAAGCATATTTCCAAGCGAGCGTTTTCCCTTCTGGCCAATACATTCAATGCGGCTCTCCACACCCATCACTTTCCTCAAGTGTGGAAGCACGCTCGAGTGATCTCTATCCTTAAGCCGGGGAAATATCCAGCACTGCCCGCTTCCTATCTGCCCTTTAGTCTCTTGGACACGATTGGTAAATTAATGGGAAAAAACCCTACTAGCGAGGTTCTTACATGCAATAAGCGAACCCGGACTGATGCGAAAGAAGCACTTTGGGTTTAGACCCGGGCATAGACTGTCCTTGATTCTGGCCCGCCTCGTTGATAGAATAACAAGTCATTTCAGCGGAAAGAGGCTTACTGGCGGAGTTTTCCTTGACGTTGCCAAACCCTTCGGTACCATCTGGATCGTTGGTGTCCTTTACAAGCTAACGCTCATAAACTTTACATCTTATATATTCCATTCAATCTCATCCTACCTCAAAGCTCGAAAGTTCGAAGCGTCCTTCCAGACGGCCACGTCATCTCGTCGAGGCATTCGGACTGTGGTAGCTCAGTGTGAATTGATTTTCCATGTCCTCTTCAGTCTGTATATCAACGACATGACCTCACCCTCGCACCACGTCGAGTTGGCCTTCTACGCGGACGACACGGCTATTATAGCCATGCCCGCAAGCCGACGCTGATTGTCAGCTACCTGGAGTCATACCTCAACGATTTTCAACGGTGTCTGAGTGAATGGAGAATCGTCATTAATGTCTCTAAGAGCACCCGCGATAATTTTCGCGAATGCCGGATGGTGCTTCATCCAGCCCCGACCAGTAACACGAATCACCTGGTGGCCTCAAATCAGTCAGGTCAGGAAGAGAGCTACAGGAACGATGAGTATGCTGAGTCCCCTCCTAAATACGAACAGTGATCTGTCCGTCAGGGACGGATTCCTACTATATAAGCAGTTCATCCACCCATGTTGGAATATGCGTGCCTCGCTTGGAAGTCCGCTGACCCAAACCCATGTCAAAAGGCTACGGGTGTTAAATCCAAGTGTCTTCGCCTCGCTACTGATGTCCCCTCGTACTAACAGGCAGATACACGAGGATCTGGGCGTTCCGCCTTTTGCCGATCACATCAGAGCCCTGGCTGAGAATTTTGACTGAAAGTTAGCTGATGTGCGGAATATACTATTACGGAAACTCGGCAGATACGATGATCGAGAGTTTACCCAGTCGCCTGACGCAAAAGCCAAGGACGGCAGGGGACAGCAGGCCAGTCGAAGTCATCGCCCGCGAGGGCCAAGTGGACTAAACGAATCGCGTTCGGCGCTGATGAGCCGAGCGCCCTTCGTTTACTCTGACTGAGGTATTTCCGTAATTTTTCCTCAGTTGTATGGAAATGCCAGGGATACGATTCGGAGTGTTGGCACGGCCTGCACTCCCCTTCCCCAGGCGCGGCGGCTTCATTTAAGCTCCTCACGAACTTCGTATACCTCCAGTTTGCGACAGAGCCTGTCTGGGCTTAGAACCCAGACAGCATACCAACCAAAGTGTATCCCTCCATACGTATTCCAGGCAACCTATGCGCTAGTCTTTGGCAAGATCAGTCAAGGCCCTCAGCCTGACTTCAAAATTGTTAGCGCAGGCATATTACCCTGTTAGAATTTAATTGTGTGCTACAGAGACCAGTGATGCCATCAAAAGCAGGAATGGCTAACAGACAGGGTGAAGTCGATTTGCGCTCCGCACAAGTCTCCGCCCCCCAGTTAACACTTGGGCTTGGTTTGTCTTTGTAGTATTCAAAGGCCTTCCAACGTCACTTCTCTTCACACGCTATAAGTTACTGGAACAATAGATCTCTGGAAGTTTATATATATATATATATATATATATATACGAATCAGAAAAATCTTTTATATCCTACCAACAGAATAATCGGATTTCCCTGGTCGGCAAGTTTAGGAATGTCAGGTACATGTTGTATCTTCCTCATGGTTTATTGCATTCTTTTCTGCTTGTACATTCCAGTTTTTCATACATGGTTCTAGCGGTATACAGACGATATACAGTATTTTTAAAGTCTTTGTGTTTCTTCCAGTAGTGTTTTTCGGGCTGGTTTGTTGATGTTGGACGACATTTATTTCAGATTTGTTTTCTGTCTCTGTGGTGATTCTGACGATCCAGTTCGCCAAAAATTTGTTTTTATGATTTCGTGTTCTTGATACATTTGTAGATCAAGTGTGTTTGTTTCTGGGGCCCCTGTTGAATCGAATTCACTGTCAGCGATTACTGTGACCTCTTTCTGGTTTGAATCAAAAAGTCATCCAATACACATGCATTGTCTACCCAGTTTTCTCAGATGAAAGTCAAATATTCAGGCATGAATCGGATGACGGCCATAGTTTGTTGCGTGGGGCAACTTGTTGGGTAGTGTGATTGGCTGGTCACGCAGAATTCTAGGTACTGATATCACAAAATAGGTAATATTTCCTGTTTATTTCCCAATTCATAAGCCAGTTCATGTTGAAATGAGGTCTTTACCAGCACTTCTGCCTTTCTGTATTTGTTTGTTATTGTTGTCTCCTACTTACTGCAAGCTTTGAAAATCTGCGTTTACCATTTGACACCGAAAAGCCATGTTGAAGTGTGGGAACTAACAGTGAAGTGGAGATGTTTCTGGGAAGGTAAACCAAAGCATGCTTGATTTAGCAGGACGTTCACTGTAAGATTACAAGCTAAACATAGGGCCAAAATTAAATGTGCAATAATGCAAAGAGATAGGTTGTGTGACAGACAGTTGCGTGTGAATTATCAGTTGTGTTGCAATGAAGAAGGTATTGACTGTTACTCTAGACTTTACATTATTACTGCAACAGTATACAACATCCTCTACCTACTACAAATTCATAGCTAGACACTGCACAATCCACAAACACATGCACATATGTACGCAATGTCCCTGTTATTAAATTGATTATTTCCCACTGCCATATAATGTTGTGGGCCTAGGAAACTCCCAAAGATGCCCTTCCAAAAGTTTTCTCTTATGAAGGGAAGTCTGTGTAACAGTACAATCAGTCTGCATGCATAACTCATGTGTACATGAACAGATGATTGATTGTGTAACAGCAGTTGCAGTGTGTTGTATTTTTGGAGAGTTACTGGCTAATTCTTATAGCCCATTATTGAGGGTACTGGAATTATTGAAGATGATTATATAATTTTAAGATATTATTTTGGCTTAACAGCATCTGAGTTGTTAAAGGTTTATACAGTGCAATGGCAGCTCTAACTTTAAGGACATCTACATCTTTCCACATAGTCATGAGATAAACAGTGATTTTATCTCTTAGCAGTATCAAACTTTAAATTTTTCATCTCACTATTATCCTGTAATTGTAAAATATATTCTGTTTTATTCAGATTGAATTTAAATAAGCAAATAAATGGGCACTTATTGAGAAACTTCCTGTGAAGGTCACAACCAGCTAATATCACACGTTTCTTTCACTAATAGCTAGGAATAATAAAACCGTTAGTCACTGTAATTTAGAGTGTTTTTAAATCCCAAAGAATTCACAATTTTCAGTGCCGCACAGTGATTGTAAGGTCTTTTCAAAGAAGAGCCATGACATTTTAACTGCAACTTTGTCGTACTGTATAAATTCCACCCTGTTGCTCCTTTCGACGAAACGTTGATTGCTCAATGTTACTGCATGTAACACGTTCGGCTTTCACTATGACACAAATAGCGTGCATTCCTCTGCATTACATTCATGAGACCAGACTTACAGCATGAGGCCATACATAACAGTCTATTGTGCAACTTTGACCCAATTGCCTGGTCTGTAAAAATAAGACATAATTACCTTCGTTTTGAAGGATTTTGATAATCACGTCCGAAAATACACCAGACTGCACCAAGCACAGTCGTTAGGAAGCGAAGAGCCACCCAGTTAGTCAAGAAATTTCCTGCCTTTCATGGAACCAAATGGTTTTTTAACACTCAAAAAACCAACTACTGCACCATACCTTGAACCACAAAGATGCAGTTCACACCCTCATTTTCTCATTTATAAGATACACGTTAATAATTTCTTACAATCTGTGCCCAATTTTTCATGAGTCATTTCTCCCCTTAGTTATATCATGCCTCAAATATTTATAGATATTTACTTATTAACCCTGAGGCCCGGGGTCTGTTTTCCATGCCAGTCAATAACACAACAAATGCCCAACATTTCCGTCTCTTAAACGTTAACACTACACTTCACAGCAGAATACCAAAAACTCTGAAACCATCACTGCAGTAACGATGAGAAATTTTATTTTCTGTATTCTCTACTGTTACAGTCTGTCAAATTACTGAAGACAGTGTTATCACAGCAATACATTTTAATACTGACTAACAAGATTAATTTTTATGCCCATTAAGCTGATACAAGAAAGATCTACATCCATACCATCGCTCAGTTGGTTAAATTCCAGCCTTTCACCACACAGGCCTAGGTTCAATCCCACACCAGTCCATGTGGGATTTGTGGTGGACAAAATGACATTTGGACAGGTCATTCTCCAGGTACTTCAGGTTTTTCCTGTTAGCATTATTCTGCACTGCTTCATACTAAAATAATCACTCTATTGGTATGTGTTTCCCAATTGACAGTGTCCATAAAAATGGGTCTGGGTTCTATGCAGAAGTTTCTACGTTCACATTAGTGTTCACATTAGTTTTCACAATAGTGTTCACAATTCAAACAAAGCCATAAATGCCAACAAAAATACAAATATATGCACTTACTCACTTGCAAAGGAAGATGATGACAATCTGGTCAGAAACAGTCAACAACATGAACTTACGGCACTTCAAAATACTATTATCAAGATGAAAATGTCTGGAATAAAATTAACATTTTTGCACTGGAATTAAATGCACAGTGTACCTTGCAAAATACCAGAACTTAAATGTCCAATCCATTCCTTTGCATGACAGCAGCCGACAAATACGCTGGTCATTCCACTTTCTCAACATTGCACTGAAACAATTATTATTGTCATCCTTCGTCACCAAACAGTTAAGATTTATGAAAAAGCAAGTTTTGTGTTTAATTCCACAGGAATACAGTGCACATGATTCAGACTTTCTAATGATTACAGTCACAGTCCTCTTATTGATCTGGCAGTGCCCACTGACTGACAATACCATCCGCATTTGAAGTGCAGCAATTAAAAGTAACTTCCAAGTGTTTCTTCCTCATTG
>Ga0123355_10011317_pt1 | contig 13741 bp, 5 predicted proteins | sample TergutEmb28metaG_3_FD_89872 | JGI IMG/M metagenome (GOLD analysis project Ga0123355, IMG submission 89872) | Embiratermes neotenicus P1 segment gut microbial communities from Petit-Saut dam, French Guiana - Emb289 P1 | ecosystem: Host-associated > Arthropoda: Insects > Digestive system > Gut ... | reverse complement strand
TGTGTGTGTGTGTGTGTGTGTGTGTGTGTGTGTGTGTGTGTGAGGCATGCAATACAGAAAATAATTAGTGCAGAAAGTATGTGCACTTTCTGGTGTACAGATATCACATTTTTGTCAGTGTGATACTGACACTAAATACCTGTCAGTCCTCAGTGAAACCAGTTAGTGTGTGTAGGTGTCTGGACTTATTATTAACTAATATTTATCTTAATATCAGTTGGAACTGACATAACAAGGACATTGAATGAATTCATTTTGACTTTTTTCAGGAGACATGATGACACTGTTAATGAAAAAGGACACTCTCTCTGAAGAATGTACACAGTTCTATATAGCAGAAACAGCATTAGCCATTGACTCCATACACAAGCTGGGCTTTATACATAGGTAAGTTAAATAGTTGTGTATATAAGAATGATAAGATTTGTTAGAGGTGCTTAATTTGTGACAGAGGTGTAAATTAGAAGTGTACTGTTTTACCGTAGTTGCGGATCTGTAGCGGACTTCAGGTCAGAACAGTAATCTAAAACGTGTTGCAGCTTAGAAAAATGATAGTCTAAAATATGAAGCAACACACCCTTTTTGATAGTCTAAAATATAAAGCAACACACACTTTGAGCTGTAAAATCATGGAAGTTTAAGAATCATGTGAGCTGAAGTATATGGGTTCATGAGTTCAAATAATGTGGTTTACAGACACCATAGCTGCGGCAAGCACATTGTCAATGAATGTTGGGATATTTATATATATATATATATATATATATATATATATATTAATACGTTATGTGTGCATCCGTTGTCATTTTATGTAACCGCATCCATTATACCTTGAATACATGTTTTCTGCTGCAGCTGTAATCACAGCCATCAAGTTTTCAACCATTTTTTAATTTTTCTTGTAGGCATTTGCCTTTGTGAATCCCAACAAGACATAATTTAATGCTATTAGGTCCAGAAAGTATGATGGCAAAGTTTATATAATGCCGGATTGTACAAGATATTGATTCAACATTACTGCATGGAGGATGTTGTTCTTGAGCACAGTAGCTGTCATGGGAGCTTTATTTGTTGTCATTGTGGTTTCTGTGCAGGGACATTAAGCCTGACAATTTGCTCCTGGATGCCCGAGGACATATCAAGCTCTCTGATTTTGGCCTCTGCACTGGGTTGAAGAAGTCTCATCGTACTGACTTTTACCGCGATCTCAGTCAAGCCAAACCCTCCGACTTCAGTACGTATAACACTTAAAGTAAAAAAGTTAATTCAGTTAAAGGATGAGGCAGTGTTAGGAGGACATTTTTTAAATAAATGTTAAAGCAGTAACCTAGACTGTGATTTGAAACCTCTGGTCAGAAATGTGTGGCCGATAGTAGGTCCGTCTTTGTGCATAATGTCAGTCCGAAACTTTGCTGAGGCTTTGCCATCATCAGATACTGAAATAGATGATTACTGGAAAGTTACTGGATCATATTTTTTAAAAATCACTTTCCATTACTCGTGTGTCAGTGTGAAATTTGAATGCGCACTTTTCCTAATGTTGGGTGTTAAATGTAACGTGTGAGACAGTCAGGTTTGAGCATGTTTCCAGTCAAAATTTGTCTAAGTGTGTAAAATGAATAAATGTATTTTACTGTAAGAACTATGTTTGGTAGAGTGGGTTTTGTTGTGGCATTTATTCTCCCACTGTGGGACCGTAGTAAAAGTCAGGCCATAAAAACAGGACACAAAAAATTCTTATGAGTGGGGTGTAATAATTGAAATACTGTGTACATTGTTATTTCATTTGTGTTTTGTCAAAATTTCTTTGGTGTATGGCACTGCATGATGCCATTTATGTGTATAGAATGCCCAAAAATTAATGCATTGTAAGTACAGGATCTGTTTGATATCATGTTTAATACATGCCTGGATGCAATAACACACATTGTGTAGGACACCCACAGATGGCACTATGTTCTTCATTTTGCTTTGAGTATTCTTGTATCTTGAGTGGCCCCAGAAGACCAGTGGATGAAATTTGGAGGCTATTACCCATTACACTGGCCCCTGTGTGCCTTATCAAATTGAAGGGGGGGGGAGTGTTCCTTCTAACAAGAACAACAAAAATAGCTTGTATAATACCATTAGTACTGCACATGGGGCATTGTTCCAAACAAGCTACCTGAAAGTTTAAAACTACTTAATCTCTGCCTTTTTTTGTATATTCTAATAAAGAAAGCAGTAATTCTTGATACCTGCAGTATAGTCAGAAAGTTTTTGGCTGAACTTTGAATAAGAAGTGCATGGTCAGTGAGACTGGTACTCTTTTGAGAACCAGCGAAACTGCTGTGAGATAAGGAGAGTGAATGATGATTATGATAGTAATTGTAGTAGTAGTAGTAACAGTCATCGTCCTCCTCTGCAGTAGGAGAGTAAGCTTTATGGGTTCTGCTCGAAATTCCCTTTTAATGCTCATTCTATTCATATTCTTTGTGCAGTTTTGATACAGATTTTCGCAGCTTGCCATTTATTTGTGTGCAAACTGGGAGAGTAATTTTATTACAGATCAGACTTTCAGCTACTTACAGCTTGCACACTGATCACTGGTTATGTTTCATGTACATCTTACCAACTTTATCGTATGCTTTATACATATTACTGTGTTACAGCTTCAAGCCCAATGGACAGTAAGAGAAGGGCTGAAAGCTGGAAGAAAAACAGGCGGGCTCTGGCGTACAGCACAGTCGGCACACCTGACTACATTGCACCTGAAGTGTTCTTGCAGACAGGCTATGGGCCAGCATGTGACTGGTGGAGTCTTGGTGTAATCATGTATGAAATGCTTATTGGTATGTTATTTGTAATGTAATGTATCATATTTTTTGTCCATATGGAAGTAAATACTAACTTATGAAATAACTGTGTGCCTGGAAAATGGTGCATAAAACAAAGGTGCCATAAATGGAGGACTTTTTTTTCCATTGCTTTAGTGTCATTGTAAGGATCATATTTATGAGTGGGGTTTTCTCTGAATGTTTTGGCGTATTTAAAAGTGAAGTAACATCACAGTAGATCAGAAAAGAGATTGAATCACATAAATATGGCATTGAATTATGAACACACATGAAATGTGTGATTATTTACTATAATGTCTGTGTTGTAATGTATGCTTATGAAGATAAGTTATTGGAATTAAGTGAAGCAAATGTGTAGAGAGTCAGTCAGACAAAGTTGGAAATTTCATAAAATTTCTCAGAAGAAGCCCATCCAACCAAAAAGGTATGGAGATGAAATGTCTGCATGGACAAATTTTGTAAATTTAATAATCTTATTTTTTTGTTTCATGACAGCTGTCAAGAGGAACTTGAGAGAGAGAGAGAGAGAGAGAGAGAGAGAGAGAGAGAGAGAGAGAGAGAGAGCGTGTGTGGGGGCGCGCGCGCGCGTGGACACAGTTTTAAGCCATATCTTAATGTTTTTTCATTAATGTGTTAAAATAAACTTGACTATTATTTTGGATGTTGTACATCATATATAGTGTTTTCAACACATGATTTTGGAAAGTGGAACTCTTTCTGTCAGTAGGTATAATGGATCAATGAATGGATGGATGGATGAACGAATGTACAAATAAATGAATGGAAGTTTCCACTCAGCTGGATCCAGCTGAGTAGAGCCTTTCTCTTATTACACCTGATGTTAAAAAACAGATCCACTTTCTCAAACGTTGTGTCTTTGAAAAACCTAATATGATGGACAGTGGCCAAAATAGTAGCCACATTTGCAGTTACAGAGTTCTCTTAAAAGGGCTTCATCATATAATAGTGTAATGTAGTTTATTCCACTGAAGTGTCTGCATTGATTTTTGAGTGGTGTGGGTATGCTTTATATGTTTCCGTTCGTGGAGCATCTTAAAACATTCTATCAGAATCTGTTACCCTGAGAGCACACACGTAGAAATTATTACAGACAAACATTTGGACAGAAAGGCGTTGCATTCACTCTAGATGTTACACTTTCTTGTTCTCATGCGCAAAACACCATATGTGGGACATGAATGTCTTTGGCAGGATGACAACATGTGTAAATATGTAGCATACCATGTAATTAACTAATACTTCCCCTCCCTTTTCCCCACATTGCATCTGTAAGAGCAAATAAATTTGGGAAGAGCAAGAAATCTTGTTGACTTTGCACTGTACGTGTTGAATTCACCGTGTTTATATTTTATATTTATAATAATTTTATTGTCATCTCTCTGTGCAGAGTAAGATTATAGTGTTTCTGGGATATGACTGCAGAGGGACAATAATGTGCAAAACTTTGAGGTTTTACTGAGTATGATGGTTGAATGGTTAACACCCCCATTTCCTAGGTTGAAATCTTGGTCTTAAGACTGGTTATCCTGACTTAGTTGTAAATTGTTCCAAACAAATGGCAGCATAGTACCTCAAATTAGGCTGCAGCTGCTTTCTTCTGGGTCTCTTCCAGTTGATTATTCAGTAATTTTGTTATTTAATGCTGTTGAAAGGCACACTGTGGCACATTTGGTTGAGGCACTGCGATGGTTCGATTCCCAGTTGTGTTACTGGAATGTTTCAGTGATGTAATCCTTCCAGCTGCACACTGGCCCTGGGGTCTACTCAGCCTCTAACATAAATGAATACCAGGAATATTTCCTGACGGGTAAAGGCGGCTGGCATGGGTCGACAACCTAGCCACCTACACGTGCTGATTGTCTTGAAGTGTGGGAGCCTCATTCTCCTGAAACTCTCAGGGCCTGTGCAGGGATTGCTGAAAGAGGTCGTTGAAAGTGTCATTAAGTATTCATAAAAATGATGAAGTGGTATGGTAACACTGATCAGATTCGCAGTATTCACTGTTGTTGAAAACCTCAGATCGCGTCTATATTTGTGCAAAATGTATTGATGCTGTGATATGGCATTGAGTGAGAAGTGTTGCAACACTGTATTTTCTTTCTGCAGGATATCCTCCATTTTGCAGCGAGAATCCCCAAGAAACGTATCGTAAAGTAATGAATTGGCGAGAGACGTTGACGTTCCCACCAGAGGTTCCGATCTCAGAGGAGGCAAAGGAAACAATAGTACGATTTTGTTGCGAGGCAGAGCGGCGCTTAGGTTCACAAAGAGGCATGGATGAATTAAAACTTGCACCTTTTTTTCGTGGCGTGGACTGGGACCACATACGTGAACGCCCAGCTGCCATCCCTGTTGAAGTGCGCTCTATTGATGATACATCTAATTTTGATGACTTCCCTGATGTCAAACTTGAAATACGTAAGTGCAGTAATACAGACGTTTTGTTCAAAGTATCACTGTAACCCATCTTTTGGAAAACTAAGTTACAACATTTTATTTACACATGGTCTCTATAGACAAGATGTCCTATAATTGGATGTAAAAAGTATATATTGTGAATTGTTCCATGCTGAAAAGTGAACATAAGATATTTCTAGAGCTTAACAGCCAGTTGTATACAAAGAGTAAGCTTGAGTGTAGTTGTAGCAAGTCACTGCAAATTCTCACCAATGTACTTAGCATGGTCTTCAGTGGAGTGTGCCTGTGATTGCCATACATTTTGCATTACTTCTTACAGCATGTAAATTGCAGATTTTATTTATCTACAACAGTCACTGATTTTGGAATTGAAAGCTGACTTGAAAATGTGTAAATATTACTGTATGGCTACATTTGTATCACTCTAATGTTACAGCTGCTGCACCACTGCCCCAGGATGGAGAAGTGATCTATAAGGATTGGGTGTTTATCAACTACACTTTCAAGAGATTTGAGGGACTGACACAGAGAGGAACTCCAACTAAGAAGTAATCTTGGCTGTAATTACTTAAGCAGTGTTCAGTCTCTGATATATTGTGCTGTGCTGTACAATGTTTGGATATGATGAGCACCATGATGTCTGTGTAGGAAGGTGTTGGATGGGCAGGCAACAAATAGATTGGTGGCAACTGCAACTTTTCTCTGTCCAGAAGCATTTGGTAACTGTTCCCAAAGCAAGCTTGTAAGATAAGTTACATTTTTTGTTATATGAATGGTAACCTCTTAAAAATCAGTGCACATAGACATATGAATGAATATATACTTAGAGAAAACACTTTTAGTCAGGAAATTGTTTATTTATTTTGGAACGTAAAACAGAAATACTTTAATTATAGGTTCAGAAGATTCAATACCTCAGACATGGGTTGGGGGGGACAGTTTGAATCCACGTTAATTTATTGATTTTAATGTGTGGTATTTTTTATTTCATTTTACTCTTGATCATCCTGATGTCTGATAAGGTATTGTTGTGAGAGAGGTAACTTTGTGTCAAGCACAGTGCACCACTTTAGTGTTGTGTAGCTCAGTCATTACTGTTCTTTCACCCAGTATCTAGAACACAGTTGCCTCATGAATCACTGCATCAAGTACATCAGCAACAGGTAGGACACTTGTAGCCACTCTGGTTAACAAGTGTAGGATGCTTGTGTTTTAAATTAGTAAAGTAACTTGGTGGAGCAGAACCAGGTTGAGTTTCTTTCTGTTTATGCTCTATTTGACCAGAACAAGCATTTGCTATTTTACATTTTGACCTAGCAAGTTACTGATTACCCACCTCTATATTGCCATAGGAACTGTCAGTTACAGTTTGGAAGATGAAGCATGTATTTCAGCTTATAAATAAATCAGTTCCTTCTGTAAACAAACAAGGTTAGAGAATTGGTTTTTGTTTTCTTGGATGTTTTTGAAAGTTTGCATTGTTGGAAAAGGGGTGTGGATGGTTAATTCCAGGGAATAGGTGTAAGTTGAAACATATCATGCCAAGACCACAGCTCTGCAGACAGAGTGGAAGATTATGATCAGTATGTGATAGGTTTAGTAAACTGGCACATGTGTTTGAAAATGTTTCCCATCATTTGTGTTAATGGATGGACATATGTTGTTTCTAAAGCTTTGGCATTAAATGTCATGGGCCTGGCATTCTCTTGGAGATAGAAGCGTAGGTAGGAAGCTTTGAGAAGCTTTGTGTTGTTTGAGCAGATTAGAAAGGAATACTGGTATGATGGTCTGCCATGTGTCTTTGTTTGTGTTAAATATTTTTGCTTAAGATTGAAATGATTGATGTATTGTTGTCCAGCTGCACTTCTAAAGTGCTGGGTGGTTTGGTCAAGTTGGTTGTTAAAGAACCAAGTCTCCCATTATGTAGCTTGTTGTTTGCTATCGAGTTGTATATGTAAATGCCAGACTTCGCATTTTGTGTCTTGAGCTGATAATGTGATGTCATATGACTAAGTAACTTGCATGTGTGTGAGTCTGCGAGTGTGTGGGTATGCTCTCTATGTACTTCTGTCTTCACTGGCATCCAAGTGATAAAGTGTGCTCCTGTTAGTTTATGTTCTTTTGGCGCAAATTATATGTTTGCTACATAATTCTGCCACCGTCTTCGTTATTTATTGCAATTTTTAGGCTCATCACTGTGTTCACTCGTCTATTGTACATTTTCTTACTAGACGTGCACATTCACAATCGAACGTATGTAAAGCTAACTACTGTGCATAGATGAAGCTACATCAGCAAATGCACATGGTAGTGTGGAGTTCCAAGTAGTGCCAATATTCATTTATTGCTGACAGATAGTAGGATGTACATGCTATTAAATGAGAACATTCACTGCATTTCAGGTCTTGTATTAACATCTTTTTGTTCGGAGTATGTATCTATGGTTGTACAATGTAATTATGTTTGGTAAGTGACATTAGCGCCTGTACAAAATCTGTGTATAGCAAGTAATTATTGATTTGTTTGTTTTCTTAAATAATTTTATGAATGAACAGTGTAATTTATTTTATAAAATTCTAATGAGAGCATGAATTGCTACGAACAGTAATGTTATCCTTCTTCATATTATTTCTTCCTCTGATCCTGGCTTTTGAGTGTCCTTATTCCTCAAATAGTCCGTCCAAATTGAAGAAAAGAAACTGTTAGATATGTGAGAATGACCAACAAGATGCACACTTCTTCTCATTAATTTATTCCATTTAAACTGTCCTCTACATGTTTTGAACAAATAAATGTTCATCATCAGGAGGTTATTTCTGTACTTGTAGCATATAGTATTTTACCATGCATCCATGGGGTGTCCAGCCACTAACATGAAGTATGCATCTTGTTGGTCATTCTCACATACGTGTATCATGATGCATGGTTCAGAGAATGTAAAGCTGCCTGGTATCCACTGGCCAAGATTTGAGTTACTCACAGTGATGCTGAAGAAGATTCAAGATCTCTGGTAGGACGACATGTAATTTCATATGTAGGTGCCACTTTTTTGGATGAGCTTTCTGCCTCCATCTTCAGTGTAGCTCAAGTCTTGTTGGCTTCCTTACCTATATGGAAATCCTCTGAAATGTGGAAATCTGCACACCAAAATCTTGCTACCTATATATGAATCTGCTGTCTCCATCTTCAAAACAGTCCAAGAATTCTGCCACTTACTGTTGTCATCTGTGTATGGTAATAAAATGCAACTCAACTAATGTGCTGTCTGCTAACTACCACTTCGTGCTTGTCTGTGTGGTCCGATTTACATCATGCATAGTCAGTCACCTTCATGGAAAGTACACAGTGCAGCTGTACAACATATAGCATGATTTCAGCAGAGACAAAGCAACAGTGCAACAGGCAAATTCAGATCTGCAACAGTGACACACACTGTAGTCTTTGCATCATACTGTTAAGCAGTTTCTTGAACTGGTTTTCCTCTTAGGTACATATATTCTCCTAAGCAAAAAGTTATCAAATGTAGTCGGTTTTTGAAAATTGCTGTGAGGAGGGGCATCCCACACTCACACAAGAGCAGATAATGTTTTGAGTATCTACGTATTAAGGTTTTTGGTGGAAGATGGTAAGTGAATGGTAGAAGAAATACCCAAAATGTAATGCACCTAATTTGTGTGTGGCTGTAGTTTATGTGATCCTCAACTGTCTTAATTCTGCCACATTCTGAAAGGATCTTTGCAGTTAATTTTTTGTGGTTGTAAAAAGATGCAAGAAAGGAACATTCATTACATTCTATTACAGTTTTGCAGCTTAAGTGGCACCAAATTGTGGACTACAGGTTTGCTGTAATAAGGATCTGCCTTATATAGGATGTTGCCACAGGGTGGACAACATTTTTCCTGCATAGCAACTGATTCTATTCGCTGTGTTATGCGCAGACCCATTCAGTCTTGTGCTTTCTTTATCAGCTCTGCAAGGAGCGTAAGCACGATTACCTGGAACCATCTATAACCCATGGTGTGTATCGCTAGTCCGTGGTTAGTATCACGGAAATACTCACACGGAACAGTGGCTCAGACAGAGAACAGAGTACAGATATATATATGATCTGTGGCACACATCATATAGTATAGAGTACTCTGATCCATGGTATAGAGGTATGATCTGTGTAGTATAGCGAGCGAGAGAGCGGTTGGAATTGTCGAGCTTTGACGGTTAACCTGTGCTGTGACGTGTGATGCGGAGTGGTTTGGTGGAGATGGTACATTGTTGGTTGTATTAGTGCAGGCGGACGTGTTCTAATGACATACTGAAGAAGGAAGAATTCGTGTGACAGAAAGGACAATGGATCCTACACTTCTAAGAGAACGGGAGCTTTTCAGGAAGAGAGCGTTAGCAACACCAACGTAAGTTCTCCACTTTTCAGGTGAAGTTTGAACCAAGTTCTCTTTCGGCTGTGAATTAGAATTGTCGGTGTGTTTAGACACACAGCGAGATAATGGGAACAGTTCCTTTGGGTTACGTCTAGAACCTGGGTACCACCAGGAAGCTGCAGGTACTTCGTTCACTGTTATTGGATCCTCGAACCGACTCGCACGATTATTTCTTGCACCTTTGCCCTGAATTTTGGTTAGTAGATATACATTTTATTACACTGCAGTTGGTTTTGTATTAGTACCACACGTTTTCAGTACCATTCTTGCAGTTTGGTTTGGCTGTTTTAGTGTAGGGGTATGCAGAAGACGCACTGATGTAGAATAGTTGAAAAATTATGTATTTTCAAGGACTTTAGGGTTGGGAATTCTTTATTCCGAATACCGATACTTGTTTAACGAAAACAATATTTGTACGTCAACGTCCAAGCATGATTTAATACATTCTGCCTCCCCTACAACCTCGTCTTGCCGACGTGTATAAGAGGGAACGGGAAATATATATATATTGTAATCCACCGAGGTGTTAATAACAGACACTTTCATGACTGTGGGTATACATACATCAAAAACGCAAATTTGCACAGTAGATTTTGGTTTCATGTGTTTATAAACCAGACTTAGGCTTTGGGTTTATAAAGCATGATTAGTCTTTGGTTTTGTGTATAAATGTTGGCAACACATTCAGTATGGTTCTTTTGCACACTATGTGAATAGGACACATGTGAAGGTATTACATTAGCATGTCCACTCATGAATGTTGCTTTGTTTATAACAGTTTTTGAGGTGTTGGCAAATAAAGACTTGGCAACAGATTGGTTATAGAAGGGTAATAATCTGTTGATATACATTAGATATCTGGTCATATTTAGTTGGTAGTGATGGCACTTAAAACCGTATAGGAACCACGATCTATTTGCTCTGAGTCATGGATGCAGGAAAAATGTGGAAGTTATTTATATTCTGCCATGCAATTTAACAACATGCATTACAGAATTGCATGAAGGTGCAATGAAAACAGTTTATGTGGTTATAGTTGCTTTCAGTATCTGTTCCAATCTCACGACAGTCCATAACATGGGACATACTTATTTCCTGTGTTGTAGGATTTCACTCTTAGAAAATCCTGATTCACCAATGTCTACAAATTCTCTTATTGTATTATGAAAAGGAATATGTATTGCTTACTGTGCCAATGAAAGGTGTGTGTGTGTGTAGTCTTATTTGCTTTCCTTTCTTCTTACATCTCATACAGTTCAGTCCATATTTGATTAGGGTTACCAATACATGTAGTTACAAACAGAAGTCACAGATGCAAGCATACTTAAAAACGTATGTAACATATTCCACCAACTGTTGTCTTTTAGTTTTTATATTATTAAGAGGAGCTCAGGTGATGCATACTAATTGTAAAATATTGCAGCAAGTCTGGGTTGTGAGGTTGCATGGAACATTGACTGCTTGAACACAGTGTCATTATTTTTATTGGTAACCTACCTTTAGTGTTGTTTCAATCATGAGAAACGCTGCCAGTACACAAATGATGGACGGATTTTGATTGTATGAAACCTTTCAATCAAAAACGCTGCTTCTGTTGGAGAAATAACAAAACATAGCTGTGACAGTGACTTATCATTGCTAAACCGTATAGTATTATGAGGGACATATGTGCATTAAATATGCAATGTTAGTCCCTTCAACACCTTTTGGAACATGTTTGTAAAAGAGACATGACTAAATTGTGAGTCACCAGGTCTTGGCAGTGTTGTTACTTTTTTCACAGCCCGTTGAGACACCAGTTGTTCTCAGTTTTAGATATAATTGTGATACTGTTCTACAGGGTAGAGAAAAAGAAGAGAGATCCAGATTCCATCCAGTCACAGAAGGATGAATCCTCCAAGAAGAAATCAAAACCACCATCAGCTGGACCCAAACTTGATGTTGTTAAGTAAGTCATCTGTTTGTAAAAGTGGAAGTATGAAGATTGTATACCATTTTTGGGGAGTTAGTTTTGAATGCAAACTGCATTTGTGATTTTTGTTCAGTAGGAGCTGTTGTGAGAGGGTTGGTTGAGCCATAATTTTTAAAACGTTTTGTTGTATGTGGAATCCACTTAACCCAGAAGGCACCAATGGCATGATAAATCAGAGGTATAAAGTTGCAGGTTAAGGACAGGGCAAGGTAGTATGTTACACTGAACAGAAAGGAAAGGGACATCGAAACTCAAGACTTTACAGTAGTTTCTCTGGTCTTATTGATAGGCATGCTTGCTGTTATGCCAGATTTGCTGAATGGAGGAAGGATGGTAGAAAATTACATTCATGTTCATGAAAACATCTATATCTTTGCCTCCGAAATGTTGAACTGTTTTTTTTTTCTCTCTCTCTAATTTTTAAATTTCTGTTTGTTGCATAGAATTTGAAGACATTGAAGGTTCTTATATTCTGGCATGTGACACCATGCAGTTTGGTATATAAATACCAAAATTTTTGGAGAAACTTGTTGCCTCCATCTTCAGAATCCCCATGAACACCACTGTGGTAACTTTAAATTTGCTTTCTAGTACTGATTATTGTTAATATGTTTGCAGTTATAAAACTATGAGTGGCAGCTCACAATACAAGTTTGGAGTCCTTGCAAAGATTGTAAAATACATGAGGTCAAGACATCAGGAAGGTGATGATCATCCTTTGTCTTTGGATGAAATTTTAGATGAAACCAACCAATTGGATGTTGGTTCCAAAGTAAAACAGGTCAGTGTTAAAACACAGTGAAAGATTCATGCAGCTTTCTTCTTAGAACTTTTTAATGCATGTAGGAAATCCGCTTAGTTACACCATTTTGCTAGTAGATGCCATGTTATTTTGGAAAACTCACTGTAGAACACCATGTCATTAAAACGTTTGTCTAGCAGGCATACAATACTAAATTGTTACTTATTGCCAGTTGTCACTGTAGGCTGCAATTGCAAACTTTGAAATTATGTGCAGTGACAGAATGTCACAAGAACAGAACTTTGCTGCATATATGTCTCTGAAGTAGATTAATGCATCACATCCTCAACATGTTTGAAACTTCTTTGTGATCATGGTTGGATGTTTTGTAAGGTATCATTTGTTCAGAACCTGACTACAGTTTGAAATCAAGGTATCAGTTGATTTACTTGAGGTTGAAACACAAACTGAAGCAAGCAAAGTACGAATCGTAAGAAGGATGTTAGTTCCATTGAATTCTTACGCACCACACATGCATAAATAAAATTCTGAATGTACGTAAGTTTTAAAGTTGATTGTTCTGATGAATGGCAAGTGCTTTTTATGGGTTCTGCAGGCCTTGGTTCAAGTATAGTGTATGTGCACAATGTGTTCGGCAAATGGTCTACACTGTCTGTTTACATTTTTTAATGTTTTTGACCAAGGTGCATAGTAGTTTGTTTCAATACCTTGGACCTTATTCATTGTGTAGCTTTATTCCTAACATACTTTTCTTTTTGTTTTCATGCAAGGGAGAGCCTAATTTGAGTGTTTTGTTAAAAGGAAACTGGTTTCACTCACTGGAACTATGTGAAACAGCCATTTTAAAAAATCTAGTGTTTTAAAAATAAACCTGAGCAGTAGGTTCCTGTATATTAGAATCAACTCTCTGCACTAGTGTATTCCTTTTCTACACATAGAATAATTCTCACAATTATTAAATATATCATATCTCCATATTCTTCCCAGATGTTAAAATGCCATTTGCCATAATTAACACCAAATAAATGTGTCACATACTGTGATTTTAAAATGCATTTGACAGTACACAATATGCAATATTTTCCTTTGCTAGTGGAAAACTTAAAAAAAAACTGATTTTTTACTTAACTCATGTGAAATTCTTCGGAACAGTAATTCTTTCAAATAAAAGTGACAACGTGGATAAAGAGACCAACTAGATGTCACTTTTAGTATTATGTTTATTTCTCCTTTATAGGTTGCTCAACATGTTTCGGGCCACCTTGTGCCCATCTTCAGGAGCTGACGACTTGTAGTT
>Ga0123355_10011315_pt1 | contig 13744 bp, 7 predicted proteins | sample TergutEmb28metaG_3_FD_89872 | JGI IMG/M metagenome (GOLD analysis project Ga0123355, IMG submission 89872) | Embiratermes neotenicus P1 segment gut microbial communities from Petit-Saut dam, French Guiana - Emb289 P1 | ecosystem: Host-associated > Arthropoda: Insects > Digestive system > Gut ... | reverse complement strand
TTCACATCATCGTATTGCAAAACATGTTTACGAATTTCAAAGTTACGCGCTTCAACCCGTTTTTGCGCCGTTTCGATTGCGTTTGAAACCATTTTACTTTCAATGGGCTCATTTTCTTCAACTCCCAAAGCGTTCATAATACCCGCAATTCTGTCCGAGCCGAACAAGCGCATTAAATCATCGTCAAGTGAAAGGTAGAATCGTGATTTCCCGTCATCCCCTTGCCTTCCTGAACGTCCTCGAAGCTGATTATCAATCCTGCGGCTCTCGTGCCGCTCTGTTCCCATAATGTAAAGCCCGCCCGCATGCAGAACCTTTTCAGCATCCGGCGCGTTGTCAGTTTTATATTTTTTAGAAAGGTCTTGGAATTTTGTTCGCGCCTCCAAAATTTCGGCGTTATCCGTTTCACCGAAACCGTTTGCCGCATTAATCAATTCATCGCTGTACCCTTGCTTTTGCATCTCTTTTTTCGCCATAAATTCGGCGTTTCCGCCAAGCACAATGTCGGTTCCGCGCCCCGCCATATTAGTAGCGATTGTAACCGCGCCGCTTTTTCCTGCTTGCGCCACAATTTCCGCCTCTTTATCATGAACCTTTGCGTTCAACACTTCATGTTTAATTCCGCGGCGTTTAAGCATAGCCGATAATTGCTCCGACTTCTCAATGGAAATCGTACCAATCAAAACAGGCTGACCTTTTGCATTCGCGTTTACTACTTCCTCAATTACCGCATTAAATTTTGCGTTCTCATTTTTGTAAATCAAATCCGGCAAGTCTTCACGTGCAAGCGGTTTATTGGTAGGGATAACGATAACATCAAGTTTGTAAATTTCTTGAAACTCATCTTCCTCCGTTTGCGCCGTTCCCGTCATTCCTGAAAGCTTGTCATACAGCCTGAAAAAATTCTGAAATGTAATGGTTGCAAGCGTTCTACTTTCATTTTCGACTTTTACTTTTTCTTTCGCCTCAATTGCTTGGTGAAGCCCGTCACTGTAACGCCGCCCAAACATCATACGTCCGGTATGTTCGTCAACAATTACGATTTGTCCGTCATTTACAACATAGTCAACATCGCGTTTCATAAGACCATTCGCCTTTAACGCTTGGTTGATATGATGCGAAATCATCAAATTTTCCGGGTCGGTTAAAGTTTCGATATTAAAAGCTGATTCTGCTTTCTTTACGCCGCGCGGAGTGAGAGTAGCAGTTCTTGCCTTTTCGTCAACAACATAATCAACATCGGTGTAAACATCCTCATCGTCAACTTTTGAATCAGTTTCGGCAACACGTTTAAAGGTCAGAGTTTTTGCAAACCTATCCGCTTGCTCGTATAAAACATTCGCTTTATCACCTCGACCCGAAATAATAAGCGGAGTTCGCGCTTCATCCACCAAAATACTGTCAACCTCGTCCACAACCGCGTAAACGTGTCCGCGCTGAACCTTTTGTTCTTTATAAATTACCATATTATCACGAAGATAGTCAAAGCCCATTTCGTTGTTGGTTCCGTAAGTAATATCAGCAGCATACGCGGCTTTACGATTCTGCGGTTCAACATCGTGAATAATCAACCCAACACTTAAACCGAGGAAAGTATAAACTTTTCCCATCCACTCGCTGTCACGCTTAGCAAGATAATCATTAACCGTTACAATATGAACGCCTTTTCCTGTGAGCGCGTTAAGATATGTCGGCAAAGTGGCAACAAGAGTTTTTCCTTCACCTGTTTTCATCTCGGCAATTCTGCCTTGGTGCAAAACAATTCCGCCAATAATTTGAACATAAAAATGTTTCATTCCAAGCACTCGCCACGAAGCTTCACGACACACCGCAAAAGCCTCCGGAAGAATATCATCCAGTGTTTCCCCGCTTGAAAGCCGGGCTTTAAATTGCTCAGTCATTGCGCGAAGTTCCGCGTCTGACTTTTGTTCCATTACCGATTCAAATGACATAACTTTATCAGCGATAGGCGTAATTCGCTTCAATTCCCTGTCACTGTATGTTCCTATAACCTTTTCAACCATACTTTTTATGCCCATGCTGTCGCACCGTCCTTTTTAAAATAAAAGTTTTCGTTCACGAAAACTATCCGAAATTATTCACTATTAATTATTCATTATTAATTGCCTTACTAGTATACCACAAGTGGAAAAAAGTTGCAATAAAAAAATTGCCAAAACTAATATAAAAGTTTTGACAATTTTTTATTCCGTACCCTTAGGACTATGTTTGAGATTTTACTTTTTCATCTCTTTTGCACAATTAGTGCAAACATTTTTGCCTTTAAACGGCTCGATGTTATTTCCGTTTCCGCAGAAAATGCAAGTTGGTTCGTATTTTTTAAGAACCACGCAATCTCCTTCAACAAAAATTTCCAACGCATCACGCTCAGAAACATCCAATGTTCTGCGAAGCTCGATTGGCAAAACTACGCGTCCTAAGCTGTCCACTTTCCTCACGATTCCCGTAGATTTCATAATGTTCCCCTCCTTTGTAATAATTTAATTTTAATTCTTTCAACACTATATTACCATATCTTTTCCAAAAAGTCAACACAAATATCTAATTTTTTACAAAAAATATCAAAAACTGTATTTAATCGCGGTAATATAATGTTTTTTCTTGTTATATATTTAATGAAAGGTGATGTTTTTATGATGAATTATATTTGGGCAGGGATGATTTTGTTATCATTTTTGACCGCGATATTAACCGGAAATTTGGAAGAAACAACTGCTGCCGCATTTGATGGCGCGTCCGCAGCCATTCAAATGTGTATTACATTGCTGGGATTTATGGCGCTTTGGACAGGAATTATGAAAATTGGCGAAAAATCAGGAATAATTGAAAAATTCGCGAAAGTTTTATCTCCCGTTATGAGATTGTTATTTCCGCGGCTTCCAAAAAATTCAGCCGCACAAAACGCCATAGTCATGAATATGGTTGCAAATATTTTGGGAATGGGAAACGCTGCGACCCCATTAGGTTTAAAAGCTATGAACGAGCTTGATAAACTTAATAACCATTCAAAAACCGCGTCAAATGAAATGATAATGCTTGTCGTACTCAACACGGCATCGATACAACTTATCCCCTCAACCATTATCGCGCTTCGGCAGGCGGAGGGTTCGGCAAATCCGGGTGAAATTATCGTTCCTATTTGGATTGCAAGTTTGATTGCGACCATTGTCGGCGTTATATTAGTTTGGCTATTTCAAAATCGGCAACCGGCAATCGCCAAAACTGAACGGAGGTTGCTCAAATGATTATGCATTACATCTCAATTCTCGCCGTGCCTATAATGCTGTGCGGAATCATTGGGTACGGCTTACAAAAACGCGTGAATGTCTACGAAACATTTATTGACGGCGCAACCGACGGCATAAAAAGTATGGTAAAAATTATCGCGCCCATTATTGGTCTTATGGTTTCGGTTTCGGTTTTTCGCGCGTCAGGACTTCTTGATATTTTGGGCTTGCTCATCTCTCCGGTAACAAACTTCATAAACATGCCAAGCGACATTCTGCCGCTCGCGTTACTTCGTTCGGTTTCCGGAAGCGGATCGCTTGCAATCGTTAATGATATAATTCAAACAAGCGGTCCTGATTCGATTTCGGGCAGAATCGCCTCAGTTATGATGGGATCGAGCGAGACGACATTTTATACTCTGGCAATATATTTTGGAAGTATCGGAATAAAACGAATCCGTCACACTTTAAAAGCTGCGCTTTTATCTGATTTGGCAGGCGTAATTGCGTCAGTAATTGTTGTGCAAATGCTGTTATCTTAAAATTACCCGAATTTTATCTTGACAACTGAGAAAAAATGTGATAAAGTTTATAAATATTTGAATGTGTCACGCGCCTATGGGAAATCCAAAGGCGCAGTCGCGGAATAGGGTGAAAATCCCTGCAAACAGGTTACTGTGAAACGAAACGGTTGTTTAGCCGATTTCGATAAGTCAGATACGCTGTGATACATCACTTGCTTTCCCGGACGAGGCAATGTGGCTTAAAGTGCTGATGTTACAGATTGTTTTCATTAAATTGCACTATTTGAACACGTTTCGTCTTAAAGGATGAAACGTGTTTTTGTGTTTTATGGGAAAGTAAAATTATTCACCCGAAAGGAAGATTATTATGAAAATTGCAAAAACTTTCCCGCGGTTGGTATCCGCATTTATGGCAATGGCAATGTTGTTTACATTTTTGCCAACCTTTTCGGTTGTTGCGCAAGGCGGCGACATCACTGTATATGTCTCATTTGAGGGTTACAACCTCGGGCACGGCTTTTATATTGAACCTACCGCGATTACACTTCCCGCAGGTTCATTCGCAAGTGCAGCAACCATTGCTTTGCTGACCGAGCGGAACCACACCTTTGACTATGAAGCACATTTAGAAGGTTCTGCTGCTTTCTTCTTAGATAACATAAGCGGTTTTAATCATGGATTTATAAATCCGCCGGCGTACATAACCGAGCGTATAGCATTACGCCAATCTGATGCAGTAGAAGGCGGTTATCTTGCCGCATTTATGTTTTCATCATATTCAGGCTGGATGATTACCATAAACCATGAAAAAATTGATATTGGCGCGGGTTCTCTCCCGCTTGCTAACGGCGATGTAATTCGTTGGCAATTTTCGGTATACGGTCATGGCGCAGATCTTGGCGTGCCTATGGGGGATTGGGGCGGTGAGCAACTTTATAATCACGCGGACAAAACTGAATTGATTCGCGCGATATTCCTTCCGGGAGTAGGCGCTGTTGCACAACAGGCCGCGCTTGATGTAATCATCAATCCGTTAGCTACTGACGAAGAGGTTGAACATGTTACCAACCTATTATTAGAGACTGCGGATTTAGACGTCGATGGATACTTTAACGGCTGGTATGTTGTAAATAATCCTGATGGAAATTTGCAGGATAGATTGCTTGAAATTGTTAACCGAAAATATGGATTGTCGCCGCTTAACTTGACAGGCGTCTCCGCTATTGATGTTATGTTATTTAGAGAACGTTTGTCTAGAGTTGAGCGACTTAGAATAACAGGAACAATGAACGTTGCAGATTTTCGCCCCGGCAACGCAACAGCAGTCACCGGATGGGGCACAGGTCTTTTGGCACAACATTCCGGCGCGGGACTCAATTTTACCGATACAGGTGTCGTTCCTGCACCCTACCTTACCCATGCGGCAATTTTAAATAGTCTGATAGAACTTGATCTTTCAGCTGTAACCACCATTACTAATGAGAACAACGCGGCAATTATCTCTTACCCAAACCGCGCGCTTAGAGGGCTTCGAAACCTTGAAAGAGTTCGCCTTCCCGCCGATAGAGAAATATCCAATGGTATGCTTCAATACGCACAACGTCTTACAGCAATAACTTTTGGGAACGATGCTTTTGTTGACAATACTTTCGATTTCCGTGGCCTTGAAGTGCTTATATTTGGAGGTGCGTTTAATTTCCAACATTCAAACGTAAGTGAAATCATCTTCCCGGCAAATGTAACAAATATACCAAATAGTATGTTTGCAAACAGCACTAACCTTCGCACCGTGCATTTTCACGGCGCATTTGCACCGACATTGGGAACAAATGTGTTTAACAATATCAATCCACGACCTGTGGCAATTGTGCCTAACAATACCACCGGCGGTTATGAAGCAACTGCGTTTTTCAATAACAATTTCTCTCTTGTTATTTCACGCGATGGCGGCGGACTTAACTTGTTGCCATTGTTTAACCTAATAAATACGGCATCAAGTAAAAATGATACAGCATACACTCCTGAATCATGGAGCGATGTTGCCGCTGCACTCACTGCTGCGCGATATGTGCTAAATAATATCACAAGCGAAACCGAGCAGGATGATGTTGATTATGCGTTTAACACACTGCAAAATGCGATTAGCGCATTAGAAGTTCGGTTTGATAATGTCACCTTTATCAACGTTCCTGCCGGCACAAATGTCGGAGCATTTCGAAAAAGTGCAAATCACTTTGCGCCATTTACAGTTTTCCCTATAAGCCTTCATGAAGAGCTTGGTGAGCGTGAAGTTTGGAGAGCGTTAATACCAATGAATCAAGCATTTCATATTGAAGCCTATATTCCGGGAGAAACAGCAAAAATAGCTCTCCGCAAGAATGCTTTAACAACAGCCGGCACTACTATCACTGTCGACCCGACTCCTCTTGCCGAATGGATAGACGGACGCGGCACAAGTTGGCAAGACGCAAATGTTTTGACTAATCTCGGTGATAGCGGTTCTCTTAATCTTACAGTTGGCCAAACGTTCAATTTGGATACTTTCCGCGTTTGGCAAGCGATGGACGGTCTTCTGCTTAACTATTTTATCGAACCCGAATATAATATTGAATTATTCGGCGAAAACGCAAGTTGGGAACGTATTGGTTCACCGGGACGAGAACAAATTAGTATTACTGCTCAACAGCCCGGTATAAGCGTTATTAAAATTACATACAATCCTGTGGAATATGTTCGCACAAACGGCAACCGCGTTTTCTTTGACGGAATTGACCCTCGTAACACTCTTGTAATTCCAATTAATGTTGTTTCGGCGATTCCTAATTTTGACACCGGAATTAATATGCGAAATGATTTTGATACATTTTATTTCGACAAAACTGACGGTTTCGGCGAGTTTACATTTACTCCTGCAAGCGGAAGCTCCGTTCGCGTTCACGAACCATTGAACAGCAGCATTTGGGGCGAAGGTTGGGAATCCTACTCTGCAAACGATGACGGAAGCTTTACCGTTGAATTGCAGGACGGGCGAAATATTATTGAAATTACTAACGGCGAAGAAGTTCAATTCCACGTGATTCATGCGCGAGGCGTTGAGGTGATTATAGAAAATATAACCCGACCGGGCATGGACTTCGCGGTTGGCGACAGGGCACGAATTAGTATTACAGGTTTAATCGAGCCCATTGAAAAACTTGCAGGAATTTATAATCCGGGATTCGGAAGCGCTCTTCAATCAGTTATGATATACTCAAATGGCGTTGAAGCTTTCGAAAGTAATGGTGCGTTCCAATTCAGAACGCTTGAAACCACTTTCACGTTTGAATATACGCTTACGGATACAAATTTGAATGTTTTAACCGGAAATATTCGCGCGGGTGCTATGGGCTCTCCGCTGGGAGCGCACCGTAACATTCCGCTTAACGGCGTGCCGAATAATTTTGACGCTATAGCTGTCGGACCGTTTATGTTCGGCTCGCTACCGGAAATTGTACTACCCATTGCATCTGAACCTGATACCATTACAGTTTATATGACGCTTGAAGGTTACAACCTCGGTCACGGCTTCTATATTGAGCCGATTGCCGTAACCGTACCCTATGGAACATCTGCTTTGACGGCTATTCTTGATTTACTGTACTACAAAGGGCTTGAGTATGATCTTTCAATGTGGGGAACATTAGGCCGCGTTTATGAGATTCATCCGGGTACTGCGCCGAATCCTCCAAGCTACATAACTGTAACGCTCGGCGCAGGCAGCGGGGACGGCTCTGTCGGAGAATTTGATTACACTCCTGCTTCCGGGTGGATGAATACAGTAAATCATTTTTTACCTGATGTTGGAGCCGCCGATTATATACTAATGGATGGTGATGTAATTCGTTGGCAATTTAGCGTAGAAAATTGGGGCGAAGATCTTGGGCTAACTACCGAATGGGGAGCTTGGGAAGATTCAACACTTTATGAACACTTCGACAAAACCGAACTAATTCGCGCATTGTTTCTTCCGGGAGTAGACGCGGATGCCAAACAAAACGCACTTGACGTAATTATTAACCCAACAGCAACCGAGGAGGAAATCGCGGCAGCTTTGGCGAAGTTATTAAATCCAAGTATTACACTTATGTACATAACCGAAGATTTACGCGATGCCGATATGTTTACTTTTACAGTGAGATTGACCGACCCTGCTCAATCACTTACCCAAGTAATGCTGGTTACCGCATTGTATGACAGCAATAGTTCGGTTCTTCAACACGTTGAATTCCGAACCGTATCATTAAAAGATACATGGGACAGAAATAAAGGGGATATGTTTGATATTATCAGTAACTATGTGCCGCTCCTCGGAAATAACCGAGGAAACACTTTGAAAATATTCATTTGGGGAGATAATATGATTCCGTTAATGAATGATTATTTATATAAACGTATCATTAATTAGGGGGTTAGTAATATGAAAAGGTTACTCGCGATATGTTTAGTGTTAGCGCTTATTTTCGCATTGCCTGCATTTGCAACGGAAGAACCGGAGTTATACGAATCAACAATGCTTGATGAATGTGATTTAGAAGAATTTGAGCCGGAAGAGCCTGAATCTGAGGAACCAACTCCTGTCGACTGGGAAGACGCAATGAATGACGCATTGAATTGGATTGTTACTACCGTAGATAGTCCTAATTTCGGCGTTGTCGGCGGCGAATGGGCAGTGCTAGCGGTTGCGCGAAGCGGATTTGATGTGCCGGATGGGTGGTTTGAAGGTTACCTTGCTCGCATCAGCGCCCGTCTTGAAGGACTTAACGAAACCATTGACCCTAACAGTGTATCTGTGGGTTGGGTGTTAAATCCTGAAACCGAAAAACGCGAAGTTAGACTTTCTAACGCCCAATCTACCGAAAATGCGCGCCTTATAGTTGCGTTAACCTCTCTTGGCGTAGACGCCTCAAGTATTATGGTGCTAGACAATGTTTATGATATAGTTTCACGCTTAGGAAACAGGCATAACGAAACTACTGATGAAATGTGGGGAGAGCGCCAAGGTCTTAACGGTCCGATTTGGTCGTTGATTGCTTTAAACTCTCGCGGTTGGGATGCTCCATATGAAGTTTCAGACAGAAAGTGGGTTGGCGGCACTACTGCTGAAAATCCGATTACGCTTGACGAAAGAATTGATTGGATTTTAAACCGGCAACTCTCTGCCGGCGGTTGGGCGCTTTCAGGGCAAATTCCTAACCCTGACATAACAGGTATGGCAATACAAGCATTGACGCCGCACAGAACACATCCCAACGTAAATGAAGCTATTGACGAAGCTTTAGATTGGCTTTCTGAAAGTCAAAATGCAACCGGCGGTTGGTCTAACAGCAGTCCCGAAAGCATGTCGCAAGTTATCGCCGCGCTTTCCGCGCTTGGTATTGACGCGCAAGAGGATGAACGATTTATCGTAGAAGGCGGATATAACCCTATTACCGCATTATTGGATTTCCGTCATGAAAGCGGCGGATTTTGGCGTGGCACGAGTGAAAATGCTCACCTCAATGCCGACATAATGGCAACCGAACAAGCGGCATACGCGCTTGTAGCATATTATAGGTTCGTAAATGGTATGAATTCGTTATACGATATGAGTGACGCATTTGAAGGAGGAACGATAACAATCCCCGGTCCCGACGAAGACGATCCATGTGATAATCCATGTGACTGTGATGAAGACGATCCGGATGACGGAAATAATAACAATAACAATTCAGGCAACAATACCGGCGGCAACAATTCTAATCCACAACCGACAGTACGCCGTGCAACCATCAGCGTTATTGACCCCAATGCTAACGTAAGCTCAGGACAAACAAGAGTATTTTTTGCAGAACGTTCCTTCGATCTCGAACCGAATGAAACCGCTTACAGCCTTTTGCACAGAACAAATTTGAATATTCGTTCGCGCGGACATGCGGTATGGGGCGGTATGTACGTTGAAGCGATAAACAACTTTGGCGAGTTTGACGACGGGCCGCTTAGCGGTTGGATGTATAGAATCAATGGTGTATTATTTCCTGATCGTTCTTCGTCATTATACGTACTGCAAGACGGTGACAGAGTTGAATGGATATTCACTCGTAACCTTGGCGCTGATATCGGCGGCAGTAATTTAGGAAATTCAAATAATACAACATCCGGTAGTGGTAATATGCTTAACAACACAACTTCCGATAATGAAGAGGATGCCCACGATGAAGATTCTGATATAGAAGATTCAGAAACACAAACCACAGCTATCACCGAAACTGAATGGGAAAATTTATTTACAGATGTTTCAAGTGATAATTGGTTCTATAATTATGTTCAATTTGCAGTTGTAAACGGACTTATGAACGGCATTGGGTGCGAAGAGTTTTCACCCAACACACCTCTTACACGCGCAATGTTTATAACCATTTTGGCACGGCTTGGCGGCGTTGATACAAACAGTGGAAATTCTTGGTATTCGCAAGCCGTTGAATGGGGAATTGAAAATTCAATTACCGATGGCTCAAATTTGGAAGCCAACGTTACGCGGGAACAAATGGCCGCCATGTTGTATAGGTTTGCCGAATATAAAGGAATTTTGGAAATTAACGGCGAATATATAATTGAATTCGCCGATTGGGACGAAGTAAATGCTTGGGCAAAAGATTCGCTTGCTTGGGCAGTCGCAAACAGACTGATTGCAGGTCGAACTCTTACCACGCTTGTGCCGCAAGGAAATGCGAGCCGTGCAGAAGCGGCAGCAATTTTGCAAAGATTTGCGGAAGTCAATTAGGAATGAGGAGACTATTATGCGTAAAACAATTTCAATTTTAATAATTTTAATGTTAGTACTAACCATTCTTGCCGCTCCTGCTGGTGCGGTATCAAGAAACGAGCTTGATAATATAATTGCTGAAACTGCGGAATATTTGCTCCGTACCGTTCCGAATCCTGAAGTAGGTTCGGTTGGCGGTGAATGGGCGGTAATTGGTCTTGCCCGAAGCGGTCACGAAATCCCCGATTCGTTTTTTGAGAATTATTTCGTAACGGTAGAGCGATATGTACGAGAGCGTGACGGAATTTTGCACAACGTGCGAATTACCGAATATTCACGATTGATTCTTGGCTTGACAGCGGCAGGATTTGATCCTCGAGTTGTTGCAGGATTTGACTTGACTTACCGTCTCGGTGATTTTGAACGAACAATTTGGCAAGGCATAAACGGCCCGGTTTTCGCTTTACTCGCGTTGGATAGCTTAGACTACCCAATTCCAACCAACAATGATGCCGAGACACAATCAACTCGCGAATTATTTATTGCTGAAATTCTGCGGCGGCAATTGCAAGGTGGCGGTTGGAATTTAACCGCCGGATTTGACGGTCCGCCTGCGGCATATGAGGTTGGCGATGCAGACTTAACAGGAATGGCGTTACAAGCACTTGCGAAATATCAGGATAATCTTGATGTTGCAGCAGCAATTGAGCGCGGCTTGGCTTTCCTGTCAGGAATTCAGGATGCTGATGGCGGATTTTCAAGCAATTTTTCAGCAGGAAGTTCAGCCGTTGAAAGCGTTGCGCAAGTTTTAGTTGCATTGGTCGAACTTGGAATTCCTATTGACGATTCACGTTTTGTGAAAAACGGAAACACGCTTGTGGACAACATATTAAGTTTTCGTTTGCCGGACGGAAGTTTCCGTCATTCACATGACCACGATGGTGAAAATTTGATGTCTACCGAACAGGCATTTTACGCGCTTGTTGCGGCCGCTCGTTCACTTGATGGCCGAAACAGTTTATATAGAATGTCAGATACCGTTCGACGCGGTGAGTTTGTTGTGGAACCAACAATTGGATTGCCCGGAAAACATGCGGACGTTAATCAGGTTGAGGTTATAACGCCGAATAGAACGTTTACTGATGTGGTGAATCATTTAAATCGACAAGCGATTGAAGCACTCGCTTCACGCGGAATTATCAACGGACGAACCGAAACCGAATTTGATCCTAATGCTACAATGACCCGTGCAGAGTTCGCCGCGATTATCACTCGCGGGCTTGGATTACCTAACCGACACATTACGGTGTTTGAAGACGTCCCCCCTGACGCATGGTTTGTAACAGCGGTTGGAACGGCGTTTTACTATGAAATTATTACCGGAACCTCTGCGACAACATTTAATCCGAACGGCACAATCACAAGGCAAGAAGCGGCGGTTATGGTTTCCCGCGCGGCTCGGTTGTGTGGTATGGATATAACTATGAGTGATGGGGAAATTTTGAATATTTTAGCAATGTTCGGTGATTCTCGATCACCTGCAAGCTGGGCGCAAAGCGCTCTTGCATTTGCATTTAATGTGGGAATTATGGACGACAGCGAGTTCTATATTCAACCGGAAATTCCGATTTTACGGGGCGAACTTGCTGAGATGTTGTATAGGTTGTTAGAGAGGGCGAATTTATTATGATAAAAATAATCAAAACGCACAAAATAAAAATTATTGTCGTTACCGCCATTTTGGCGGTTTTGGCATTTGCATGGTTTTACGACGGAATGACAAATTCTCGAATAATACATCCGATTCCGGAATCTAATGAGGTTGAAACAGAAACGGATGATTTGTATTATTATGAATTGGATTGTTATGACGAATCCGACGATGAATATACAGCAGATGAACTTGACCAACCTGATGAGGTTGAAGAAACACCTGTGGTGGTTTCGGGAACCACAACTCCGAATACAGAACACGACACGACTCATCCGGTTGCTTCGGAACACCTTGCACATCCGGCGGCACGAACACCTATTGAGCCGGAAAATATGGTGCGCGGAGACGGTTCTTTTACCGTCACTTTGTCAGTACGGGTTGACATGTTGCTTCACAATATGCACCTTCTACACCGTGATAAACACGAACTTGTCCCCGAAGACGGAATAATATTCCCCGCAACACAAGTTACAGCTTTCGAAGGCGAAAGCGTGTTTAACGTGCTTCAACGCGAAATGCGGCGACACGGAATTCACATGTCATCACGTTTTACGCCGGTATTTAACTCAGCATATATCGAAGCAATCAATAACATTTTTGAGTTTGACGGCGGTCCGCTATCAGGATGGATGTATCGCGTCAATGGTTGGTTTCCAAACTTCGGCGCATCAAGATATCTGCTCCAACCCGGTGACGTGATTGAATGGATGTACACGGTAGATCTAGGACGCGACGTTGGCGGCTACTTCCTTTCAGATGGTGCGAGATAATGAACAATGATACATTTTCAAGATTTCATCCTGTGATAAATATGCTCTACTTTATCACGATAATCGGATTTTCAATGTTTTTTATGCACCCTGTAACTTTGGCAATATCACTTGTTTGCGCGTTTTCATATTCAATATACTTAAACGATAAAAAAGCTGTGCGAACAGGATTAAAATTTATGCTTCCGATGTTGATTGTCACGGCTATTCTCAATCCGCTTTTCAACCACGCAGGTGGTACTATTTTAGCATACTTTCCAAATGGAAACCCGCTAACACTTGAATCAATTATGTTCGGCATTGCAAGCGCGGTAATGCTTGTAACCGTAATTTCATGGTTTTCTTGTTTCAACGCCGTTATGACAAGTGACAAATTTGTATACCTTTTCGGGCGTATTATTCCGGCATTGTCGTTGATTCTTTCAATGGCACTGCGGTTTGTGCCGAGATTTCGTGAGCAAATCAAGGTAGTTTCAAACGCCCAAAAATGTATCGGGCGAGATGTCGGAAGCGGTAACCTTTTCCGTAAAATTCGGCACGGACTGAAAATCATATCAATTATGACAACATGGGCATTGGAAAATGCAATCGAAACCGCAGACAGTATGAAAGGCCGCGGCTACGGCTTGCCCGGGCGAACGGCATTTTCTATTTTCCGGTTCGACAAGCGGGATACGCGGGCATTGGTTTACATAATAGTTTGTGTT
>Ga0123355_10011314_pt1 | contig 13744 bp, 12 predicted proteins | sample TergutEmb28metaG_3_FD_89872 | JGI IMG/M metagenome (GOLD analysis project Ga0123355, IMG submission 89872) | Embiratermes neotenicus P1 segment gut microbial communities from Petit-Saut dam, French Guiana - Emb289 P1 | ecosystem: Host-associated > Arthropoda: Insects > Digestive system > Gut ... | reverse complement strand
TTCGGTTCTCGTTGATTTTCGCCAGGCCATGCCCTCGCTCATTCTAAACAGTTAAGCACGAGATGGAAAAAGACACGGCTGGCTACCGTGCCTTTGACCCAATACTATAGTAGGAGTTGGTTTAGGATTTCTGGCGCAATTCTTTACAGAAGTTCACTTCCCCTTAGCATTAGTAAAAAACAAAAATGAGCAAAATAACGACATGCCTAACGAGCTGCAAATTTTCAATGCTATCAACAAAAAAGAAGACAGCTTGAATAACTTATACATCGAAAATTACAGTAATACAGAATTTCAATCGGAAGAAGACGTGTACGCTTATCTACAAAAAGTTTCTGCATTCTTAAAAAAATATAATAGCCTAAACAGACATCATACCCTTAAAGAACCTTACGACTCATCAGGGCTACTAGATAGATGGCATTTACACATAAAAGATTTAGTCATTGAGCTATTCAACTCATTCATCCACGGGAATCTACTATCTGTCGTCGCTATGACAAGAGCATTGATAGAGTGTTACGCCTACTTGAAAGTAATAAAAAAAGAGCAAAACGCAGAGCTACTGCAAAATTGGTTCCTATGCAGCCTCATAGTTGGAACAAAAAAATACGATAAAGATAATCAAGACAACATGCTTAAAATTGCAGAGCAATATTGCCAAGATAGTGGTATCGATTACGCGCAGACATATTCTCTTCTAAAAGGAGGCGAAAATAGCTGGCTGGCAACTTTGATAAACAAATCAAACAAGAGCAGAATTTCATTTAAAGATGTTTGCAACCATATAAATGAGCCAGAAGTGTATAACGATTTTCAACATGCAAGTTCCTTTGTATATGAGCAAGATATTACTTCAAAAATGTTACCCTTTTCATTCTATATTTCGATTTGCACCAAATTTAACACAATGATGTCCTATATATACAAGACCATAAGGCTATATCCGACAACTGTTGAAATAGCAAATGAAATTAACTACTTGGAAGTAGAGCTATCAGAACTGGTAATGAAGTATATGGATTAATAGAAAGGTTGATAAGCATGTCAGAGTTAACGTACCAAATAGAAAACGTGCAAGACCTAAAGCAACGCATAACAGAGGCTAAAAAAGCCCAAGCACTCTTCGCCACATTCCCGCAAGAAAAGGTAGACGCAATATTCCGCGCCGCCGCACTGGCAGCCAACCACAAGCGCATCCCTCTAGCAAAAATGGCAGTGGCAGAAACAGGCATGGGCGTTGTAGAGGACAAAGTAATAAAAAACCACTACGCATCCGAGTACATATACAACCAATACAAAGACACAAAAACATGCGGCGTCATAGAAGAAGACCCGCAATTCGGGCTTCGCAAAATTGCAGAACCTATGGGCATAATTGCCGCCGTTATCCCCACAACAAACCCTACGTCAACCGCCATATTCAAAGCCCTGCTAGCCCTAAAAACACGCAACGGCATTATATTCGCACCACATCCACGTGCGAAGGAATGCACCGCAGCAGCAGTGCAAACCGTCTACGAAGCCGCCGTAAAGGCAGGTGCACCCAAAGGTATTATGGCCTGCATCTCCAAACCCTCGCTTGAAATGTCCAACGAAGTTATGCGCAGTGTAGACTTAATTCTGGCAACGGGTGGCCCCGGCATGGTTAAGTCCGCATACTCTTCCGGCAAGCCGGCTATTGGCGTTGGGGCAGGCAACGTACCCGCAGTTGTACATAAAACTGCCGACATACCAACCACAGTCAATTCAATAATCCTATCTAAAACATTCGACAACGGCATGATTTGCGCGTCCGAACAATCCGTTATAGTAGATGCAGAAATTTACGACGCCGTAAAGGCCGAATTTGTGCTACGCGGCTGTTACATGTTAAACCCGGAAGAAACCGAAAAAGTACGCAAAACAATTGTTATAGGCGGCGCGTTAAACGCAAAAATAGTCGGCCAAACAGCTTCAACCATTGCAGAAATCGCCGGAATAAACGTACCAAAAGACACAAAAATTCTTATTGGCGAAGTAGAAAGCGTCGAGTTTGAAGAAGAATTTTCTCACGAAAAACTATCCCCCGTTTTGGCAATGTACAAATATAGCAAATTCTCAGATGCTGTTAAAAAAGCAGAGAAACTTATCGTAGATGGCGGCTACGGCCACACCTCCTCCATGTACGTTAACCTAAACAACCCACAGGGCAAAAAAGACTTAACCCTTTTTGAATCTACGATGAAAACCTGCCGCATTGTTGTTAACACACCATCTTCCCACGGCGGTATTGGCGATTTGTACAACTTTAAACTTGCGCCGTCTTTAACACTGGGCTGCGGCTCTTGGGGCGGCAACTCTGTTTCAGATAACGTTGGCGTAAAGCATCTGCTAAATATCAAAACCGTTGCAGAAAGAAGGGAAAACATGCTGTGGTTTAGGACACCGGAAAAAGTTTACTTCAAAAGAGGTTCGCTTGGCATTGCGCTTAACGAGTTAAAAGATGTGTACAACAAACAGCGTGCCTTTATAGTTACCGACGAATTTTTGTACAAAAACAACTACACAAAGACACTAACCGACAAGCTGGATGAAATGGGCATCAAGCACTACACCTACTTTAACGTGGAGCCAGACCCAACTTTGGCTTGCGCCAGAGAAGGTGCCACCGCTATGCAAAAGTTTGAGCCGGACACAATAATCGCCATAGGCGGCGGCTCCCCAATGGATGCGGCAAAAATAATGTGGACGCTGTACGAACACCCCACCGCCGACTTCCACGACCTTGCAATGCGCTTTATGGATATTCGTAAACGCATAAGCCCCTTCCCCAAAATGGGCGCAAAGGCCAACTTTATTGCAATACCCACCACAGCAGGCACAGGCAGTGAGGTAACGCCTTTCGCCGTCATCACAGACGAAACTACAGGGATAAAATATCCGTTGGCCGATTACGAACTACTGCCCAACATAGCAATCGTAGATATAGACCTTATGATGGACATGCCAAAAGGCCTAACTGCCGCATCTGGTATAGACGCACTTGTACATTCGCTAGAAGCATATGCGTCCATGCTTGCGACCGACTACACAGACGGGCTTGCGCTTACCGCATTAAAAAATGTGTTCAAGTATCTGCCAACAGCGTACAACGATGGCACCAACGAAGAAGCCCGCGAAAAAATGGCCAACGCATCCACCATATCCGGCATGGCCTTTGCCAACGCGTTCCTTGGCATCTGCCATTCTATGGCGCATAAGCTTGGGGCGGCATTTAACCTTGCACATGGTGTGGCCAACGCTTTGCTTATAAATGAGGTTATAAAATTTAATGCCACCGACAACCCTAAAAAGATGGGTGCTTTCTCACAATACAAATATCCTATGGCTACAGAACGTTATGCAGAAATTGCATCTTTTGTAGGCATTGGCGGCAACTCTGATGCGGAAAAGGTAGAAAACCTCATAACCAAAATAAACGAACTAAAAGAAACTGTTGGCATTAAAAAAACCATACAAGAGTATGGTATTTCCGAAGAAGATTTCCTAGCCAACTTAGACGAAATGGTAGAGCAAGCCTTTGACGACCAATGCACAGGCGCAAACCCCCGCTACCCACTTATGGAAGAAATGCGGGAGATGTACCTTAACGCATATTACGGAGGTGAAAGATGAGCAAGTTAAACCTAACCAATGTTATTGCACAAAGAAAACACAAAACCGTGTACCGAGACGGCAACAAGTGCATAAAACTCTTCGACAAGAATTATTCCAAGGTAGATGTGCTTAACGAGGCATTAAACCAAGCCCGCATGGCAGAAACAGGCATAAACGTGCCACAAATATTAGAAGTAACCATGGAAGATGGCTCGTGGGCTCTTATTTATGAATATATCGAAGGCAAAACATTGGGCGAAATTATCGCGGAAGACCCGGCGAATGTTTGCAAATACATTGACCAAATGATTGACATTCAGATAAGCATCCATGAGCAAAGATGTATTTTACTTACCAAGCATCTAGACAAAATGCGCCGCAAAATTTCCCTTACCAAGTTTGACGATACAAAAAAATACGAACTTCACACACACTTAAACAGCATGGCACGCCACGATAAAGTTTGCCATGGCGATTTTAGGCCCAGCAATATTATTATCACACCGGAGGGTGTGCCTTACGTAATAGACTGGGCGCATGTAACACAGGGCAACGCCTCTGCCGATGTTGCGCGGTCGTACCTTGTGTTTATGCTAAAAGGCGAATTTAAAAATGCAGAGTATTACATCAACCGTTATTGTGAGATAACCAGCACTCCGAGGGCGTATATCGAAAAGTGGGTGCGTATAGTTGCGGCAAGCCAAACGGTAAAGGGCAACCAAGATGAAGTGGCCTTTTTGTCCCGCTTTGTGGATGTTGTAGACTTTACCTAACCTCCGCGGCCTTACCAAGCTTGCACAGGGAAATTATCTTTCGCTAGTACCGTGCAACACTGCAACAAGTTGCAGCGTCACCCGGCAATCGCTCAAGTCAAATTCCCTGCGCAAGCTTGGTAAGGCAGCTCCATCGTCGTATTTAAAGGATTTTGAGGGCTTGCCCTCAACTGGAGAGAAGGAATTTTTATGGCGCATGGTTTAACTAAAAAGCAGCATATGGTGCTGGAATTTTTGAAGAAGACAATTTTGGAGCGTGGGTACCCACCTACCATAAGGGAAACTTGTGATGCTATTGGGCTTAGCTCTACGTCTACCATACATGCTCATTTGGAAAGCTTGGAGCGGAAGGGCTATATAAAGCGTAGCCCTTCTAAAAATCGCTCGGTAGAAATTTTGGAAGAAGATTTCTATAATCAGAGGGTAATTACTGTGCCTGTTTTGGGTAGTATTTCGCTGGGTATAAACCTTCTTGCGGATGAAAATATTGAAGATAAACGCCCCATGCCTGTTGATTTAATTAAAGAAGGGATATGTTTTCTTGTAAATGTGGTTGAGGACAATAGTCTTGGTATTTTTGACGGCGACCAAATTTTAGTTCATTTGTCCGGCGAATATAGTGAAGGCGATTTGGTTGCTGTGTTTGAAGAAGATGCCATAAAGGTAAAACCCTTTATCGCTGGAATGCAAATTTGCTCAGACATTGAACCATTGCAAGAGAACATGGTTGTTGGCAAAGTGGTTAGCTTGTATAGACGATATTAAAATCGGGGCTTAGGAAAGCCCCTTTTCTACGCATATTTTCATCGAATTTGTCCATATTATATTCATACGAAATTGCGATGCAATTTCCCGAAGAAAGAGGTGAATATAATATGGACAAATTTCATGAAATTAAAGAAAACGCAGAAGAGATGATTGCTAACACTACAAAAAAAGTGAAGAAAGCTGCGAAAAAAGCGTTAAAAAAAAAATAGATTTAAGACTTTTATCCGCGGCATTTTGTTTGGGTTTGCTTCTGCTAGGTTCTGTTCCCGTTGCGGCAAGCGACTACGAGCAAGACGGGACGGAAGTATTTTTTTTCCGGGCGAAGGAAGTAGACGTGCCGATTATTATGTACCATTTAGTAACGGAAAAACCCAAGTATATAGGCAAGTACGGTATAACCCCGGCGGAGTTAGAAAAAGACCTAGCCTATTTGGCAGAAGCCAGTTACACAGCGGTTACTATGGCAGAGGTCATTAACTTTGTAGAGCGGGGCGAAAAGTTACCCAAAAAGCCTATCGTCCTTAGTTTTGACGATGGCAATTACAGTGATTATTTTTATGTACTGCCTCTGCTTGAGAAATATAACGCAAAAGGCGTATTTGCCATCATTGGCAAAGTGACCGACCAATATACCGACGATTTGCAAAACGGCAAGAACTCCGTTTTTCCAAACTTAACTTGGGCTCAGATTAAGGCGATGCACGACAGCGGACTGGCGGAAATTGCAAGCCACGGTTACGATATGCACGGCAAGCGAGGCAGTGGCAAAAAGCAAAGCGAAGATGCGGCGGCTTATGCCGCACGGTTAAAAACCGACTTAGATAAACTACAGCAAAATTGCTTTTTGCATTTGAACGCAATGCCCAGCACATTTGTGTACCCCTTAGGTATCGTTTCCAAAGGCTCAACAGAAGTGCTGGAGAGTTTAGGCTTTAAAGCAAGTTTTGGCTGCGAAGAAGGTATAACCACAGTTCGCCAAGGGGATAAGGATTGCCTGTTTAAAATGAAAAGGCATATCCGCCCCAGTGGCAAAAGCGTGGAAGAGATATTAAAGGGATAGCCCGCGGGCTATCCCTCTCTTTTAATCAAATACAATTTTTTCACTGTTAAACATGGCGGCAACAACACCGGTTAACCCAAGCGCAAGCACAAAGTTTGTAACAATAGCCACCGTTATGTTAAGTACAGAAATGTCGGAATTTATTATAGCCGTTATAGCAAGTGACGCATTAAAAATTGGTATCAAATGCATTATTGTAGAATCTACAGTAGCGCCCACAAGGCCGCCGCCTATAGCCCCCGCCAAAATTACCACCGTTAAAGGCGTAGCCATAGCATTGGCTTCTTTTACAGATTTAGAATATGTGCTAAGTACAGATAAAAGCGCAACAAAGAATAGCGAAAGCGACACTGCAATAAGGAAAATGAGTACAAAGTCTTGCAGGCTGAATATATCTGTTACGCTTACGCTACCGATAATATCGCCCACATCCGGTATCATACCACCCATAGAGAACATTAGGCCCACAAAGCTGCCCAATGCGCCAAGCAGAGCAAAAACCGCAAGCCCCATTATTTTACCCAATGCCAGTTGCTTACGGCTTGCTGTAGTTACCAGCAACGTACCAAGGGTACCGCGCTCTTTTTCACCCGCTACAGATTCCGGCACAAGCGACTGCGAACCGGTGAATATAAACAAAATGAACATCATAGGCAGCATCATGCCAAGCATCATGGTAACTATGTCGGTAGCGGACGCAAGGTCGAAGATACCGTCGGGTGCTGCGGCAGATGGTGCATTAATACTAAACCTATGCGTTAACGAATGGTGATACGCATTTATAACAGACGCAACAATATGATGCGCCAGTGCAGAGGAGGTATTTGCGGAGTTTGACCAAATTTCTACATTGGGGGCTGTGCCGGTTGCTGTAAGTGGGTCAAAGCCGGCAACTATTGCATCAAAATTGGGGGGAAATACCAACAGAATGTCTGTGTCTTGGCTCGCGATTTCTTCTCTTATGCGTATCGTATCCGCCTCGGCTGCGGGGATAATACTAAGCCCAAGTTCGGCAGGTGATAGCAGTGCGGCGATAGAATCCGGCATGTTTACTGCATGCACTTCATGCACGTGGTTATCGTCCACGGAAATAAGCATGTCTGTCATTCTGCCTGTCATATTAAGTATTACATAAATCAGTAGGCCCGGCAAAACTACCGATGCAAAAAATAATTTTTTGTCGCTAAGTATTCTTCTTATTTCTTTTTTAAATACAGCCAGCAAAACGTTCATTTTATATTACCTCCTTCGTCGTTTCGTGGTAAATGTCGAAAAACATTTGCTCGAGAGTTTTTTCGCCTGCTACATTTTTTATAGTGTCGCATGCAACCATTTTGCCGTTTATTATAATGCCCACACGGTCGCACAGGTTTTCCAACAGCCCAAATATATGAGTGGAAAGGATAACGCTTTTGCCGCTTTTTTTAAGCTCCAAAAGAAAGTCTGTTACTACTTTTGCAGTTACAACATCCAGCCCGTTGGTAGGCTCGTCGAATATAACAATGCTGGGGTCATGCACTATGGAAATTGCAAGCGAGGTTTTTTGCTTATTACCTTGCGAAAGTTTGCCTACCCTAACATCTGCATATTGCCCAAGCCCAAACTTGTCGAACAGTTCCTTTTTTCTTTTGGCGGCTACATCTTTTGGGATGCCGCGCAGTTCCGCAAAATAATCGAAATGGAAATTTGGGGTAAAGTATTCGTCCAATTTTAGCTCGTTTGTTAAAAAGCCAATATTTCTGCGTACTTCTAACGGTTGTTTTACTATGCTAAAGCCATTTACCTCTGCATCGCCGCTTGTGGCATTAATAAGCGTGGCTATCATACGCATGGTGGTGGTTTTTCCTGCACCGTTGGGGCCCAAAAGCCCAAACACTTCGCCTTCGTAAGACTTAAAGCTAACATTGTCGGCGGCAGCAAGGTATGGCGTACTAATGCCTTTGGATTCTTGCTGCTTTTTTGTGAGTTTGAATTTTTTTGTTAAGTTTTTTACGTTCAATATTTCTTTCACTGTATTACCTCCTTATTTTTTTTAATTGTAGCATAAGAAAGCGGCTCTGCCGCTTTTTTTCCGACAGGCTGCAGCGAAATTGCGGAGCAATTTCCTAGCATATAAAAAAGCGGATTAACACGGGTTTTGCGCTTTAATCCGTGTTAATCCGCTTTTTATTTGCTGTTAAATTCACCATTCGTTAAGCTGGGCTTCTAGTGCGGCAAGCTCTGCCTCTTGTATTTGCAATCTTGCAATGTGGTTATCTACATAGGCAATGTAGTTTTTCAGTGCGCTTTTGTTTGCAAGAGCGCTCCTAATCAGCTTGTCATATATTTCTTGCGCTGCAAAATCAGGCATAAATGATGTGTCTGCTAGGTCTTGGTAGGGGAAAACATGAGATATATCTGTTACGGTAAGCATATGTTCTAAATATTTGCGCAATTCTGCTGCCGAGTTGTAGGCAGCTTGGAAAAATGGGTCTGAAGATTGTGGTATGACACAATCCTTTTTAGCAGAAGGTTTTCCACTCTTTGTGTTTGAATGTTGTATCGATTCATTAACCTGCGAGAACAGTTTAGTTGCCCTGCGGATAGACATGTCTAAATGGTATGCCTCTCTGTCTATAGTACCGGCATTCCAGCGCAAGTCCATTGCCTTCCCGCGCAAAATTTTAATCTGCTCTTTTTGCTCTTGGCCTTCGTAAGGGTTTATCTTGTCCGCTTCTGCCTCATAAATTTTGGCAAGTTCCATTGCTTCTAGTGCATAGCGGTGTGCATCTTGTGGCTGTTCGCGTAATATACGCTGTGTTATTGCTGCCACTTCTTTGTAAGAGTTTACGTTCCATATGGAGTTTTGAAGGTTCATGATTTTGCTCCTTTGGTATTTTATTTGTGGTATTTAAGTATGCTTGAAAATACGGAAGACTGGCTCTACAAGCGGGGCGGAGCACCTTTTTCAAAAAAAACGTCAATAATGGATATTGAGATTATGGGTTAGCCCACCTGAACACATCACGAATGAGCTCATATAGTTCTTGACTCTCCTCCGGTGTAAGAGTTCTATTTTGTGCTCTACTACGAGCCTCCGCCATAGGGTAGGTATAATCTCTAGAGAAAATTGGCATTCGTGCATCGTGTTCCTCGGGGATGTAGGGGATAAGGCTACTTAGGCTGGCTATCTTATCATGCTGTGCCCTTAGCGTTCTGGCAGTCCACATGGTATCAACCTTTTCCCAATTTTCCACAAGGTCGTTAAGTATGAGAGGGTATCGTAAACCGAAATGATCTAACGTGAACCAATGCCAATGTTCTGATAGATGATCTTGATTCAAAGAATCAATAAGATGTGGATGTAGTGTATGGGTTCTTGGCCATGCGGCGATAATGTTGTCCGGCAGGCTCTCTGCCTCTTCTCTGCTATGCACAAGGATAATTTCTGTGAAGAACGGATCATGCAGCCTATTTGGGGGATTAATCCGCTCCCTAACAGCCTCTGCGGAGTTAATGGCTACGCCATCTATTACAATTCGGAAGTTAAATCGCATAGTAACGGCGTAGTTGAATTTTGCAAGCATAGTTCTTTGGTTTTGGTCTGTGATAAATGCGGGTATACCTATACGTGGGGTCTCAGGGTAGAGATAGGGGTTTGCCAAAATATCGCCTTGGTTTCTAATTCGATCGAAACTAGTTAGCATTTCGCGCATTACGAAATGCACTGCTACATAATTATCCACTAAATCGCCAACCGTTATAGGATGTATAAGTCCTGTAAGGTTGTATAAATTATCCTTATAATCCTCCGGCGTCCACCCTTCTCTATAATAGCCACCTATTAGATGTTCGTTTAATCCATTTAGCACACCTTGTAACCACAGCGTATGAACTGGCCACCCTACCTGAACATCATCACCAAAACCTTGGGCACTTTCCTCGTCATGGACAAAAATTATTGCCCCAGGATGATGGATAAAGTAACCGCCCTCAAATTGAAATAACCAGCGTAAAGCATAGTTACTCTTTTGGTTGCGAGTTAAAGAGAGTTCTTCTTCCTCTTGAATACGGTTGCAAGATGGAACAATTAGCATCAGGGAAATAATCACAGCAAAGAGAATAATATTTTTTATACGCATATTCATCACCCTAGGGACTTGTGTAGTTTCTTCCTGTCCAATTCAGTCACTGCTTGATACATAAGGCAACTGGCGACTAAGATTGGCTATTAGTGATTCTTGAAAAGTGGAACTCCGTGAACTCCAAAGTTCGTTCACTTTCTCCCACTGATCTACAAAATTTATTGGCGTCAGTGGATAATTCAAACCATGTTTTTCCAAATAAAACCAGCTAGATATATCGTGTCGCCTATTGAGGCCATCAGCCAAAGCCGCCGGAAAATCACTTTCTTTAGGCCATGCAGCAATAACATTGTTTGGTAAGCGCATTGCCTCTTCTCGGCTATGCACAAGCTCCATTTGTGATATTGAGGGATTGCGTGCTGAACTCCAAGGGTTTATCAATGTGCGAATAATTTCGGCAGAATAAATAGACGTGTCGTCTAACGCAAGATGAAAATCAAACCGCATGGAAACGGCATAATTGAATTTGGTTATCATTTGTAAATGATTGTCGCTTAGCTGTACTCGTGTTGTACTTATCAACTCTGTTTCGGCATGCACATAAGGGTTTGCCCGGTATAAAGCTTCGTATGAAATTCTTGAAAAATTAGGCATTCTATTTACAATCCAAATTACATTCTCTGCGTTGTCTACCAAGTCCGATACGGTTATAGGTATAGTTACACCCCTAAGTTCTTCAAAAGCAGGTATGTCTCTCACTTCTCGACGTATATCATCATTAATTCCATCTAGTAGTCCTTGTAGCCACATGGTGTGTACCGGCCATGCTACTAAAACGCCTTCCGGAAAGTTTTCAGCCTCTTCTTCGTTATGCACGAGGAAAATTTCTGAGTAGTCGTGGTCGGGGTTATCTGTTACATAGCGAAATCTAAAAACGAACGTCCAAGCAGTGTGTAGATTTAAATCCCTTTCCCTGCTACTTTGCCCACCAAGCTCTTGGTCTACACAGCTTGTAGGCAAAAATATTACAAGCGTGCATAATAAGACTAGTAAATAATATTTATACCGGATCATTTCTTTTCTCCACTGGCACTGTACCACCATCCGTTTGGTGTGGCCGATTGTTTTCTTGTGGCGGAGTAATGTGACGCACATGAGGAGCATCGTCAGTTGGATTTTCTCTGCCCACATTAAACCTCTGGTTAATTTCTTCTACATGTCTTCCGATTCTCGGGTTCATAAAGACGTTTAATGCCGCAGTAGGGTCGTTAGCAAAGTCCTCAAGCGTAAAGTTATATCCCAAAGTTTGATTAAGTGCATCTATTGCATATGGCGTCGAGTGAGACAACCACAAATACTTTTACATACTTCAACATCACCGTTGCGAAGGGAGCCCTAGAATCCCTAGTGCTATACGCAACTCTCGAATTTTTTCCCAGTTATCAATAAAATCATCTACAGTTATGGGGTAACTTAGGCCAAATTCCTCTAGTGAAACGATTGGGCGCAATAGGGGGCGATTTGCTTCTGGCCTTCGATTAACTTCCCTGTGCATTTCGTTTATTAACCTATTGTTAACATCTTCTCTATCGCTTGGCCAAGCTACTATTATATTGTCGGGGAAATCTTTAGACTCTTCTTCGCTGCGCACAAAAACTATTTCTGTGTAAAAGGGATTTTGCGCACGTGTGATCTGCCATATTGCCATTCCTCTGTTAGAAATTTCCCCGTCCACTACAATTCTAAATCTAAATTCTAATCCCCATGCGTAATACAGTCTTGTCAGTATCTCCGGCATATGATATTCCTCCTCATTGGATGTACTATTGTTTACTATATGTGAAATACCACTTGCAGTATAATAGCCTAATACAAGTGCTAGAATAATTAATATTAAAAGAAAATCCATAGCGTTTCTTGGTTTGTACTCGTCCATCATCTACTCCACCACATTTCTATCTTAGAAAAAATTGTTGTTTTCATCTGAGGGATCTACTACCTCTGGTGTAGTGGTTGGATTGCTAATTGATGACCCGACTTGCGGTACAACAGGTGTTTCTACGGCTGGAGGCATATTCTGTTGTTCAAGTTGCCTTTGTTGAGCGAGCTCTCTAAATCTAATGTTATCCGCATCAAGCTGATTGAACCAGTTTTCCCATTGAATCATACCATTCCCATTTAAAGCAACATATGCGTTAAATACGAGTTCAGGGCTTTCCATAAACAGTCCCCATGCAATTCCCGGTAAAACTATGTTTCCAAGATAACGCTCTTCCACAACAGCAGGGAGGTTTCCCCAATTCTCCATCACAACGGTGTTTAGTGCATCTAATGCAGTGCGTGTTTGTACAGTTGGCCAGCTTAGAAGTTGCGGGATATTGCCTTGTTCAGTTATCACAACACCATCAAAGTGAAAGTGGTTTTGGTAATTTTGAAATAATGTAAGATCGCTAACTAATAAAAAATCATTTTGGATTTCTCTAGCCTCTTGCGCTCTTGCTGGCAATTCTGCAAACATAGTAGCCATATTTATAGCAAAACCGCCTGCTGTTCCCAATCCAGCAGTTATAACGCCAAGTAATGCGTTTGAAATACCAGCTTGCAAATGTGCAGCAACATCAAATGCATGTTTTAAATAAAAATAATCTGAAACCGCTCGGTGATGATCTCTAGCTGTTCCTATACCAGGCAAACTGTCACCTATGTTGATTGTACTTACAATCCTCATATCAATTTCATCTTGAGAATCTCTGTTCCATGGCCAAACCTCTCGCTCACTTACCGGTATAAGTGTAGTTGGGAATAAATCCCCTGTTACTCTGTTGAAATCTCTTAAAACCTCTCCTCGGATAAAGCTAATATCAGTTCCACTCGGGTTACCTTCCGAGAGAGAGAATACAGTGCCATCTGCGTTTTCAAGTAGAACCCGCTTTTGCACTCCTATTGGTGCTTGCATTTCGATTCCGCACACAGTAATTTCTGCTCCATGGTCGGTTAAACTGTTAACTACTGTCAGCAATGCAGAAAGCTGCATTAACCGCCGCCGCTCTGTGGTAAGATGATCAAACTCTGCGCTCTCTAGATCCATCACCATTTGCGTATCTAACATTGCAACAATACCACCATCAATAAACCACTGTATCCCTGCAATTTTTTCCGGACATATTGTGAAAGCATCCTTGCCATAAGGGTTTAGTACGCCGTCTGGCATCTCAACCCTTTCAGCAAGCATGTTTAAAAACCGCTCTTGCCCCTCTACACCTTGCTTTTGATAAAACCATGCCAACATAGCAAAACTAGCATCATTTATTTCTCCCGCCGGGCGGCTTAATATACGCTCAAACATCTCCCACTCCCAAGCAAAAGAAGTAGGATTCATCAGCACATCGCCACGTGTTTCGTTGCGGTTTACCGCTATACCAATGCTGTCTCTAAGGACA
>Ga0123355_10011313_pt1 | contig 13744 bp, 11 predicted proteins | sample TergutEmb28metaG_3_FD_89872 | JGI IMG/M metagenome (GOLD analysis project Ga0123355, IMG submission 89872) | Embiratermes neotenicus P1 segment gut microbial communities from Petit-Saut dam, French Guiana - Emb289 P1 | ecosystem: Host-associated > Arthropoda: Insects > Digestive system > Gut ... | reverse complement strand
GTGCTGTATATTCATTATCAATTTCAGATATAACGGAATTGATAGTTTGCCCAGTTGTTGAAGCTTCTCCGGCAAAGAAAATGCCATATGCAGAACCAACTATTGCGGCAACCATGCTGATGACCAAGATTATAATAACAGCAACCCAGCCACCGGCTGCAATTGCCGCAACTAATGCTTTAGTAGCGGCAATTATAGCTTTTACGGTAGCAATAGTGGCTTTTATAGTAACAAAAGGAATCCGAACATAGATATTTACTGTTCTATATGGACGAAATAGAACAGCAACAAACCGCTACTCGGAAATTTAAGCATGATTATCAGAACATATTACTCTCTTTGGAAGGATTCTTTGAATCCAATGATTTTCCCGGCGCAAAGGACTATTATTACTCACAAATCAAGGCCACTTCTGAGATTATTACAAAAGATAATTTTACGTTAGATCGCCTTATTCAAATCAAAATACCGGAGATTAAAGGACTATTAATTGCAAAATTGATGATGGCACAAAGCAATGGAATTAACACTTCAGTTGAAGTGGAAGATATTATTGATAATATCTCAATCGACTCTGTTGCAATTGTGCGGATGCTAGGTATTATCTTAGATAACGCAATCGAAGAGTTAAGAGAATTAGACAGTGGCAAACTTGCGATCACTTGCTACAAAATCAATACTGGAGTTATTTTTGTTGTGGAAAACACCTGTCGTTCTGATATACAAGCACTTCACGAGTTAGAACAGTATGGGTTTTCAACAAAAGGCAACGGGCGTGGGTTGGGCTTAAATAATCTGTCGGAGCTTGTAGCTGCAAATGCTTCTAATGTCGCACTGCAGACAAGCATTGTTGATGGATGCTTTATTCAGAAGATAGTAGTAGGGGGTGTTATTTAGTGTTGCATATTTTAATTTGTGAAGATAACTTGGAACAGCGGATACAGATAGAGAACTATGTCAATCAATACATTGCTGCAAAAAATGTTGACGTGAAATTAGTTGTGTCAACAGCCAATCCTACAGAGATATTAAACTATTTGATAGAGTTTCCGGATAAGCGAGCACTCTACTTATTGGATGTTGATTTGCAACACGATACATTAAACGGTATTGAGCTGGGAGCAAAAGTTAGAGAGACAGACCAACTTGCTAAAGTTGCATTTATTACAACCCACTCTGAGCTTGCATATTTAACCTATAAGCATAAAATCAAAGCGATGGATTACATTGTAAAGAGTACCCCAAAAGAGATTGAACTAAGTGTAATAGAGTGCATATCTACTGCATATAGACTCTATTTAGAGGAACAGTCTGAACAGATGAAATGCTTCACTGTAAATGTTTTCGGTGAAGTTATTAGCGTTCCGCACGATGATATTTTATTCTTTGAAACACATCCACAAATAAGTAAAAGAATGATTTTGCACACGAAGAGCAGCAAGTTGGATTTTCGAGAATTGATTAGTAATGTTATAAATCTAGCTCCGGAATTTTATCATTGCCATAAGTCATTTGTTGTTAACACAAATAATATTAGAGCTATTGACAAAGTAGCAAGAAAGGCCACAATGGTGGATGGAAGCCATGTCCTCATTGCTACTAGAAAAATGCCAGATTTGTTGAAACGTGTAAAGTGAGATTAATATACCTTGTTTCTTGTGAATTGTTTAATAGCCATACTCTCAGGTAAGTGCATCATATGATGGCGTGTCAATGGTAACAGTATAAGTCCTGACACAGTATGCCTTCCCCAAAAATCTTTTAGCCAAATGGATTCCTTAGTTTCCAACAAGCCGCCCTCACTAACCAATCGCAATAGAGATTCAGCTTCGGGCTTTGGCTTTAAATCTTTGTGGGTTAAGGATTTAAGTGTTTTTCGGGTTTGACTGCCCACCGCATTACGATAATTTATCAATTCTTGCTTATCTATGCGGTTACTAAACTCGATAATTTGTACACCGTCCATTGCATTTCCTGTATCTTTAACAGACACATTCATTTTCGCCATCCATTCGTCATTGAAAACTTGAGATTGCCTCATTATTAGTAGGTTGCCCACCAAGTCCTCAATTCGGGCTATGTGCCACAGATGGTACGCTATGGTTTTGTCATTATCGGTCGGCATTACACTAAAATCTTCATTTTGCAATCCATTCAACAGGTCATCACAAAATGTAGGCGTGTCACTAGATGAAACTTTGCCCGTGTGTGTAATGGCATGGATTTCTAGTGCTAACTCAACCGCTGAATCAAATGTTTTGAGTGGTTTTATCAATTTCCGCAATTTGTCTATCCGGAGATTATAATCGTTTTCAATATTCAACATATGATGCCTCCTAAATATATAAATGTATAGGGCGAAAGTAGCACAGTCGCCCTATACATTTTTTGTGTTGCATTAGTGCCTCTTTTCGACAGTGTACGACGTGGATGTAACAGTATTCGGGTCTATGAAAGCGTAAAACTCCAACGCTGATGGATGCTTTGCAACTTCATTATCATCGCCTTCTGCATTGCTTGCATCTTCCATTGTCTCAAAAGTTACAAAGTCTACCCATGTGTCACCATCACGAAGTACGTCCCAAGAAATAAAGCCTTTATTCTTAGATAGTGAGTCATCATGACATTTTTTTGATGCAAGTAAAAAATCCTGCACATTTGCACCTTCTACAAGTTTGTAAGAAATGTGCCAAACCGCTTTTGACATAGTAAATAGCTCCTTTAATATTTTTTTGTGCTTTCTCAAGCCTTCTTAAGCATAACAAAGGTAATGTGACTACAGCGTGGCACATTATAAATATTTCTCTGAAATTTTTTGTGCTTCATCTTTTATAATGTTTCTCATGTGTTCCGGTTCTAATACTTCAATATACTTGCCAAAAGACAAAATAAAATCATACAACCAACTATCTTCCGGCCATGTCATTGTTGCAATAAAACTACCATCAGGTTGTTTTTCTACCATACTCTCATAAAGATCATCATATATTCTGTATGCCTTTTCAGCCTCAATACGGAGTTTGAGATTGATATTCTTTCCTCCCTCATAAATACTATCAATAGGATTGCCCGATACGATAAGCGAATCTCTTTGCTTAAAGTGTTCATCTGTCACGTTTAAGTTTTTTATTCGTGATAATTTGTACAATCTCATGCCATGCTTAGTTAAGCAAAAGCCTTTTAAATACCATGATTTGGATTTGAACCAAACTTGCATAGGTTCAACGCGGCGAAAAGTTTTGTCACCATGCTTGTTATAGTAGTCAAACTCAACAATGCGTTGTTCTAATATTACAACTTTGAAATCATTAAAAAAATCATTCTCATGCGTCCAACCGGAATAATCCACTTCGATCCAATTTGTTGTTGTTTTATTGAATATTGTAGATAGTCTTTGCAATATCTGTTTGCTGTCATCAGTTTTAACATTTGACAGACCATGCAATGCGGATAAAATTTCGTTCTGTTCCTGTTCACTCAATATGGATTTATTCAAAACAAAATCAGGCAAAAGACTAATGCCACCGCCTTTACCCCTCTCGGTATATATAGGGATTCCGACCGCACTCAATGTGTCTATGTCACGGCAAATTGTCCGTCTTGAAACTCCGAAATGCTCCGTTAACTCTTTGGCTGTCACTCTTTTTTTGTCCAGTAAAATATAAACTATCTCAAATAGCCTGTTTATCTGCATTTTCATCACCAAGTATTATTATACCACGATAATGTGCCAACAGCGTGGCGCATTTAGTTATGTATTCAAAAAATTATTATCTGTAAAAGTTGTTGGGGATTGTGCAGGACAATATTGTGCATGCTGAAAGAGGGTTCTATTATAACATTATGGGTTACTTATTTATCATATATGCAAACGTTCACGCAGCCAAAGTCGACTTTTTTGCGTTTACTATTGACATTATAATAAAATGTACGTATTTAACACACTTTCCAATATGTTACATTGGCGAGGTTTATTTCTATTTCCAGCTACATTGTCAGTGCTTCAAGTGAAAAGGCGATATATTTGCTAATATTCGCTTTGTTTGCAAAATGTTAATAACTCACAAATTTAACATATATTCACTATAGTGCTCGTCTGAAATGCACAAAAACACGTTGCGTTTCAACTATACGTATGATATAGTAACAATTATTATGTCGTTATTTTGATGCATTTACAAGCAAATAATGATATGTAATATCCGTATACTAATTTATCAATACATGAGCGAGATGAATCAGATGCTTGTCCAGTCCGCTTTGAGAGTGCGAGTTTTGCGAAGGAGAAACAATAATGTCAGAAATATTTGTCAATAATTCAGGTGTCCAATCGCAAAGCGGAGCTGTTTTTAGTTCAACGAATGTTGCCGAACAATCAAACACAAATTACACTTCACAATCAAATTCTCACCAAGGAGAGCTTGATGGTGTAGCTAGGCTTAACACGTTGCGGGTTAGTAATTACGCAAGACAAGCAGTAAGTGCTGCGTGCGAAACATCGCATAACTTGCGTGTTTTTATTGGAAATGCGTCACAAACAACGGTTTCAGTCGACCAATCGCAAAGCCAAAGGTTTCATACTGACAGCTAAACTGTACAATAATGTCTACAGGATACAAAGATGACCTGTACGACATTATTTTCATTTTTAATAAGAATAAAAATTTTGGGAGGAAACAAGTATGCAAGGCTATTCAGGTGCGCCTGCGCGCCATTACTTACGCAATTGCGAGGAATCAATAGCAGAAGCAGATGCAGTCATAGAGTCATCGGCAGCAAATATGCCTGTTTTGCCTAGACCGGCACGTCGCTTTCTTCCGTACAGAGAAACAGATGCTACATTTAGTGCGGGTGTGACGGCAGGGTTTGAATCGAGTGCAAATATTGTGGCATCTTCCAACGCCTATGCAAGTGCTGCAAATGAGCATAGATCGTTCGGTGAGGAAATCTCTCAACAGTTACGTCAGATATATGATGATATTGACAACATAGTCGAAACAAACTTACGTCTACCGCAAACAAGTAGACAAGTAAAGCTTGTTACACAAATGCTGAAATTGTTAATTCCCGGTTTAAAGGATTTGCTTTTACGAGCAGAAAATATAACCATACGTCAAGCAGAATCAATGCTTAGTATCGGCGGTGGCGGTGATGGCGGTTTTGAGCTACAGCAAACTGTAGCAGACTCATACCGTCTGGAAAACGCAAACTGTCTACAAAATGTTGCTGAAGATATGCAACGCTATGCACAGCGAGCACGTACACACGCGGATAGCCTGGACACACAAGCTCAAGGCTTGCAAAGGCAACTAAATAACTTGCAGAACCAAACTCCACCTCCAAACCAAACAGTTGCACAAGCACATGAAAACCGTAGAAGACAGGACGAGCTATGGCGAAACATCAGAATTCTCGGTGACGAGGCAGAGGACTACCGTAGAGAAGCAATACGATTAGACGAAGGTGCAACAAATGTTGGCTTGGATATTGTTAATACAAACCAACTCTTTACAATGTATCGTGAGACCTGCGTAGAGTGTGATGCTCACTTCGCAAGCGAGTTCGAACAGCTTGCTACTGAAATGCAGCAAGTGGCAATGCAGTTTCAAGCAATAACGGATAGTTTTTGTCCGAATGCTGGTATTATAGATTGGAATGGACTACTCGACATAAAAGATCAGATGTCACCGGCAGATCAAGAAGCATTATCTGTATTATTCTTTAAAGCGATGCTTGCACTGGCTGGTGTAAATGATTTTTGTCTTTACGGTTTCGATCCTGTGAACATGAGTACAGGTAATTTTATTTATAGTAAAGAAGATATATCAGTACCGGGACGTTTTCCGCTGGAGTTCAAACGCTTCTACAATAGTCTCGGTGGCACAGAAAGTGTGCTGGGAGCAAATTGGACACATAATTATAATATTCGACTTGAAGATAAGGAAAACGCAGTCCATATATCATTCGGTGATGGTCACGTTGAGACATATAATTACTCAAAGGAAGATGGATATACATCACCACAAGAGAGTGATTATAAATTAGAGAAAGCAGATAATGGCTGGGAGCTATCAAGTAACACGAACGAAAACCATAAGTTTGACAAACTAGGCTTACTACAAAGCATATGTGATGCTAATGGTAACGCCACGGAGTTTGAATATAATGACACCACATTAACCAAAGTTTCCACACTAAGTGGCAGCTTGTCATTTGAGCATGACAAAAGCGGTCGTATATCTAAAGTATCAGATCATACAGGTCGTGAAGTGAAACTCGAATATTCCGACGTATTACTTAATAAGGTTGTTCACCCATCGGGAGCGGAGTACAAATACAGCTATGATTCATATGGCCATCTCTCAACAATAACGAACCCTCTTGGTGTAGAGTCAATCCGTAACAAATACGATGAAAATGGCAGAATGGTCGCTCAAAGCTTTGCTGATGGCGGAGAATGCTCACTTAGCTATGAGAACAAGATGACGATAGCCACAGAGCAAAATGGTAATGAGATAAAATATGAGCATGATAGTAAGTACCGCACAATTCGTACTATTTATTCAGACAGTGAAGAGCGCTTTGAATACAACGAGCAAAGTAAGCGTACTAAACATATAGACCGTAATGGTAATGAAACGAGCTTTGAATATGATGCATCCGGGAATGTGACAAAAGCAATAGACTCATTGGGCTATGAAACCACGCTTGAGTATAATACATTCAACAAGCCAACGAAGATAACAAACCCTGTTGGTGGAATTGTATCAAACGAATATGATGATAAGGGTAACATGACAGCCGTCATTGACCCACTCGGTCATGTTGTGAAGCTGTCAAATGACGGACACGGATTTATCACAGATTTGACATTGCCTGATGGTAGTGTCAGCAACGTTATTTACGATGACAGGGGTAATATGCAAACAATCGTAGATGTAAACGGCAATGAGATTAGTTATGAATATGATGAACTCAACCGTGTGGTAGCAACAGTTGATGCTAATGGAAACAATACGAAATTTGAATATACTGTCAATGGCGATATATCAAAAGTGTTTAACGCAGATGGCAAAGAGCAAATGTTTGAATACAACGAAAGCGGTAAAGTAACAAAAGTAATCGACTTTAGTGGTGGCGTGACGGAGTACAAGTATAATCAATTAGGCAAGGTTGAAGAAATAATAAATCCGTCAGACGGGGTCACAAAGCTTGAATATGATCTTATGTGGAACGTGACTGCGGTAACCGACCCTTGTGGTAATACTGTGCGCTACGTCTATGACGAAAACCAGAGGGTGATTCAGAGTATAGACGAAGGGGGTAATGCAAAAAGCTACGAACATGATCCTAACGGCAACGTGATAGCAGCAATCTCTCCGCTCGGCACAAGAACAGAGATGAAATACGACGCACTGGACAGGCCGATTGAAGTTGTAGAGCCTGATGGATCTGTAACGAAGATTGAATATGATGCACTTGGTAATGCAACGAAAGCAACTGATTCGCAAAATGGTGAGATACATAGAACTTACGACGTTGCAGGTCAACTGACTTCTGTAACTGATCAAGTTGGTAATACTACGACGCATACTTATACGAGCTTGGGACAAGTGGAGAGTACAATCAATGCATTAGGTGAAGTTACAAAGTATGATTACTATCTCGGTGGTAAACTAAAATCAATCACACGTCCTGGTGGTGAGACTGATAGTTATGAGTATGATAAGAACGGTAACATGATAAAGCTCACCGATGCATTGGGTGGCGTAACATTATTGTATTATGACTGCCTTGATCGCATAATAAAAACAACAGATGCACTCGGACATACCAAACAATTTAGTTATGATGCTTTGGGCAATATTACGGGAATAACAGATGAAAATGGAAATCTTACACGGTATGAATATTCGCCAATTGGTGAACTGGTTGAAGTCATTGACGCTATGGGACATAGCACGAAATATGGCTATGATAAGTTAAGCAGAATGACTCGTATGGAGCAGTATCGTATTGTGGATGAAACTATTGCTGATATTAAGCAGATAGAACTACAAGCAACAACATGGGATCGTAACGAGCTTGGAGAAGTTGTAAAGAAAAGCACGCCACTTGGTGGAGAATCACAATACAAATACGATTCAATGGGTAATCTCATTTCACAAATTGATGAAGAAGGATTAGAAACATTATATGAATACAATCTTGCAAATAAGTTAGCGAAGGTTGCTTATGCCGACGGTAAGACTGTCGAGTTATCATATAATCCACTAAGACAGTTGACAGAAATGAAAGACTGGCTTGGTACGACGAAAATAGAGCTTGATCCGCTCGGTAGAGCAACTAAAGTAACCGATTATAATGAGAATGTGGTAGAATACGCATGGGACAAACTTGGCCGCAGAGAAAGTGTTACATATCCCGATAAGAGCATGGTTAATTATGGCTACGATATATCTGGTCGGATAAAAGAAGTTAGTTCAAGTAATGGTACTACAACATATAATTACAACATTGCGGAAAGATTACTTGAACGAATTATGCCGGACAATATCGTAACATATCGAAAAGCTGACCCACTGGGCAGACTTGAGAGCTTGACGCACCAAAAGAATAATGAAGTACTTGATAGTTTCAAATACAGCTATGACCCTGCAGGAAACATTACACAAATAGATAAGTATCGTAGTGGCATGGACGTAGACAACGGCGTGTTTGATTATGTCTATGACAAGCTTGGCAGGCTCACAGAAGCAAGTAACAGCAATAGCAGTAAGCAGTATCATTATGATAGTCTTGGCAACCGTATTGCAAGTTTGCAAAATGGTATTGAGACACGACACAGCTATAATGCACGAAATCAGCTGATAAAGACAACCGAGGGCGAACTTGTAAAGGATTACAGCTATGATGCTAGAGGTAATTTGACCGGTATTATAGAAAATGGCGTAAATACATCAAGCTTTACATACAACGCTGCAAATCGCATGGTTGAAGCTATAACAAGTAAAGGTAAAGCTGAATACGAATACAACGGATTTCTAAAACGTGTAAGTAAACTTGAAACAATGCAGGGCAATGAAGTGTCCGTAAATGACCCACTCAAGGAAATAAGATATACACTAGATCTAACAAAACCATATAACGACCTACTTGCCATAGGTAATCAACGCTTTGTTTGGGGTAATGAGTTGCTTCAATCTGAGGGCAGTGATAACTATAGCTACCTCACAGATCATCTTGGCTCACCTATACGTCTCGTGGGTAATGAGCAACAAGAAACGCTTTCATATGATGAGTTCGGTGTACCGACTGTCGAGTCGAGCGATAATATGCATAATCCATTTGGATTTACAGGATATCAAACAGACGGCATTAGTGGAATGCAATATGCACAAGCAAGATATTATGAGCCTGCTGTTGGCAGGTTTAGTGCAGAAGATACACACTGGCATCCGGAGAATATGATTTTCGGGGATGCAGCTATTACTTTACCTAATGCAGGGTTTATCCCTTACCAACCAGGAGTTGTTCAAGGTGCGAACTTATACTCATATTGTATAGGTAATCCAATATCTAATTTCGATCCAACTGGAATGACCCCAAAGCTTCTTCTTATACCGCCGGCTGTATATTGGGCATCCCTCATGGCTTTGGTGGCACTCGGAGTGTTGACGTTTCCAGAAGCGCAAGAAAGGTTCGTGTATGCAACAGAAAGGCTTTTAGAAGAAATAATGGATATGCATAGAATGCCTATATATGAACCTATGCCTATGCCTACTTATGTCCCTGCTCCTCGCATTCCTGACATGCCACGTTCCCAACAAGCCACAATGCAACGTGCACTTGTACCTGCTTTAACTGCGCAACAGCACTTGCTGAATACAATTAACCTCAGTGAAGAGCAGATAGAAAGATATAGAAATTGGGCGGTTAGCCAAGCGCAAACGGGTAGAATTAGGCCGGAGGAAACAAATGATCACACAGTGTATATCATACGGCGTATAGGCGGCACATCCCTCAGTGGAGTGTGGTATGTTGGGATAACAGGTGATTTTTTCTCGCGACAACGCGATCATCAAGTTAGAGTCTGTCCAAGGAGAGGACATATCAGATTTCCGAATCCTCCCTATCTAATGTCTCCTGTTGCAACCGACTTGTCGAAAGAGGATGCCAGAGCATTAGAGCAGTTGCTTATCATGGCATTCACATTGGAAGCCTTGGCAAATAAAATCAATGCTATAGGGAATGGCAAGTTTAGTGATTTCGATGAAGAGTTTGATAGGATGATAAGTCTGATGGAGGGTTGTCTACTAGATTAATAAATATTACAATGAAAGGATAATACAACAATGGGAACATGGGATAGTAGTTTATACGGTAACGACAAGACTTGTGATGTTAAGGATGCTTATATGCGTCATTTAACGAATCAGCTTAGTAATCAAGAAGCATATGATAAAACGATGGAATTATTCAAAGGGTCAATTGGTGACGAACATGAAGAACCTCTGTTTTGGTTTGCACTCGCAGAAACGCAGTGGAAAGTTGGCAGATTGACATCGGACGTAAGAGAAAAAGCCATGGAATGGATTGAAAAAGACGGTGGCGTAGCTCTGTGGGAAGATAGTGGAGTAAGTTCTGCCGGATGGAAAAAAACGTTGGCGAAGTTAAAAGAAAAACTAGAGTCTCCAATGCGTTCAGAGAAGAAAATCAGAAAGCCAGCAGAATTTGACGCAAATCCGTGGGCATTAAACGATGTTTATGCATACCAGTTTAATAAAAAGTCATCAGAGAAAGACGATGTTTTTGGAAAGTACATGATTATGCAGAAAATTGGAGAAAAAGATAGTTGGGTTCCCGGAGGCAAATTTATACCTACAATGCGTGTACAGTTTTATGACAAATTATTTGAGGAACTGCCAACGCTGGATGATTTAAAAAAACTGCGACTCCTACCGCTAGATTTGCCTTATAGACATAATATCTCTAGGGATTACTTAAACCATAAAGGCATTATTCTTATGAAAAAAGATCCGGTACAAATGAATGCTGTTATATCGATGCATAAGAAGTCCGATTATCCAACAAAGTTCCTCACTTTTTTAGGTAATACTCAGGGATTGCCTAATGTTAGAAAAGGCGAGCATGATTGCGCATGGCTTACTATTGACTCATCGCTCTACACCTATTACTTAGAATGGCAAGGGAAAGAATATGATACGGTGGGTGAGGGTGAATATGATTATTTAGGTAATATGTAAGCGTTGCAATAGTCAAGTTTTGTGTGCATAGTTGGTTAGAATGATACAAAAATGGGAGCATGGAGTAGTAGTTTATATGGTAATGACACCACTTGTGATGTGAGAGACACTTATATGGGATTTCTTCAAGAGCAGCTTATTTATTCTATGCTCAGTGTATCTGCAAACCACCCTATTTTCCTCGTGTTTTCCATTTTACATTATCGTTATCGTTGAAATATGCAGTGACATATAATTCGGAGGTGAAAAATTGAAGAAAATAATTATTGTGATTATCGTAACGCTGGCAATACTTTTGTCAACATTGATTGCTTATGCGGTTGTGAGAGTGGTTTTTCCGAGACGGTTACCAACATTTTGCACAGATGAATATGTAGCTGCTTATCTGCTTCGCACTACAGGTGTCGAGCTTAATAGTAAACATACAGCACAACTCGTGGACTTGGTCAATTCCAGTGAAATTACCAGATATCATAGTGATACCAATATTGGACAAAGCCCGAACGAAATAATAACTTTTATTCACGAAGATGGGAGCGAAGTTCACTTGTGGATTCATAGTCATGTAATTAACCTTGGGGGTCACGGAGGTCACAGATTCCAAATTGTGAATCACAGATATTTCTGGGAGGAATTAGATAGAATATATTATGAAATTTTGGAGGCTGAAAGACAGGAACGTTCGGATTATGAGTATTAGCACTATCTGGACACATCTGAGGACTCATTTCATAGAGCTATCTTCTAGGTGCAGCATTGTTACTGGACAAAAGATTTCCCCGTTTTTTGGTCAAGCTAAATTCAATATTTATTGAGGTGATGTTGCAATGAAAGATAACTCAATGTGTTATTGTAATACGTTAACGCAAATCGAACTACTTGAGACGGAGACCGAGTTTGAAGCTTTTCAAACTTATGTTAATGAGCTTGTATCAGAAAAAAAACTGAGTCGGTTGTATGACTATGTAAAATATAAAATTGATGATGATTTCAACTACGATGAAGAATACTACAAATGTATTAACTGTGTTCAGGTTTGGGGTCTAGAGTTTCCTACACATTATAACTCTTTTGATGGTAGCTGGCGAATATTAGAAGAAGGTGAGCCTTTAGGAGAGGTAGGTTATGTAAATTATATTAACACTTCGGCTAAAGTAACATGGGGTAATCGTGTTGAGGCACAGGTCATCTTAACTGTGGTTAATACCGGAGAAAGAGCATTATTTTTAGAGAAATCTCCATATGATTTAGAGGACGAAAATGGAAAAATTATTGCAATAAGTTCAGCCGACGCATTTCCACAAATCATTCAACCAGGAGAAAGTGGATATTATTTTGATAGAGTTCATATTAAGTCATGGAGCAATGTTGCTCCATTCAAAGTTCTCCCACGATTAAAAGTGTCCGCAACACGTCTTGACTCAATCCGCCTTGATGTTTCAGAGTTCTATCTTAGTAATCATGACCCTCATAATAAAAATGTAAGTGTACTGGGAAGAGTTCATAATGATTCAGATAAGCAGCATTCCGAAGTCGTAATTGCCGGAATAATGTTTGATAAAAACGAACAACCGGTTGGTCGTACGTTCTCTGATATACATGAAGATATACCAGTAGGAACGAAGATAGGATTTTCCGGATTTGTACAATCAGTTATGGAGTTATCCCATGATGATATTTCTAAGTATGAGCTGTTTGCATTTCCTCGTATACGTCGGAGAAATGGGGAGTAATAGTATCAAAAGATTAAATCGAGCATGGTATCTTACACGACGATTATAATAATCCCAATTAGTTCAAGTTGACATGAAATAGAGTACATCAAGTAGCAGGAGAAAATTGTCATGCTCGAATATAATGCTGATTATCCAGAGGGATCACGATTAAATATAATTTCCAATACTGTCGAGGCAATAGCGACGAATGATCGAATTCTTCGCCAAATCCAATTTGAAAATTATACAGTCCCACCACTGAAACTTCTCTCCTCCGTGCCAAAAGAGCCATCTATCTTTATGGAAGTATCAGACCTTCGTGCAAAACAAAAAGCATCTGTGATAGCGAAGGAAAAGGAAATGTCCGAAATGTTAGAGGAGCTACATAACGACCCTCTTTTTACTGATAGTGAGAAAAAAGCGATTATAGAAAATGTAGCACAAGGTCTGATGTATCTGTATTCTTGTGCACGCGAAGCAGATGAAATGCTTTTAATGGGCATGGCAAAGCACATGAATAAAATGAACATCAAGATATAAGAGGGTGAAAAAGAATTGAGTGCAATGTTGATTATCCAGAGAGATCCTGAGTTGAACTTAGTTGTAGTAGAATCTAGATAACAATCACCCTGCGACAATCCCATACCCAAAAACCCTATTGCTATTGAGCAGATAACTCCTCTGTCTTACGGAATCGCTGGAATTACCCTCAATTGTATAAACATAGCCATTTTCAATACGCTCAACAATACCAACATGGTC
>Ga0123355_10011312_pt1 | contig 13745 bp, 5 predicted proteins | sample TergutEmb28metaG_3_FD_89872 | JGI IMG/M metagenome (GOLD analysis project Ga0123355, IMG submission 89872) | Embiratermes neotenicus P1 segment gut microbial communities from Petit-Saut dam, French Guiana - Emb289 P1 | ecosystem: Host-associated > Arthropoda: Insects > Digestive system > Gut ... | reverse complement strand
TGGATGTATTAACATCCGAAGCATGTTGAGCATTAAATAATGAAATAATAAAGCAAGTGACATCAAGTTGGTCTCTCTTTATTCAACTATCAAGATGATGCACGGTCCAATAAACATAAGATTCCATAACAAAGTGTGTAAAGACTGTTTGATCGCCACGTATCGTATTAACCAAATGGGAATGACACACATTAAGAAAGCCAAGGCACCTGAATTAAATAATAATGGCAGCCCATTTAGCAAACGACATTCTCCGAAAGCTCCATGACGATTGTCCACGCATACATTGCGTTGTATCACTGCCAGCAGGATTTGAGGTTAGTAAAGTGCCGGGAATTAGAAGACAAGAGTCAGTCAGCTGAACTCTTCGGTGTCGTCAACTTTGTAAAGTCTGCATTAATTAATGTTCATACAATACGGGAAATGCATACAAAATTGTCTGTAAATCCAAACGACATTACTGTGGAAGGTTTCGTGATAGATGGAAGGACAATATTAAATGGGTCTAAAAGGAAGGGGGTATAAGTTAGGTTTGAAATAAAGTGAAGTGGGTTGAAAAGTTGCTGGGTTTTACGAACACTGTAAAGAGTCAATAATTTCTGTGCCTCTAAGAGCGCACCTTAACTGTACTAACGTCTCTATCGCGTTTGGGTGTCTTTCGAGGAACCGCTGTAAACACCACATTTACCAACAGTGAACCCTTGGTCATCGGACTTTCGATCGATCACCCCCCCCCCCACAAACTAACCGGCCCACCGGAAATAACTTGTGCGTAAAAACTTGAACTGAGCATGATGTAACACACTGTGCTTTAGTGGCGCCAGTAATGTAGCCCAGAGAGCTACATTTACGTTGCGACGACGCTTGGACTAGCCTTGGCCTAGTTACGCTAATATGATACAGGCCAAACATGATTAAGTGGCGGAAGCTCCCGGCATACACTTAGGCCTTAAAATGTGTTGTAGAAGTTATATGCTTATTGTACATTAAGGCTGCACCACACAAGTGCTGTTTTTCTGCTGTGACATTGGTTAGTTTCGGTTATTTGTCTTTAGCAATTCGTATCTCTACGCTAGGCTACGGGATAGGAAGAAGACGCCGAAAAACCGCCTCAAGAGGAATAAAACATAAAGTTCGCCCTAGAAGAGACCACGGAGGTCCAGAAGGCAGGTAGATGTATAACTCTACAATTTAACTTCGACGCTTAGTTGGGGTTGGGTGGCCAACTCCACGCCCCGGCCGCTTTACCTACGGTATATACCGGTACCCGTTGTACAAGAGGCTGCGTTGGTCCCAGGGCAGGTCGGGACGGTTTACGAAAATACTACCACCGAGATTCGATCCCCGGATCGTCCAGCCTGTAGCCAGTCGCTATATCGACTACGCTATCCCACCCCACTCTCAACAGGAATAAGCTATTCGAACATGTTTCAAACTTAATGTCAGTAGCCTAGGAACGGGATTTGAATTTTATCTAATACCATTTCCGTTCGGTGCAAATCATTCTCCCTACCATCGTCTTGTTATTAGTAACCTAGATACCATTAATATGCAAATTTTACCAGTCAAACCTTCATTTTCAACGAGTGCGAAGACCTCAGAAGGCGCGTTCTTGGAAATGGAATTGCCACTGTGAGGATTATAGGAAGAAATCACAGCTTATTACGGAATACATTACGTGGATATGGGCGGTATAAAATGATTACCCGAATTTCATTTACGCAGGATGACAGTGCGCAAGCTTGATAGGCGCATCTAACGGCATCTAATGGACCAGAACCTAAAAAGAGACTCGCAGTCAAAGTAAAGCATTTAGTAGTAATTTTCGTTTATGTAGTTAAGTGAAGCATTCTTAGTTGTGTAAAATGCTGAAAGTGACAACCTGATCACCGTAAATGCTGCTGCATGCTTCTCCCACACCGGTGTTTCTTCTCAGTGTAAAGGCCGCGAGGTAGCACAGTCTAACGTTAGAGCACCGACCTGACACCTTAGACTTATTTTGATCCCAAACTTGAGGCTGGCTTTTGCACCAAGACGGCGCACCGGTGCACAAAGCGATTTCCGTTCCGCCAGTCTTTAGCTCACAGACAAATACCAACGCTTCAGCATGCCCCATGCTCACCCCATCTTGCCTCTCACGAATTTTTCCTTTTTCCCAAAACTGCAAAAGTTCGCTCACTTGAAGTATGCTGAAGGCATCCCTAAGGAAACGGAAGAGTTACACACGAAGTGACTTCGAAGCCTGGAAGGTTTGCATGGAGTGGGGTGCAGCTTCTGCTGGCATTTACTATGAGGGGGATAACAAAGCCTTCATCCATACAATAAGTGCATCAAGAATGCACCTTTCTGGAAACTGGTTTCTTTATTTAGTAGCCACATATCGTATACAGTTCGTCATTATCTGATTGGGCTACAGTAATTACGATATTACATTAGAATAACAGCTACACAATGACTGGCAATGTATCGATTGCAAACTTTACGGAACTTAAGGCCTTCTGGATCGTGAAGCTGTGTAGGTTGGTACATCGGTACTAACATTTCGGAGGAACCTGTGGCCTCCATCTACAGGGTAAAATCTCATGCTACACTAAGGGTGATTACGCTGAGCAAGTAGGTAGGTTTTCACCCTTTTTATAGGCCACGAAGGCGCTTAGGGTGAGTAGAGGTATAGCTCTACTATTTCTAGGACCTCGGCACTCTAGATGGGGTTGGGGGGGTCAGCCCCACGCCCCGGCCGCCTCTACCCCCGGGAAAGACCCGGTACCCATTGCACAGGAGGCTGTGTGGGCCCCAGGGCCGGTCTGGACGGGTGGAAAATCTCCTCCGTACCGGGATTTGATCCCGGACCGTCCAGCCCATAGTCAGTCGCTATAGCGACTGAGCTACCGGGCCCACACGCTGAACAAGTGAAGATCAGTAAATGGCTGAGAAGGCGAAGAGCGAGTTTTTTTTGTAAGTTACTGCCTCGGCATTCTGCTGGAGACTAAAGAAAACTTCACACTCTACGAAAACTTGCCGATCCCGGCGGCCGTGCGGTCTACGGTGTAGGTCTGCAGCTGCTTGACTGCTGGGATCGCGGGTTTGAATCCAGATGAGGACACGAATGATCGTCTCTTCTGTTTGTTGTGTGTTGTGTGGGTAGCGGCCTCTGCGACGGGCTGATCACTGGTTCAGAGGAGTCATACCACGTGCGTGTGTGTGTGTGTGCGTGTGCGTGTGTGTGTAATTATGAGTGATTTAGAAACCTCAAGAATGAGGCGGCCCAGGCCCACTTTAAGCTGTTGTGCCACACACACGAAAATAAAAATTAAAATCTACGACGGCTTCCTTTGGAGAGATTTAAACGTAAAAAGGGTATTGTTACGGGAAGTTCCATGGAATATTGCAAGGTTTATTCTGGAAAGATTACCAAAACATAAAACCGGTATTCTTCAGGAAAATTTATTGACAAAGCCAAAAAAAAAATCCCCAACCAAAATTCGAATCAAGTACCTCCAGCATACAAATTAAATGAGTTACCACAGAGCCAAACCTGTTCGGTGACTTATACCACCGCCGTTAAAACATTTACTGCTCAGGATTCGAACCCATAACATGTAACAGCGGTGGCAGTGATCTGTACTTTCGCCGTACCCTTATCTAAAACACACGACTCTAAACCTAATTGTTTACATTCCCTCTTCTTTTACGAGGAGTTAGATTACTATGAACGTCGTCCATATGTCGCTCAGCGAGAGTCAGTACTAGAGTGAGCAGTATAACGCGTGTTCAGTAGTAAAAACCAGTTCTGGTTCCACAGAGGCTTCTTTGTCACCAGAACTACATGGGTTTAGCGCATGCTGCTGGAGACCGAGCATACAGTGAATACAAACCGGTACTGGACAAGGTTAACGCATTCCAACAATAACGTAATGTTAGAACGGTCTTAATATCAGGATGCTGTGGTCATAGCTCAATAGAATTGGCTATAACCTGGAAAACGTGCTATAATACACTTAACACGAGTATCCGGTTTTATTGCTTTCCCCCTTCACATGCCTGGCAAAAAAAAATACAAAAAGCAGAACCAACTTTCGCAAAACTTTGTGAGGAGAACACTCGCAATTTCGTATTGTTTGAAACGAAGCCTTCATTCAGGTGCTTGTGTTTCCCACCTCCAAGCTCAAAACTCGATTCCCATATGTACAACCAGTCTTCATCACAGACCCAGGAGGAATGCTGAGAAGGAATCAGAAAATAAGCGACTAACCCTTCTTCATGAGTCCATATGATTCAAATTATAACAAACGGCCTGCGTGGAATATTTACGATTAGAACGAATAACGAAAACTAAACTGTAATTCAGACATTCTCGCTAAATTCATAAACGCCACTGACAATATGCGGCCGTGATGGCACAATCGGTATAGCGACTCGCTACAGGCTGGCCGTTCAGGGGTTCGAACTCCGGTGAGGGCAAGCTTCTCTGCACCTCTCCCGACCGGTCCCGAGGCTCACCCAGCCTCCTGTAAAATGGGTAACGGGTCTTTTCCCCGGGGGTAAAGCGGCCGGGGCATGGAGATGGCCACCCACTCCCACCTAACGCGAACGTTGTGGACGAGTAGAGCTATAGCGCTACGAGCCTCTGTGCCTTCATGGCGTGTTACGGAGTGGCCTTTACGTTTACTTACCGGTAATATAATTCAGGCACGCATCTCATTACGAACAAATGGATTAGCAGCTGATAAGTATAACCTTGCGACGACACTCGATGTTCCAAGAAGTGTTGACGATACAGATCCACCGCTCTGTTGACGTGTCAAGCAGTCCAGTCCACATTGAAGATGAGGGCAACAGCTCAGCTATCTACCACTCGACATGACGTAATTTCCCAGAAGACGTGTATCATAATATAGCCTTAATATTTATTTTGTGGCGCTACAGCCCAACTCGGGTTTGGGGCGCCTCATTGTTCAGGTTTCTCCATCACACACAATTAGGACACACACATAGGGCAGGACTACTCTGAACGAGTGATCAGCCCGTCGCACAGGCCGCTACCTACACAACACACAACAAACAAAACAGACGAACATCCATGCCCCAGCCGGATTCGAACCCGCGATCCCAGCCACCAAGCAGCTGTAGACCTAAGCCTGAGACCGCACGGTCACCGAAATCGGCAAAGCCCAAAATGCCCATGTTTCCAAGCTGACGTTAATTTGTTAATGTTAAATTTTCGAATCGGATGCGTTTCAGCACATTTAGTACCAATTCACACGAGGCACTACTTCAAATTGGTACTCGAAATGTGACGGGTTTGAATCTCGTCCGTGGCAACGACCATCCGAATTTTTTGTCGTAGTTTTCCCAGTCACTCCATGCAAATGCCAGGACAGTACCCCGACTAGCCCATGACTGCTTCCTTCTTCTAAATCCTTCCCAATCCATCATTCAAACATCATTGTACAGTTCGACGCCACAGGCCTATAGTCAGAGATACTGAAAGCATCGTCAAATAAACAACAAAAAACCAAAGCATAGTAAGACCATCATCAATCAATGTAGCTGCTTCTTTGTTCTAATGTCACCATCGCCATATTTTTCGCGTACTGTGCTTTACGACAATGGTCACTTGGACTTCAAAAGTCGCCCCTGTATTTAAGTAAGCACCATAACACAAAGATGTATGGAGCAGTGGAGACAGCTCCATGCAGTCTTGAACCTCGTCAGGAGAAGTGACTGGCCATCCAGTTTCGGTCCGCAGTGGCTTTATGGCCAGGACGAACTCGACAGGAGGGTGGGTCGCTCCCCAAACCTGTCTTGTCATTACAGCTACGAAACAAGACACGCAGTGTACGCATAAACTTAACACTGAGGCGCGTTCGTGCAATCATTTTTGCAGTGTAAAAGCATTAAGTATTATATATCCCGAGTGTGTGTTGTGATCTTAGTTATTCATCATGTAATATTATATAGTCAATTGTGGTCCGTAAGGCTCTACCATATTTTCCACATTATCTCATAAACGGCACGACATTCGGAAAAAAAGGTTGTGTTTTGATATTCTTGACAAAGTTTGTTTGAAACATTTCTCATCCTAAGAGTAACTCGGCGAGATATTGCAATAAATGTTCATAGTTCTTCGTGTAAAGTACCCGTTATTCTCGTCGGAGTTTAATAAAACTTGGACTTTTCCTGACAGATTTTCGAAAGAACATCAAATGTAAAATTTCATGAAAATGTGTCTACAGTTGTTCCATGCGGGCCGACCGACAGACAGACAGAACGAAGCTAATAGCCGTTTTTCGCAATTTTGCGAACGCGCGTAAAAAAAAGGCGCTCCCAGTATTAAAACTTTAGGGAAGTGTGGCATTCAACTGAGGTTACATTCTGGTATGCCGCCACGTGCGAAGTTTCCGATCCATTTTTCTAGGAACGTAAAAACTCTCCCGAAGTATACTCTTTTCCTCAGAATCCCGGTAGCAGTTAGAGATTTTTCTCTTCTTCAGAGTGCGCAGCCCTATGAGGCCTACGCAGCTTCCTATTCAAGAGGTTCCGGAGGCCCTTTCTTCGGGGATGAAACGGCCGAGGCGTGAATATGTATCCATGGACTTCAAACAGTGAGACACTTGTTGCTTCTCTCAGTCTTCTACAAGGAATGAGTAATAGGCAAAAATCTCATACTGACCGCACAAGAAGGATAACAGAGTTAAGTTCGAGCTAAAATTACAGAGTGCGGTTAGGTGCGCCGTAATGCAATCAGTATGTATTCTTATAAACGGCCGAACGACATTGACTCTCTTCTAATCATGCGATGTATTGTGACTCCTTTGCGTAAGTGGCTGGAGACCATGACAGGCCTCCAGATATTCACAGATACACACTGTATATTTCATGTGTTATGTACGAAGCGTCCGTCGGAATTTGTCCTCGCCCTGCTGGCAAGGTTATCGGGCGCTGTAAGACTTATTATCAGGCAGTTTTATCACAATTTGTAAGTCGGTTTCACCGTGTTTCACGTCCTTCGAAATCAATAATAACCACATGGACTGAAGAACAAACGACAAGTTTCTTTTAAAAAAAGAAAAGGAACATCATGTGTACTTTCAAGAAAAAATACATAATTACAAACATCTTCACGAAAATCGTTTGGGGTTATTCCCGAAAACCGGCGTATCGAAACCACCTCTACACGCTGCCAGAAAATTTCATGGTTTGATAGAATACAATATTACATAGTGCATAAACTTTAGAGCAGCAGACTGTGTTGCTAAAGTACGGCTTTGCAATTGGTTCGGTGAGTGTGTAAGGGTGAAGCAGATTCTTTGCTAATTTATTTTAAGTGAAATCCAATTAAGCGACCAAAAAGACACTGAAAATAAGATACTGGTCAGCAAATAATCCCAGATCAATACACTAGGCGTTGTAAAGATCACTGTTTACCAAACTGTTTTGTTCGCGGACTCCTTTTGGTTTCGCAAAATAACCACGGATCCTCACAGCCTTGCTCACGTAAATATAGTGTGCCCGGATGATAGGTGTCCAAAATTACAAATTTATATCTCAGAACTGGTTTTAGGTAGGTACTAATATATTCCATTTGCACACGTAACAACGCATTGCGTAATTTGGCCTTAATTTAAAATTCGTGGGTGCAGAAAGTTTCTTATTTAGATATTCTCACGGTCATGTGAAATAAATATATCGTCAAATAAAAAAGTTGCTCGATTATTTTTAGTAAATCATTATTCCTTACATTAAAAAAAATAAGTGAAGTTCAAAGTGTCCATTACAAAAACGTATCTACGGATATCCTGGGAATTGGTTGCGAATCCCTTGGGAAACGCGAAGCACACTTTTGGAGCCACGGCTTTAGACGTTTGGTTAAATAATCGCTGTTTTTGTTGTGAAACACATGAAACTGATCACATGAAACCCTGTGGCAAAACACTCCATACTAATGAACGTGAAGAGTTAATACACATATTTAAATGTAAAAGATAAAGCAGTCCCGTTGCAGACCCGGAGAGGCCCAGAGGGTTCCAGGAAGTTAAGGTTCCCGGATTTCGTGACAACAGCACAGGATGATAGGTTGTCAGCCTTACGCACCGGCCGCCTTTACTCCCAGGAAATGCTCCTGGTACCCATTTCTGTTAGAGGCTGAGTCGACCTCTGGGCCATAGTGCGATCTGAAGGATTTTATGTCAACGAAAAATCCAATGACACTAGCTGGGATCAAACTAGCGACCTTCCGATTTGTAGCACAGCACCTTAACCACTGTGCTACGGCGGTCCCCATATACATATCTACTGGGCTAAAATTTAAATAAAGAGGTTCACCGCAGTGATGTAAAAAAGACAGGGCCTTTTGTGGGTGGATGCCACCTACACAGGTGCAGGTGTAGGCTCAATAAACAGAAATGTTGCACCTGGTTCTTACCTTCTTGAAATAGCCGCCATGCAAACGCATATGTCCGTTCAGGGCCGGAATATTCTTGAACGTTCTATGGCACAGATTGCATTCAACAGGTTTAGAGCCTTGTTGCGACTGCTGCTGGGGTTGCTGCTGCTGTTGTTGTTGCTGCTGTTGCTGTCTCGCTGAACCCACGTTGTTAGCGCCACCCCCAGCCTGCGGTTGCCCGTTGCTGCCTCCATTCGCCTTGTTGCTCCCAGCGCCTACGCTCGAACTCTGCAACAATGGATAAATACCATCTTCAACACCAAGAACAAAAGCAGAGACGGGTTTCCAACAACAATAATATACTATGTTCAGGAGCTGACAATAATGGTCAGCTGACATGTGTTCGGTAAAATTACAGAGCAGGTTAGTGCTGAACTGTCGTCGAGGTTCGAGCTTTTTTTAGTCTAAAATGAGAAGTGTTGGGTTTATTTTTAAACAAGACAGGCCATGGAGCATAACGTAACAACGAGGCACGTTTGTGTAACCATTGTTGCCCAACACGAAGAAAGACCGGATGTTAAAACACGTTTTATATCAAAGGAAATTACGATTACATATCCGTTCCTCCAGATCAGTTAAACAGACACTCTGCATACAATACGTTCAATCTTGAGGCATTTATTACATCGTATTCGTCGGGCCGGTATGTGGAATCTGCATCATAAAAACGAGCGAGCTCGTACAGCACTTGCGGGGAATAAATTTCAGACCAGTAACAGTTTTGGAATAACCACCGTACACGTCTGATTTGGCCCCTCGTAACTTTTTCCGATATTTTTAAGTGGAATATCCTTGAAAGGCGCTCATTTGGGACCATCTGAAGACATCCTAGGTATGTGACAACGGTACTCTAAAGTCTATCAACGATTTCCCTCAGCGCTTCCAAACAAAACACAGACGTCGCCGTGCGGTTATAACGTAACCATGTGAACAAACTCATTACAAAGTTACAATATTTGCCTCTCAAGAGTAAGTCGGACAATTTAAGTGTCAGACCTGTACATATTTTATACAACTGTAATTATTATGGGATTGCATGACTGCACTGCACGTACCTAAGTTAAGTTTCTGGAAGATGGTCAGATGATGGTGGGAAGGACTTAAATATGTCGCCATTAAAATAAGAATAACCAAATATTTTGTTATGTTTGACGGCAACTGAAAACTAATTTGTTTATCTCACATTGATTTGTATACCCAATACACGATATTCTTTGATTCTACATAACAGCCCACATTAGTGTTATAAATATGTGTATTACTACCATTATTAGCAGCTTCTTGTACATGTTTAAACGATGCAATATTGCACAATTTTGCTGTATTCTAGAGCAGCGGTTTCCAGGCCTTGCTATGCAAGAACGTTTTGATGTGAAACGTTGCACAGATCAGAACACAGAAACTGCTTCAGAGCGGTGCAAAACTTCTCTGACTGCGCTCGTTCGCAATTGGCTACATTTCTACAACATACTGGAAAAAACATTCAACAGAATGATGGAAGCAACTAAAGACGTCGTCTTTGTGGTTGGAAATACTATAAAAACTTTTATATTACAGTTAATTTCGCCAAGTATACGTATGTAGTCGTCAAAATGTTCGGTGCACTTTCTGCTTGTAACTGCATCTCTATTCACACAATTAATAGAAATACAACAGTATAATACAAAAGCTAGGGCAATCCCTTTACAGGCCTGGACAGGCCCTGAGGGTTCCAGGAGGTTGAGGTCCCCAGATTTCAGTCGGTACATGAAAGTGGTGATGTTGTCAACGGTCGCCTTTATCACACACCCCCCAAGCTTTCGCCTGAAACACTTCTCATCCTAAGAAGAATTCAGCCAGATACTGTAATATAAGCGCATTGGCATTAATGTAAAGTACCCATTATTGTTGTCAGATTGTAATGACACTTGGATTTTCTCAACAAATTTCCGAAATATACTCAATATCAAATTTCATTAAAATGAGTTCCATGGCAGCCGAGTTGTTCCATGCGGACGGACAGACAGACACGAGAAAGTTAACAGTCGCTTTTCGCAATTTTGCGAACGCGCTTAAAAACGGATTGCATACGGATTGTTGTTAAAATCAGCCATGGGGATGTTGCGAACTTCACTGTAGGAACTGTTTGATGACAACATCTAAGAGTCTGTGACGATCGGGGCATGCAGCAAGCATGAGAGAGATGGGAAATGCATACAAACAATTTAATGGAGAACGCGAAGCACAGACGCCATTTTCAAGGTCTAGGTATAAATGTGAGAATAATATTAAAATGTATCCAAAAGAAATTCAGTCGGAAAGTGAATGACTCATATGGCTCGACAGTTACTAACAGAAAGGTCTTCTAAACAACCTCTGAGCAGTACATATGTAATTTCTTGTGTAGCCAAGCAACAGAAAATCCTCAAGAAGGATTCTGCTCAGCAGAGTTAGGGCATAAATTCTTCCTGAATCGCTTCTGCTATTCTGAGAGATAATTTTAAATTGCTGCACAACGCATAAAAAGTACGTGAACGAATATCAAAGCTCCAAATCATCAGAAATTAAACTCTGCCAATTCCAGAGTCCAAGAAAGTTTTATCTTGATGGAAACTTTCCCACAGTTTAATGGGTAAAAAAAAATGAATTTGCACATATCTAATATCCGGTCATTTTTTATTCCCACATCATTCGTCCGTAAAATTAGGGAAATTCCTAAAGCTTCTGGTTATTAGGGTGATTTATATTGGTAAAGTTAAGAGGCTTAGCGTTGGTACTATGGGATTTTTTCCCTCCATCCAGCAGCCACCACGCTTCCAAGTAATCGTTTCGCAACGACACAAAACTGCCGGTAGCAGGAGGAGATCAGGCCGTGTTTTCGGGTACCAAGAGAGGGCATCTACACTTGCACCACGTATTGAGATCAGGGGTGGCAAACATTTCTGTTGACTGACATTTGTCACATCCAAGACAATCAGGGAGAGCTACAACTAATACTTCAATATCGGTACTCAGTCAAACTGACGATGCTAATTGGTTTGTAGAAAACGTACTGCAATGGACAAAGCTGCAATTCTGCTACATTATAACGAAGAAACTGGTCTAAAATACAAAACGATAAAGGTAAAGTTGCCCCTGGGCATGCCAAGACGGCATATTGGAGTAAAGGGGTTGAGAAATAATACAGCTCCACTCATTCTTAACCTCTGTACTTGATACATGTGAGTGGTCTGCTTCACTGCCCGGGAAACAGCCCCCAGTACACACTGGGCAGGAGATTCGGTGGGACCCAGGGCCAGTGTGGAAGCTATCGAGTATAGAAAGCCCACGTCCAGCACGTAGGCTAGTCACTGCACTACGTAATCCTGGAATGTCACGACGAATCACCAAAATAAGTAATAAATTATTCATAATATAACTAAATTATTACAGAATGTTTCAAATTCGAAATATGTGAGTAAACACTAGGCAACTAAAATGAGATTCAAGATGAAAGACATGACTTAGTTCTGGAAATGTCTGTTAACACAGCTTTAAAGATGCTATCATCCTGCCTGTCTGCCAAAATGCTTACCTAAGGGCATACACAACCATCTGCTTCGTGCTGTGTTAACTGTGGCCTGTTACTCTGTGGGTGCAATACGATTTACTCTTGTTAGAAAATGAAGTGCTGAGGAAACTGCTCGAACCTAACAACGTAAAGAGAGACTTCACAATGCTCAGGGTGAAGAGAGAAACCAACAAGATGCAACTAATCCGATGTTTATCATCAAACTTCTATCTCAACATGTTTCGGGCATCATTATGCCCATCATCAGGAGAACAAGACCGTGTACTACCGCATATGGTGTTCTGCACTGGGTGTGCTGGCTGTGGTTGGCTGTGGTTGTGTGGAGCTGCGTCGTGAGGTGTATGCACTGTGTGAAGGTTACGACCCAGCTCCACACAACCACAGCCAGCACAACCAGTGCAGAACACCATATGCGGTATTACACGGTCTTCTCCTGATGATGGGCATAATGATGCCCGAAACATGTTGAGATAGAAGTTTGATAATAAACATCGGATTAATTGCATCTTGTTGGTTTCTCTAACTTCACCCTACGTTCACGATGCACGGTCACAAGAACCTAAAAATTCACAATGCTTCTTGTACCGTGCATGTCTATCAAGCTATTATCTACAAACTGATTCAACACTATGCACATATAACAACAGTTCAAAAACACACAGTCAAGCTACATTCCGACATGTTACGGTGGTGACCAATGAAACGTGTCGTAATGTAGCTTGGCTGTCTGTTTTTTGAACTGTTATATGTGCATAGTGTTGAATCAAATTGTAGATAAAAGATGGTAAACAGAGAATTTACGATAACACACACTTAGGAGCTTCGTACTTTAACAGGAAGCCTACAAGATCTTTAGTTTATCTGATCAGTCGTTGGTCAACTATTGTAGGCTACTTTATCATACAGAAATTGACCGGTCCAATTAGCCTCCTACACCTGATCTGTCGCAAATGCTCCTATGCTCGTAGCCGTGAAGTCGGACAGTCTTCTGCGCAATGGGAACACCACTGCAACATTCTGTGCTTCGGTGTGCTGTGTATTCTAAATACCAACCATACCAGCAACGTATTCGTAAATTAGGACGAACATTTTCTGATGTGAACTTCGCAACACGAAAACAATTTTCCAAAAAAGTGAAAAGTTTACGGGCAACAGGTTCAATTCTATAAAGGAAGCGAACATACACAAGAAGAGTATTGTGGGAAAACTTGCTGGAACTGGCGCTAGACCGGAGACATTTCCAAGAAAATAAATTGTTCGACTTGCTTAGCAAACGGGTACGCCTGCGGCATCAGCATGAATTTCAACAGAACTACTGTACTTGCAAGCCATATACGACAAGTGTGGTTCACAAACTGTGCGACACAGATCGTGAATCGTGAAGTAAGACTGAACTTTGTGAAGTGGTAACTTCATGCGGTGTACGATGGAGAAATAGCCCCATCCGTTGTAAGGACTAAACGCTTACCTTGTAGGATACGTGAACTATCAGAATAACAAATGAAGATCTGCATAAAATCCCACGTTAATCTACAAAATGCGTTTACGACAGTAAGCTTCGTGTGTCGTGTGCTGAGTGAAAGGTGTATTGTCGGCTCTGTATTCCTTCTGGCGCCATGAATTTCCGCCGATATGGTACAGTCACACACAACATTTGAACATCGCAAACGATTCTACGCGTCGTTTAGAGACTTTACGATTGCGGGGAGGGGGGGGGGGGGGGGGGGGGGGGGGGTTGGGGTCCCCCGG
>Ga0123355_10011311_pt1 | contig 13745 bp, 11 predicted proteins | sample TergutEmb28metaG_3_FD_89872 | JGI IMG/M metagenome (GOLD analysis project Ga0123355, IMG submission 89872) | Embiratermes neotenicus P1 segment gut microbial communities from Petit-Saut dam, French Guiana - Emb289 P1 | ecosystem: Host-associated > Arthropoda: Insects > Digestive system > Gut ... | reverse complement strand
GGTACACAAATCTATGAGACAATGTTGTCGCTTCTTGCTACGTGGGAAAAGCAAGGTCTTGATCTACACGACCAGATGGCAGAAAGTCTCATAACCGCTTGGAACAAAAGCTAAATACACACATTTTTATTTAGTAACACACTATTACCTATAAACAGTGTTAATTCACTGTTACATCTAATAGTAGTGGATGTAATGAAAAGAAAAACCACATATTTCATATTGATAATCATATTGCTCACTTTGTTCTCTATCATTGTTACTAGTTTAATTATGGTCACACGATCTCCGGTAGATTCTTGGCCAATGTTTCGTCAAAATGTGCAACGTACCGGCTATATAGATACTAATCCACCGTTAACTAATGAAACTCTCTGGAAATTTAATACTGGTGGCCAAATGGGATCACCTGCAGTTCAAAACGGTGTAGTGTATGTTGGTAGTTATGATCATAAAATTTATGCCTTTAACGCTGAAACGGGTGTCGAACTTTGGAGTTATGCGACTGATGGTATTATAGTTTCAAGACCTGCAGTTGTTAACGGTTTGGTTTATGTGGGTTCGGAAGATAATCATCTTTACGCGTTAAATGCTAAAACAGGTAGTTTAGTCTGGAAGTACGAAACGGGTTATTATGTAGATTCTGACCCTGTTGTGCATAACGGTATAGTTTATGTTGGATCAGAAGACCAAAACGTTTACGCGTTAAATGCTAAAACGGGTGAAAAAATTTGGAGCTATGCCACTGGGGGTCAAATAATGCTCTCTTCTCCAACAGTAGTTAATGGCTATGTGTACATCGGTGCGTTGGATCACAAACTTTACGCTTTAAATGCGACAACAGGTGATTTATTGTGGACATATACTGCTGGTGATAACATTGTTACAACGCCCGCTTTTTCAAATGGAATAGTCTATATGGGTTCACTGGATACGAATGTTTATGCTATAGATGCTATTACAGGTAATCAATTATGGAATTTTAGTACTGGTAACGAAGTGTATTCTTCTCCTTCAGTTGTAGACGGCATGGTGTTTATTGGTTCAATTGACGGTAATATTTATGCATTAAACGCTGAAACCGGTGCACATGTTTGGGAATATGCTACTGCTGATGCTGTTTCATCTCCTACAAGAGTGGTCAACGGGGTTGTTTATGTGGGTTCTCATGATGGTAATATTTATGCGCTAAATAGTAAGACGGGGAAACTTTTTTGGCTATATCGTACTGAAGATATTTTGTACTCTCAACCTGCAGTTGATGCTGGGCGTGTCTTTGTCGGTGGGTGTGATGGCAAACTATATGCGTTAAATGCTACTAATGGAAGTTTACTTTGGAGTTTTAGAAGTGGTGGTAAAGTAGATTCTTCCCCCACAGTGCTAGATGGCGTTGTCTATGTTGGTACACATAGCGGTAAATTGTTTGCTCTGAACACTTCTACTGGTATGGTTGGTTACGATTGGGAACAGCATAACAATGCAATTTGGAGTTTTCAAGCTAATAATATGATCATGTTTTCTGCACCTGCTATCCATAATGGACTAGCATATGTTGGTTCATATGATGGTAACGTTTATGCTGTTAACATTACAACTGGGCAGCAGAAATGGAGTTTCACGACTGGTTTTGCTGTTGTTTCTTCACCTGCTGTTTACAATGGTATAGTTTACATTGGTTCAGAGGATTACCAACTTTATGCGTTAAACGCTGAAAATGGTGCACTTGTTTGGAACCACACTTTTGGGAACATGGTTATCACTTCTTCTCCTGCAATTTCAGATGACACTGTGTACATCGGCTCTATGGATCACAATGTGTATGCTCTTAACGCCAAGACTGGTATTCAAGTATGGAGTTACCCAACTGGCGATATTGTAACTTCAACACCTGCTGTTTCAAACGGTTTGGTCTATGTGGGCTCTTATGATAGTAACATTTACGCTCTAAATGCTAAAGACGGCTGTTTAGCGTGGAATTACACTACAGGTGACAGCATAGCCTCTTCTGTTGCGGTAGCAAATGGGGTGGTCTATATAGGTTCAGATGATGGTAAACTATACGCGTTAGATGCAGCTTCTGGTAATTTAAAATGGAGTTATCAAACCAATGGTGAAATAGCTTCTGCGCCAGCAGTAGTAAGGGATATGGTGTTTTTCGGTTCATATGATCATAACATTTATGCTCTAAACACAAACGATGGTGGTCTTATCTGGAGTTATCAAACTAACGGTTGTGTGGTCTCTTCACCGGCAATTGTTAACGGTGTCTTATACATTGGTTCTTATGATCACTCTGTGTACGCAATTGGTATACTTCAAGAAATACAGGCTTCATCAGTTAACTGGTTAATGGTTATTCTGATAACAGCTGGTCTGATTGTAGTATTTCTTTTTGGTATTTCCCATTGGCGAAGACAATCGGATGACAAACTTTAAAGAAGTTCTTTCATAAAATTTATTGTAGTGAGTATAATGGATCGAAAAAGAACAATAACAATTTTTCTCTGTATACTTTTAATGATAACATTTTTTGTTGGTATCCAAACTTTCTCTAACCGTAACAGTATTACACATAAAACTGACATTTACGTGGGTGTAGCTGCTGCATATGCTGATATAACTGAATTAAAAGCCCGTATAGATGAAGTCAAAGACTACACTAACCTTTTCATCTTAGGTAGCACGGGCATCACTTTGAACGAGATAAAACTTAACGAAATGTGTGAGTACATTAGTACATATGGCCTCAATTTTGCTACTTATACGCATACTACAAAAAATACTTCTATAAATTTCAATCAATCAGCTTGGACAGCTTATGCTAAACAACATTGGAGCGATAACTTTTTGGGATTGTATTGTTATGATGAACCCGGCGGACATCAAATAGACGAAGACCATCCTTACATGATAGTTCCAACTGCAGATAATTGCTCTGATGCAGCTAGCAAATACACAAATAACTTACACAACTATATCTCCGAATTTCTTGCTATGGGCTCTCCCCTTATAACTTCTGATTATGCTCTCTATGAATACAATTACCGCGCAGGATATGATATTGTTCTAGCAGAGTATGCCTGGAATCACAGTCGACCACTAACTACCGCATTATGCAGAGGATCAGCCACAATGCACAACAAAGAATGGGGCGTAATGCTAACTTACACATACGAACATGCCCCATATCTCGTTTCAGGGCCCGAACTGTATCAAGACATGGTAACCGCATATCAAAACGGCGCCAAATACATCTTAGTTTTTGACTATGCCAAGGAAACTGAAACTGAAATAGCACATGGAATACTTCAACAAGACCATTTAGACGCCCTTAAACAATTCTGGAAATACGTTAAAACTCACCCCCAACCAAGTAATCCTGCTAATGAACGTGTAGCATATGTGCTTCCACCTGACTTCGGTTATGGTTTCCGCGGACCAGACGATTGGTTCTGGGGTCTATGGAAAGACAGTGCTCTTTCAAATCAAATTTGGACTGATGTAAATACTTATTTACAACAATACGGCCAAAAATTTGACATAATATATGCTGATACTCCTAACTTTGACAATCAAACTTACAACAAAATTATTTACTGGGATGACACAGTGCAAACAAACCCGTAATTCACAAGTATACTACTTTCAGCTATCAAACTAATTATCAGCTTGAATGGGTATTTAGCAGAAACTTTATTATGGTAACAAGGACATTTTAAAAAACAATCTTGAGGAGAAATAAATGAAAACCCCGGCGACTGAACAAGCAGGTGTATATGATCTAAGAACAAATTGGCCGCCTTACACTTACAGGGATTATCCCGAAATCCAGCCTGAAACATACAAAGCTTTTCTAGACTTTTTAGACACAGAGAACACATCAAAACGCTTAATGGAACTACAACCATGGGTATCTATATGCGACTCTCGATGTTCCTTTTGCTATTTCCCAACCACCGCTACAAGTAAAGCCCGTATAGAACCCTATCTTGCAGCACTTAAAAAAGAACTTGACATGTACGCTAAAACACGATACTTACAAACAAGCGTTTTCGATGAAATTGTTCTCGGCGGCGGAACCCCTAGCATTTTGACTGCTGACCAAATGATTGATCTAATAGAATACTGTAAAGCACGCTTCAATGTAACTGACGAATATTTTATAAAAGTCACAGGGTCATCCAAAAGCTTTGACCGACATAAAATCGTAAAACTCGCCGAATATGGCACCTTCCAAATGGATATGGGTGCCCAAACTTTTGATAACACGTTACGAAAAGCCTTCTGTTTACCCGATCCAGCAGAACAGGTTGAAGAATCAATCAAACTTGCACGTGAACTAGGTATGTGCGTATGTGCAGACATACTCTACAACCTGCCAGGCCAAACTATGGACTCTTGGGTAGATACACTAAAAAAATGCATAGAGTTGGATATTGAGGTTGATGTTTACGCTTTAGAAGTTGTTCCCGACACCATTTTACATACACAAATAAAGGAAGGTAAAATGCCTCCTCCAGGTGATGTTACACATGAAACCCAAATGTATCTAACAGCATATCAAATGTTAACAGATGCTGGTTACAAAGCCGTTGGACATGACAGATTCTCTCGCGAACCTTGGCACTTCAAAGAATCATGTCTTAACGGCTGGCCTTTCGCAGCGCAATTAACCACAGGTGCCGGCTGTTTTATGGGCTATTTTGAAACGTTCTCTTACTCTAATATTGAAAATATCGACCAATACATAGATGCTGTAAATGCAGGCAGGTTACCAATCAATAAAATTAGTGAATCCACTGTAGAAGAAATGATGCAAAAAGTAATGACACGTCTCTACCTCCGATTACCCGTTGATAAACTTGAATTCAAAGAACGTTTCGGCAAAAACCCTGAAGACGTCTTTGGACCACAACTTAATCGACTCGTCGAAAAAGGTTTGCTAACAATCGATGACAAGGAAATCAAAATCACTAAACTTGGTGACATCTGGAAAGGCAATATTGCATGGGAATTTGCAGGTAACCCGCGCGCCAAAAATATGCTCAAATAATTTTTTGACTTAAACTATCCTTCTTTTTTAAGTTTTAACTATTTTAGCGCTCGTAAAGCTTCATTTGTGTCAAATATTTTTGTTAAGTGGTCATCATTTTTCTTATTGTGTTAACCAGTTTTTGATTATCTTTATCTGAGCGTACAGTTACACGGAAGTATGTATTGTCTAAGCCTACAAAGGTGTAGCAATCCCGAATTAACATACCTAACTTGGCGATTTCTTCTTTAATTTTAGTTGAAGTAATTTTGCCATTGGTTATTTTTACGAGCAAAAAATTGGTGTCTGAAGGAAAAACATGTAAACCGGGGATTTCTTTAAGTTGCTCTGCGAATCTGATACGTTCTTGTGTGATTGTATTTTTGGTGTTTTCTATAAATTCTTTATCGCTGAAAGCTGCTAAAGTAACAAATTTTGCAAGACCGTTTATGCTCCATGGTTGTCGTACATCTAAGAGTTTGTTGATTAAACTTTTTGCGGCTATACCATACCCAAAACGTATGCCTGGCATACCGTAAAATTTAGTCACAGAACGGATAACAAACAGGTTTTCATATTTGTTTACATAGCCTGCTAATGTTTCTGTGTGTTCCTTACCAGTGAATTCAATATAATTTTCGTCTATGCTAAAAATTACGTTTTTTTTCTGACAATACTCTACAAGATCTAAAACTTCGTCTTTAAGATATAGTTTACCTGATGGACTGTGTGGGTTGCATATGGAAACTATTTTTGTGTCAGGTGTTATGGCTTTTTTGATTTTTTCATTTTCCATACTGAAATCAGGTGATAATGGTACATAGATCGTTTGCCCCCCTAAACGTAATGCTGCTTTTTCATACTCAGAAAAGGAGGGTACTGGTACTACCGCGTTAAAGTTAACTTTTGAAAAAATTTCTGTAATCATGTAAATAAGTTCAATTGAACCATTGCCTAAAATGATGTTATCTGCGGTTATCCCTGGCTGATTAACATATTCTGCAATACTTTTGTAAAATTCAACAGGATTCGGATCAGGATAAAATTTTATCAGTTTAACGTTTTTTTCTGCTGCTTCTATAGCTTTTGGTGGGGGTCCTAAATGATTAATCGGGCCGCTAAAGTCAAGTGCTTCTTCGAGCGGTATCTTGTATTTTCTAGTAAAGCCCCAAACATCTCCGCCGTGACTTATGAATCTGAGTTCTCTACACTCCTCGGTGTTTGTCAATTTTTTTCCTCCATTAAATTTGAAATTTTTTTCTCTATCTGTAAATGCGCTTTATAATGCGCGTTATATTGATTAACTATTTTATATAGCCAGTAAATTATTCCAAAGCCTAACGTTACTATGGTAATTGTTGCATACGTTTTTATGGGTATCGTCTGGATCATAAATATGCGTTCTGGGAAGGCTTGGGCAAGAAATTTTTCTTGTTCTGCTTCGTGTATAGCTAAATCTTTAGACAGTAAATATGTGATTATAAAGACTGGAATAACTAAAATGATGGCGGCGGTCCAAATTTTGGTGTTCATTTTATGTGGCTGTTTGCTCATTTTTGGTACAGTTTTATTTTGGTGTTGTAGATAATTTATTATTTGATTTTCAAGGGTTTCTTCTTTTTTGAAGTGTTTGTTTCTGTTTTCTATCAAACGGTAAAACATGGGAAAAAATGTTAATCCAAAAGTAATTATTGCTCCTAGAAACCACATGGAAAACCAAATTTTCTTGTCTTTTTCTATTGATGTAAATTTGTGGGGTTCCATGTTAGACATCAATTCATCCAAACTGTTGATTATAATGGTTGAGTGGCCAAACTTTATAAGTTCTTCCATCTAGGGTTATAAGTAAAATGGACCCAAAACAAATGCTGATTTCCATAGTCATACCCATGTATAATGAAGTGCAGACGATAGGGACTATAATTGAACGTGTTCAGGCAACCATGAAGTTGTTGGGTTTAAATTATGAAATTATAGTGATTGATGATCACTCGTTTGATAATTCTTTTATGGTTGCTAAACTGTATCCTGTGCGGGTGTATCGTTTGGCAATGCACGGTGGTAAAGGCATGGGGTTGCGCGCAGGTTTTGCTAAAGCTAAAGGTGATATAATAGTAACTATCGACTCTGATGGTTCGCACCATCCTGAAGAGTTGTCCCGATTGTTTTATCCAATTTTAAATAACACGGCCGATCTTGTTATTGGTTCGCGATATTTGTATAGGCGCCATGTGGCTGCAAAAAAGCTTAATGTGTTTGGTGTTAAACTTTTTAATTTAATCATTCAAATGTGTCTAGGCGTTCATGTTACTGATTCTCAGTCTGGTTATCGTGCAATGAAACGGGAAGTTCTCGAGATTCAACATTTAAAATCGTGTGGATATGAAATTGAAACGGAAATGTTGGTGAAAGCCGCTAAAAGTCGTTTCCGTGTACTTGAAGTGCCAATAAGTTTTAAACAGCGTACTTATGGGAGTTCAGGTGTTGACCATTTACATGATGGCTTTAGAATACTTGTTTCCATAATTTCAGCACGCGTAAGGAAGGTGTAAAATTGTCTGACACCTTGCCTAAAGTGTCTATAATTATATCTACAATGAATAATGAGACAACCATTGAAGAATGTCTACAAGCGTTACTAACACAAAATTATCCTTTGGATCATTTGGAAATTATTTTAGTGGATGGCGGTTCGAAGGATAAAACTGTGCAACTCGCCAAAAAATATCCTATTAGTATCTATCAAACGGCCCTAAATTGTCCAGCAGCATACAATTATGCACAAAAAATTGCGCTTTACTCGATTTTAGGTTTCGTGGACTCTGATGCTAAAGTTGAAGCAGATTGGCTAAAAAAATTAGTCCCTCACCTAGAGGACCCTGCGGTTGGAGGGGTTAGTGGTTCCATTGATACATGGAATACAGATAATCCTTGGGCGAGAAGCATCGGGTATGAACTTAAAATGCGTTACCGCCGTATTGGTAAATACACTAAACGTATAGCTACTATGAATTTGTTGCTTAAAAAATCAGTTCTTGAAAAAGTTGGTGGGTGGGCCGAAGACATGCCAAGTCAGTATGACACTGAATTTGGTTACCGCTTAGCTTCCAAAGGCTACAAAATTGCGTATGAGTCCTCTTCAGTATGTTACCATTTTAATCGTTCTACCCTCCAAAAATTTTATCGACAACAGCTACAATATGGTAAAAACACATTACGTTTATACTTTAAACACGGTGCTTTAGCGCAAGGCGACGAAATTACTGATATTGGCATGAATATCCAACCAATCTGGCTTCTGATAACAATAACTAGTTTCTTGTTAGGTATAGTACCACCTTTACATTTTTTATGGTATCTTACAGGTGTCCTATTTTTAGCAATGTTTGTTTACTATGTTTATTCTGCAGTGAAAATCACTGTTGAATTCAAAGACAAGTCTGCAATGTGTCTACTTTTACTCTATTATGTACGTTCTCTCGCATGGTTTAACGGCGCCATAATTACAACACTAACATACATTGGAGGCAGACGTAAATGACAAGTCGAAACATCTGTTTTATATCACCTGAATACTGGCCCCTTGCAGGCGGAACAGGTGCCTATATCTATTATCTATCTAATGAATTAATGAAAAATGGTTACAACACCAATATCGTAACTGGTTCAAACCAGAATATCGATATTCAAGTTAATAACCAACTCAGAGTGTATTTCCAAAAAATTCCAAAAATCCCAATTATAAAATCATTTATGCTTGCAGAAGCCAGTTATCGAAAACTCGGAAGCATACGCAACACCTCCAATATTGACATTACCCACCCACAGTTACCCCTAACACCCAGCTTTGCTATACCACCAAATTTTGGAAAGACCATAGTATGCACAGTTCACTCTACATGGAAAGGCGAAGCAGAAGCAATCCGTAGAGAACCATACAACAGACTAAACGCAAATGAAAAATTTCTCGTCAGCTTCAACTGGTTTCTACGCTTCTTTGAAATCGGAATGATCAAACGCGCTAATCGTATAATTGCAGTTAGTGACTTTACACGACAAGAACTAAAAAAATACTACAATATACCAGAAAATCGTATCCGCGTTATCCACAATGGTGTTGATACTCATAAATTTCAACCCGCTAAAGACAAACAAAAAATCAAAACTGAACTCGGATTAAACCCAAATCACCCTATGATTCTCTCAGTAGGCCGTCTATACGCTAGAAAAGGTCTTTTTACCCTAATTGAAGCCATGTCCACTGTGGTTAAACAGTTTAAAAACGTCAAACTTGTTATTAGTGGCAAAGGCCAAAGTGACGAAATGGCAAAACTCCGTGCACACGCTAAACGCTTAGCGGTGGAAAACAACATTCTATTTACTGGTTACTATCCCGACCAGAAATTGCCTAAGCTTTACCAGGCTGCAGACATTTTTGTTTTCTCAACATTCTATGAACATCATCCCTTCGCCGTACTCGAAGCACTTGCAACTGGATTACCCGTGGTGACAACAACCGTAGGCGGAATTGCTGAGACAATTGAAACAGGTAAAAACGGTTTGCTTGTTAAACCCTTTAACTCTAAACAATTTTCTGATGCAATTTTATATTTGCTCGAGCATCCTGATGAAGCAGCTGAAATAGGTGCAAACGCTCGTAAAACTATTGTTAAACAGTATGACTGGAGCATTGTAGTGAAAGAAGCTATGCAAGTTTATGAAGAAGCCTTACATGATGTATGATTAACTCGTTTTGATACACCATTTTTTAAAAAACTGGTATAGAATAAAAAAGTGGATCGTTTACTTTTTCTCTTCTTTAGGCTTAGAGCCAATTTCAACGACAAGTATGTTTATTTGATAGTTTTTGTTGTCTGACATCATTTTGCCTTGGGCATGATAACCTCTACTGCCTGTTTTAAAATCTTTTTTACTTAAAAAAAAATTCATTTTTTCTCCATTTAACTGGATAGTTGCCATGTCAACATCATTACTCATTTTTATTCATCCTCAATTACACTTTAATTGCTGCCTACTGGTTTTTCAATTTTTTGATACCTTACACATAGAACGCTATATTGTTCATTGTTCGGTTCAAATGTTTGATATGTCTGTTTCACATTTTTAGTTGATTTTCACGTAACCATGCTATTTACTTATCTGGGTGATGTTTACATGTTTAGTCCTGGATGGTGCAAAATATTTTTTAAATTTTGCGTGTGTTTACCTCTGTTTATTTGTGTATTTTTTGTGACTTATGTACTAAAGATATATAAGGTTCTCTTGAAATGGTAGAGTTAGTTGTCGGCCATAGGGCGCGGGTTCCACCTGATCCCGTTCCGAACTCAGAAGTTAAACCGTGTTCCGTTCCCAACTGTAGTGCGGTCTTCGGCCGCGTGAAATCGGGAAAGCCGACACTACTTCTTATTTTCTATTGTGTTTGTTTTTTTATTTTATCTGACTTTATGCGGCTATTTTGTTCAAAATTTTTTTTGCATAAATTTTATATCTGTGCTTACGGTGAAACTTGTGATGTGACTTTAAATGGGGTATTGCTTTATTTAATCGCTTTCCAAAGTGTATAAAATTTTTAGATACAACCTTACGTGATGGTGAACAAACACCTAGTGTGGCTCTTGTGCCTGAAAATAAATTGCGAATAGCTCAACAGCTTGATGAACTTGGCGTGGATATAATTGAAGCCGGGTTTGCTGCTGTCTCTAAGGGTGAGTTTGAGGCTGTTCGTTTAATCGCTAAGCAAGGGTTAAGAGCTGAGGTAGCAAGTGCTGGTAGAGCTACTAAAAACGATATTAGTGCTATCATAAATAGTGGTGTTCAAACTGTTAGTCTCATTATACCTACTTCTGATTTGCATATAGAGCAAAAATTGCATAAAACGCGTGATCAAGTTTTAGATCTTACTGAGGAATGTGTAACTTATGCTAAGGATCATGGTTTAAAAGTTGATTTACTCGCTGAAGATGCTACGCGTTCTGATTTTGGTTATTTGATCAAAGTTTTTCAGACTGCAGAGGCTTGTGGTGTAGATCGTGTGACTCCTTGTGATACTGTGGGTATTTTATCTCCTGATAGTTCTTATGATTTTTTTACGAAACTAACTGCGGAAATCAAAGTGCCTGTTGGAGTGCATTGTCATAATGATTTTGGCATGGCTGTAGCTAATACTGTGGCAGGTCTTGGTGCTGGTGCTCAGATAGCTCATGGAACGATTAATGGGTTGGGTGAGCGTGCTGGTAATGCTGCTATTGAAGAAATTGTGGTAACTCTTCATACGATTTATCGGAAGCAGTTGTCTATTAAAACTGAGCTTCTTTATGGTACTTCTCAGTTGGTTTCACGTTTAACAAGTGTTTATATGCAACCCAATAAGGCAGTTGTTGGTGAAAACGCGTTTAAACATGAATCTGGCATACATACTCAGGGTGTGCTTGCAAATTCTTCGACATATGAGCCCTTCCCACCAGCTCTGGTGGGTCGTACTCGTCATATTGCGCAGGGTAAACATTCAGGGTCTCATGCGATAAGAGCTGATCTTGATAGTATGGGTATAAAACCCACTGAGGAGCAGTTTCAAGAAATTTTTCGACACATCAAAGAATTTGGTGACAAAGGCAAAAACGTTATGGATGCCGATGTGTTGGCTATAGCTGAAAACGTCATGGGTCTTGGCGGTATTAAACCTATTGAGCTTCAGGAGATGTCTTTTTCTGGTGGTGACAAAACAACTGCTCAAGCTTCTGTTTGTTTACGTGTAACCGGGAAAACTGTTTGTGGTACTGCCATAGGTGTTGGTCCCGTTGATGCGGCTATAAATGCGGTGAAAGATGCTATAAAAGAGACTGAAACTATTGAATTGGAGCGATATAATGTTAAAGCCATTACTGGTGGAACTGATGCGGTAGTTGAAGTAGTAGTAAATATGCGTAAAGGAACCCGAATTGTTACTGCTTTAGGTGTACATGAGGACATAGTTAAAGCTAGTATGGATGCAGTTATAAGTTGTATAAATGTGCTTATAACAAATTATAGCAACATAAACTGTAAAACATAAATTAACTTTAAAATGGAACGCATGAACGGGGAAATCAGCGATCGAGAAAAAACTATGAGATGACTAAAGGGAACTAATCCCATCATCTTTTTAAGGCTATCAACTTTACCACAACTATGTCCGACCACATGAACTCTGAACGGTAAAACACTAGCTGATGCGGTGGAATTAATCTTCCGGGCAAGAATAAATGGCTTACATTGGTTCAGAATACAAGTAAAGACAGACAAAAAACGAGTTAAGTACATGAATTTACCAGAAAAAGTGCAAAAAATTATGTGATGATGTGTTCACCATTAATTTTCTATTAATCAGAGGCAAGGGGAATATGAAAAAACCAAAAATAGTTAACATTGTAGTTTTTGTTGTTTTGTTAATAGTAATACTCTTTGTTTCCTTAGTGGCTATTAATGTTTTTCAAAATTCGCAAAATACACCAAACAATGACTCACATGTACCGCCACAAAATACGCCAAGTAATGCACAGCTAAACAATGCAGGATATCTTGAAGGGTCTAAACTGTATTTAGTTTCAGCAAATGCATCATACGGTGTGTATTCAGCAGATATGTCCTGGGATGGGGGTACATTTGATAGTCAGGACTGTTTTGTCATAACAGCTACAATAAGAAGTGACTACACTTTAGAAGAACTGCAAGCAATGGGTGTTTATCCAGAAGGTTATCCACCAGACAGAGTATCCTTTGCTGTGAGTGCTACCATTTATGATGGCGTTTCCAAAGTTTCGACAGATGATATAACAAGCGCCATAATAGGTTCTATGTCGCCCCCATTAGGAATTCCCCAATGGAGGGTATATTGTGGTGAAACCCAAACAGTAGAAATTTACGTGGCAATTAATAGCAGAAACATAAGCAGCTACTCCATAATCCTTAAAATAATAGACTTTTCAGGACTTCCAATACCATAAAAAATATGTTACACTGTATTGACACACAGGACATGGGTACTATAATGAAATTATGATCAAACCCGAAAAATAGCCCTCAAAAAATTATCCATCAACAAGTTAACAAAACTATTCATTACTCTAACAGACGAAAATTTACGTGAATACTTAAACAGACGAAGACTTTACAGGACTCGCCTGTACCGGTGTAAATATCGCCTTGTCGTTGAATATATCTTGTCCTCTCAACATCACCATAGCCTGTATAGTTATGTTTGAATGCGTTTGAGCCTCCGCTGAACCGAAAGCAACACCCAAGACATAATAGCGACCAGCAAAAATAACGTCAAAATTAGACATGTTAAAAATAATTCTTCACCCATAAGATTATTGCCAATATTTAGGGTAGACCGTGTGTATCATATTGTTTGTGGTGTCTGTTCTATCCGGAAATAGGGTTAACTGTTTGTTTAGATATTTTTTGCGGATGTTAAATATTTTCTGCTCTCGTGTGGTTTTGTGTAATTAAAGAACTTTTTTAACCTTCCACATAATAATTTGTCTCTCTTATTTTCAGGGTTGACAGCGTAGAGAAAAAGTTGTTTTTTGATGTTATCATCATATTTTATTGTAAAATTGATTACCGATACATTTTTATTTAAACAATTGACTATTTAAACTAAGTATATTTAAGAGGCAATGATATGAGGGATTGTCACCTCAATAGTTGG